>Ga0123340_1003013_pt1 | contig 15574 bp, 3 predicted proteins | sample SirMexnodulemix_FD_89961 | JGI IMG/M metagenome (GOLD analysis project Ga0123340, IMG submission 89961) | Root nodule microbial communities of legume samples collected from Mexico - Siratro Mexico nodule mix | ecosystem: Host-associated > Plants > Roots > Nodule | place: Mexico: Nepantla... | reverse complement strand
TGTCTAATTTGTAAAATACAATTTTAATTGTGTTTGAAATATTCTTATTTTTATATTTTCTTATAATAGTGATACAAGTAATTAATACTATAACCACAATGATTATATAAAGGAATCCAGATAAATAAAAATTGCAAATTCAGTCTTGAACTAAAGATGTTGATTTAATTTTTAATTTGAATGACTAAAATAAATTTGACCTAAATTCAAGTTATTAAAAAAACCATCTTAAGTAAAAATTTAAAAAGCGAATTCTTACATAAATATTTTAGTTACATGTATCATTACATCAGCAATAAATGTGACATCTGAATGACTAGTAAATAAACATTTTTTTGAAATTTTGGGATAAAAAATAACTTTTAATTTGAATGACTAAAGAAAAAAAATCAAATTTTAGAGATTAAAGGCATATTTTAACCTGAAAATGTTATAACTTTGATATAATTCTTCCATCGTAAAACTTAATACATCATGGATTAAATTAATAATTACAAGATACAGACCATATTTGCGGGATACACGTGAATTACGCTGCTACAATATATTATTCTTTTTTTAAAATAAATACAGTATTTTATGTTAAAGTTTTATTTGAATATACATGGGACACATGGCTGCCCTCTTATACCGTTACCGAAATAATCGCACGTGCATATGCACGTGCATACATGCATAAAGTGAATATAACTAATATTCAGAAATTGAAAAAACATGAATTTTAGAGCTTAAAATCAAGTTAATAATATTCTCACGAATCTCTAGTTTGATATAAATATATATTTTTTTCAATAAATTGGACAAAAAGTGAGTTAATTTAAATATGCAATGTAAAGTGTAAATGCTGTGTAAAAAATTGTATTTATATAAAGATTAAGAAAGGCTATAAATATTTGTGAATGTATTATTAAATAATGAAATAACTAATACAAATTAGATCATTTAATTTATATATAATTGGTATGTTTAATTCCATTTGCCCAAGTGGAGTGTATTCATGATTCATGAATCAAATAATTGGTAGAACTTTGCTCTGTGGAGAACATGTTGGACACGTTAGCATAAACTGCTTAATAATGGTTAACCACACAATTGGCGAATTTAATATGCCAGTTTACCCACGAAAGAGTTCTAATTAAGATTTAGGTCTGATATAGGACTATATAATTGGATTAAGAGTAATATACGAATAATGTAATGTTCTGCATAGTTAATAGTTTTAATCAATGATGAACACAGTGCACTATTATATTCCTGAATATTTTCAATCCCTGGAATTAGTTATTTTGCTAAATAAATGAATAAACAAGTAAAAAGTACTAATAAACAAATGTGTACTTTTAGTTTAAGGAAGAGGGAGAAGGAACACGATAAGTAATTTGTGGTGTGAATTAACCCTTCCGCACTCCATGATAAATTTGATAATGTTATGTTTTTAGAAAGAAAATAAAAAAAGCAAGAAATGAGGTCATGCATGAGTTAAGAGTCGTGAATTATGGAGAATGAACACAAGACCCATTCCTCTACTTTACGTACGTAAAGTTCCGAGACAGAATAAAACTCTCGATTCCTTGCAAAATAATCAAAATATTATATATGCAAACCAAGTGCTATGTGGGGAACAACCTAATTTCTCTAACGTTCTTCATTTCTCTACGTAATAGCTATGGTTAAGTGGGTTGAGTTACTTAAATATGTTATGTTTCTCCAATTTATTTAATTTATTATTATAGTATAATCAAAATATAATAGTTAAATCAATTTATTTATAATCATAGAATCAAAGTATTCACTTTGTTTTTAAATAGTTTAAGTGTCAACCCCATGTAATAAAAAAAATAATTATAATAAAAAATAGTGGAGAAAATGAAAAAGGTATTGTGGGTGAATTATGACTCAATCTATCTCCGATCTAATTTAAATTCATTTAAACCCACGAATAAACTAAGTCGAATTCGTACGTTTAAAATGAAAAAATATATTTTTCTGACTCATATATTTTGAAGTCAAATCCGTACTAAACTAAACTGGCTAAGAGGTTTGAACCTATTCTCAAAACCCTATGAACAACACGTATGAATTCTACCAATGGCGCAATTTATGTTCCAGCAACCAATGTAATAATATATTACTATGCTATTATCTATCACTTAAAAGAATCAATAATAAAAAAATTGTTAACAACAGGTATTAAAAATCAAGGTATATTAAAATATGTTACTAATTTTTAAATTGTTGAGCCATGATTAATTAGTTAACATTTGGCTTGATTAGATAAGTTCAGTTGCTGAACCGACCAAAATAAATGACACATCTTGGACCTAGAAAAGGGTAGGTCCGAACACTCCAAAGTCCAAACCTACATTGCATGGCTAAGGCTAAATGTCTTAAGAATACTCCAAAATACTGAAATTAATAGCCAAGGATTTGCAATAATGTGCTTTGTTTTGGTGTCATCCATATTTTAATCCCCAAAACCTACATATATTATAAGGCATGTTCCACATATTTCGACATGTCGTCCCCCTCATGCTCTGAGTAAGTTTGTGAGTTATCAACATCTCTTTTCCCCAACCCAACAACCTAACTCAGATATTAATAACTTATTAATTAGATGAGATGCCTTATTATGTATATATGTGCTGAGATATGTGTGTATGGTGAAATAGAAACATATGAACACCCTTCATAAGAAACCAATTAGGGCATATTTGTTTTCCATTTTTAGCTTCATTCAATAAGTTTTTTTTTTTTCACTTTCCAAGACAAAAAGAATATCTTGGAAGTCCTAAAAATAAAGTCAATTTAAAATATCTATATAACTTTGTTTAAGACTTTCATAAATGGCTCGGGATCTTTGCACTGACCATATTTTCTGTAATATGTCTGTGTAAATTTGTATTCTTTCTTTATTAGTTAATCAAGCTTTTTAAAATGTTTTATTATTTTATTCAATCTATGTTAAGATACGTCGTCTACTTTGTTTCTCAAGTAATTATTTGTCACCTTTAAAACTTTGTAAATTGAAGTTTTAAAAATTTTACATCACGACAAACTATTTTTAATTACTTATTTATTAAGGGAGATTTTTATCCTTATTAAATAAATTTAATTTTTTCGAATTTATTTAATTCATATTAAATCTATATGGATGTTTATAAATCAGTGATAAAACTCAGCTATGTTACGTACCTCGTGGGCCAAAAGTATGAACTATCCAGTGGACTCAATGTGGAGAGTCCATGCTTAATTAACTTCTTGTCTTGCACCTCCAACCTTCTTCAAGGCATTTCCGAAATTTACAAATATTCCAACTGCTTTTTATGTAATTATTATTTTATATCTAATTTAATTAAATGAATATAACAGTAAAATTGGGAGCTGGGTGGGTAGAAAGTCGATGCAGATCGTTGAAGGTGGATGGTGAGGTACATTGGGTGAGTGGTCTTTTGCGACGGTGTGTCTTATCAGCGGAACGGACAAGTGTGAGTGCGACGGCACGGTGGAATAGTGGTGACGTAGCCTCGTGTGAGATAAATTGAGACTAGTTTGATTTGTATTATGAAATAGGAGTTTTAAAAGTCATTTCAGTTTTTGAAAATGAATTACAGAAAGAATGATTCTAGAATTTATTCTTGAAAGTGAGAATGTGTTACTGAACAACAAATTCTGAAACATGTTGATTAAGTTTTGGAATTTAACATTTTATAAGTCAATGATGTTAATTAAGTTTCAGAACACCTCATTCTAGAATTGAAAATTAAGGAAAAATCATTCACCTCCAAATAGTAAAAATCTAACCAAATTATCCAAATACACCACAAATGGTATAATAGATAATGTGTATCTCAAATGTTTCTCAAATATATTATTATTGATGCACGACGGAACCAAACTGACAAACTGCAGCGGCAAAACGGAATGGCTGGAGGTGGTGCTTGGAGGTGGCGGCAGTGGAATGGAATGAGTGGAAGTGAGTGAAAAACGTATTAGGATTCAGGGGTAATTTCGTCTCCATATTATTATTTTAAGGATATTTTACACTATTTTAAAAATTTTGGAGGTGCTTGAAAAAAAATACTTCGAGATACAACAAGAAAAAAAAGACTTGGAGGTACAGAAAGAAGCAGTTCTTGCATAACCTTTGCGTGGGCTTGTTCGTCGTTTTATATATTACGTGACATCATTTTGATACACTGACAAATATAAATTAAAAGAATAAATATAAGCTACTAACTTATATTTTTATTTTTATTGTTAAAAAATAACTCCACGTGACTGTGTATATGGAACGGAATTATAATTATGAATCTTATTTGTATATAATTAAGATTAAAAGTTAGTTTGGTGAAAAAAAAAAGTTAGATTTTGTGATTTTCTAAAAAAGTCACGCGCGTGTTTTTTAAGACAAAAAGAAAATATTAGTTTTGTTTTTAATCATTTATATATGGTTGTAATTTATTTTTATTTTCAGATTAGTCGGATCATTCTTATTATGAAAAAATTGAAAAAAAAAAAGAATTGGTAAAATCAATATTTTAATAGAGAAAATAAAACAAACATTAATAATACTGTGAATCAATCGAAATATGATGCACATATGGCATTGGTTGTTTTTACCATGATATCTTAATAGTCCCTAAACTAAGAAAAACGAATTGGCTAGGTCTATAAATTAAAAAAGAAAAAAAGGTACTACTTACGACAACTTTTTCTATTTCTCTCAATCCCTATAACATAATAACACGTGATAAATATCGAGTAAAAGAAAGATGAACATAAAAATATTATTTTACAAATAATTGCATAAAAGATTATATTATTTATATGTTTTTGTGAAGAGATATGAAAATTCTTAAACTATAGTATTTACTGTTGAATTCTGCCGTTTGACTAGTTATAGACTTCTTGTAATCATATTAGTTATTATCTCCTCTGATTTTGGTCTATCGGAATCTTTCAATTCCGTGATTGTCCTTTTAAAGAGATATATTATTTCCTTTATCAGTTTCAGCACAAACCTTAATATTCCTTATAGCTAAGAGACTTTAAAAGGGATTAACAAAAAATCCAACACAACGTATATGTTTTTTTTTTTTTTGAAAAAAAAAAAAAATTTACTTGAGTTTTTTTTTTTTTTTTGTTTCTAAAAAAAAAAAGTAAAATTAACAAAGAAACAAGTGACCCAAGTGAGTTAATAGTGAGCATAAAATGATAGTTATGATACTTTAAAAAGAAATTGGACCAATTAAGAAAATTACATGATTAAATCCAGTTTAAAAAACTAACTTTAAAGAAGTACTTAATAAAAATAAATTTTTATTAAGTTTTCATATAACTTCCTTGAAAATATTTTTAATATTTTCATATTATATTTGTTAATGATATAATAAAAACTCTCGGGTTTGCACTGTTACTAGACAATAATTAAAGTCGTTATTGTCTGTAAAACTAACTAACGGTGAAAGGCTAAAATAAAAGTCAAAATTGTAGGGTGAGGTGGTCACAGACGTGTCCCCTGGGAAGGGTATATAGGGGACGGTGAAAAGATGATGAGAATAGACGTGCAAAAGTTTCGTAACCGAAGCAATTATCAACGCTACGAGAATTTCTGTGTAATGTAACGGTCATTTGAACGGACATAAGGGAACAGGAGCCACATGCGGCGGCAGTAAACAAGTTTCCCAACTCACAACGGTAATATTTTACCCATATTCAACAACGATCATATGATTATATACCCTTGGATCTGTATCGGACGGTGCAGGAGGCCCCTGCTTTTCTTTACCATAATCCTTTTCTTTCCTTTGCCACTGCTAAATCAAATCACTCGTAGGCCCAGCAAACACAGCTATCTATGACTGCGATGATGGAGACAGCGTTGGAGTGCAACAACTGCAACTCGTATCAGACATGAAGGGAGACTCTTCTTCTTGATACTATTTTTTTTTTATTATTTTTATTATTATATAAAAGTCTAACTCATTTACGGTTTGTGTTTCTTTTGGGCAAGTCAGCAGTGCTCGAAGCAAAAAGGGATGGGTGTGTTTTCTTCTTCTCCTTCATGCATGTATGTCTGAAGTGTTTTCAGAGGTGGGGTTTCTGGTTTTTTGCTCCACGGCTTCCGTTTCAGCCATGACGTTATTGCTCAACCTTTTCACTGCTAATACGGGTTTCAATATTTCTCAGGACTTCTCCAGCCACAAATTCCAAGGAAAGGAGTATGTTTCTGTTCCTAGCTAACCAGTTACAACACCGCATAATGTCCCTTGTTTGAGTCTTTCTGGAATCCGATGATCGTTTTTATGTGCTAGCCATAGGTGTTTTGTTTTCTTAATTAGTTTCTCCAATAATTCTTTCATTCTTTTTTGCACATAACAGCACCTTCATACTCTTTCTCATTTCATCACATAGGAACATTCCGAATTTGTAAACGAAAACCAGAACTCGAATTTTTAAGGTTTGTTTTGCGAATATTCATCGGATTCCTTTCCTCATTTTACTTTAAAAATCTTTGGTCAATTCTTAATTCACACGGACTTAGATCATCTCTGCATATTTACTCTGAACATACATAAACACACAGATAAAAAGTTTTACACGAGTGTGCATACATTGTACTTGATAAATTTAAGTAAGTGGTTACCGCTTAGACAAGGAAGGGAAGAGAAAAAGAAGCAGATAACTAAGCACTGGGTAGGGTGAATTAGCGAGCTTAACAAAAAGCATAGAGGATGTTGGCTGGGTGCTCTAGTGCTACATTGTTGTCACCTACGCATAGATTGAGGAGTGAAGCATCCACACAGTTTCAAGCTTGCCATTTCCAACTACTTTCCATGAGCACGCACAGATTGGACCTGCCTTGTACCTTTCCGCGGAGCAAAGACACCTCGCGTTCCCAGCCCATAAGGACCGTGGGCCTGGGCCTCTCAGTCGATAACAAGCCCATCGAATCCTACTCTCTCAAGCACAACATTCGACTCCCACCTCTGGCAACCACCACAAGCAGCAGCGCCAACCAGACGGCGCCCTTCCTTGAAAGCAGAAGGGAGAGAGAGGCCAAGGATCATCAAGACCTATGGGGCAAGAAGAGAAGGCTTGCAGAGCACGCAAACGTGGACGTGGACGTGGACGTGGAAGAGTCTTCTGCCAAGAGAAAAAAGTGTAGCAGCGATGACTTTAACTTTGTTGAAGGTTTGAGCCTGGCCCAAATGGGCTCTACCAACTTTTGGTTACAACCTGGTGAAGAAGAGGAAAGGGTTTGTTTTGTTCCTGGTGAAGTGGTTTCTGCTCCTTGGGTGGATTCTGCTACAACAAATTCTTCATCAGAAAGTCGAAGCTCGAGCCTGAGGTTGAACGAGAATGGTTTGAAGCATGAAGTGGGTAACGGTAACGGTAACGGTAACGAGTCAAGGAATCCTGCCCAATACCAAGGAAGTGAAGTGGAGGAGGATGGTGACGAGGAGCATCGAGGATTTGAACTTTTGAGCCTAATAACAGCTTGTGTTGATGCTATTGGATCGAAGAACGTGGGTGCGATTAACCATTTGGTATGGAAATTGGGTGAGCTGGCGTGTCCAAGAGGAAGAAGCCCCATAAGGCGCGTTTGCGCTTATTTGACGGAAGGCTTAGCGATGAGGGTGAGCAGGGTTTGGCCTCACGTGTTTCAAATCAACGTTCCTCGCGAAACGGATGACGAAAGCGGCACTGCGTTGAGGCTTCTGAACGAGGTGAGCCCAATTCCCAAGTTCCTTCACTTCACCTCAAACGAAATGCTGTTGCGGGCCTTGGAAGGGAAGGAGAGGGTCCACATCATAGACTTCGACGTAAAGCAGGGCCTTCAGTGGCCCAGTTTGTTGGAGAGTCTCGCGTCGAGGCCCAATCCCCCGAGGCACGTGAGAATGACGGGGGTAGGGGAGTCGAAGCAGGAGCTGAACGAAACGAAAGAGCGGCTGGCTGGGTTTGCGGAGGCACTGAACCTTCCGTTTCAGTTTCATCCTGTGGTGGACAGACTGGAGGACGTGCGGCTCTGGATGCTCCACGTCAAGGAAGGCGAGACCGTTGCTGTGAACTGCATTCTGCAGCTGCACAAGACGCTCCACGACGGAAGCGGAGGAGCGCTGAGGGATTTCCTCGGACTCATCCGCAGCACCAATCCTACGGTGATGGTGATGGCGGAGCAAGAGGCGGAGCACGACGAGACAAAATGGGAAGCAAGAGTGTGCAATTCGTTGAAATATTACTCCGCTCTGTTTGACTCGCTTGAGCAGTGCGTTCCAGGGGAGAGTCCGGCGAGGGCGAAGATAGAGGAGATGTACGGCGGCGAGATTAGGGACATTGTAGGTTACGAGGGAAGGGAGAGGGTGGAGAGGCATCGGAGTTTTGGGAATTGGAGGAGGATGATGGAGGAAGGAGGGTGGAGGTGCGGTGGGGTTAGCGAGAGGGAAAGGGTTCAGAGCGAGTTGTTATTAAAGATGTACACTTCTTGCAATGGGTTCAACGTGAAGAAGCAGGATGATGAATCAGCACTCACTCTTGCTTGGTGGGACCAACCTCTATACACGGTCTCCGCGTGGACCCCACTTCATGCTGCAGCTCACTCTTCGTTCTCTGTTTCTCACCCATATTAGACTTTGCACTGCGCTTCTTTGTTACATTCAACACACAGATTTGTAGATAGGGTATTATCCTTATTATTATTCTTTCATTCTTTGTTACATTATTCATTATTTTAGATCAGTTTTCTCAATATCAGATTTTACAGGATATCTTTCAACTCAATCTGTACTCATTCTTTCTCTATAAGCTCAAACTTCATGTGTAATCTTTGTTTTACTTATGTCAAATGAATTGGTGAATTTTGTCATTCTAATCTCAAATATGAGCACAGAAGCTTAATAGGTTCAAAAAATACCAACAATATAGAAAGTTTTACTAATATTTTAAAAAATACTAATTAGAACTCATCTACATTATAGAGAGTTTTATATTGTTCGACAATAAATTGTTATATACTATAAAAACTATTTTACATTAATTACTTTAAAAATTATAAATGAAACCATTTTTAATTGGTTAACAGCACAAAATTTCACATGAATAAGAACTATAAATTGAGCTTTAAAAACAACAAGTATGAAAATATATAATTTTACGGTAATGGCTATATGGACTTGTTCGTTGCGAGGCTCCAATCCAATAGTATGCAATAATGCATATTTATTTTTTCATACTTTATCTATAAATAGTTATTTGATATAATTGTAATAATCTCATACCGCTATTATATTCTATCCGGTTAAAAGTAGGAACATTAGACGGAAGAAAGTTCCAAATTATTTTTTATTTGTAGTGATTCGGGATTGGGCTTTCACCAATTTGTTTCAGTAGCTTTTCTTTTTGTACCCCCATAGTTTCCTAGTAAACTATTATTTAATTACATGTCATAGCATTATTTTATGTTAGCTTTGTGGCTTGTTGAATGAGTAATATGTTAAGATAGATTTATCGTATCCGCTAGCTCTCTAATTTCCTAAATCTGTTAGGATAAGTTTAATTAGCTTTCTGGTTTCGGAGTTATTTAAGAGTATGATGCTTCTGTTGCATAATTTTGTAATGGATATTTCCTTAAATATTCGGATTATTCCTTAAAAGATTATCTTTAAAATATGATTGACTTATGATATTTAAATAAACATCAATATACATTTATCTAAAACATACATTGGATTAGGATCCTTTCCATTATGTACCAATTTAAAGATATATTAATAAATAAATAGTTACTCTAAATTCATTTTATTAACTATGATTATTCAGATTAGTTCACGCGTATTCGGTTGTTAAAATTTGTCATACATAGTGTAGTTTTATTAAATGTTGTATCATTCAACATCTATCGATAAAATTGAGTTTGTCATGTTTCACATGGGATCCTATACAGAGATAATACTTTATTTAAAAATGAATCAACTCAATAAAAAAAAACGGTTTCCTAGTTATAGATAAAAAAAAAGTGAAAAATAGTCTAACTAATTTTTTTTATACTATTCTTTTGTTAGTTAAATTCAACTTGCTGACTTAATTTGTGAGTTAAATTATTCATTTTTAACTTTTATATTAATTTGAAAGGTAATAAACAAAAATAAATTTGATCCTAACCGAAGGTAACATATTTATCTATAAACTAAATTAGTTTTTTTTTTTTTTAAAAATCTATAACTTAATGTTGGGTAATTCAAGAAGGCAAAACTGGGAAAATCTCACAATGAGAACATGGCCAATATATAAGGGAATGCCACCACCTTCAACCCAAAACCTTAAGACATTGAGTTTGTGGGTCTTCTTTCTATATGTTGCTCAACTTTCTCATTCCTACTCAATGTTTTCATTCCTACTCAATGTGAGACTTAGACTCATACTTGGATACCTAACAAATCTCCCACTCAAGTGAGAGTCCCTTCCACATTAGTATAGTCCCCCTCGAGCGGAGACATATATGAGTATCTTAATCACAAAGGACCATGGTTCATTGAATTAGACCTATTTTAATGATCACCGAACAAAATCATGTTAAATACAGGAAAACAATAAGAAAAAAATTTTGATAGAATTATCTCCCTAATGGAGTTAAAGTTGATTGATTGAAGTTCAATGTTTGACTATGGAAGGTGGGGGCAACTTCGGCCCAGTCTGTGTCTGGGCTCCACGGTCATCTTCCTATGCAGCATGCAGAAGGGTTGCTTCCTGCACCTGTCAATTTCAACCTCTACCGCCATAATTTCCATTTTGAAATGAGTCTTTCGCAACAAACTTTCTAAAATACATAAAACGTGTTTTGGAAAAAAAATTAAAATAAATTTATTTTCACAGTATTCTCCTATACAGTGATGACAATGGTAACGGAGTGCACTAAGAAAAAAAAAAAGGGACATGATAATTTTGTCATTTTTTGTTCAATTTCATCAAATTGTTGGAGGTACCCAAGTAATTGTCCATACAAAACTTCCAAGTAATATCTATTGGGAGATGATAAAATTTCAGACAATTTCCTTTGGTAGCACTGTTAAGGGTCCACCTTATTAATCGGAATCTTATCAATGTCCATTGGTAGAACTTTTTCACTGGTTAGAATAAAACCATGTGCAACACAACAACAAACATTGAATGTGCATTTCTCTCTTAAAAATACAATTTTGAATTCTGATTCATCACTACACCAACAACTAATTCCTTCCAAAATTTCACTTTCATTGATCATCCTCCCAAATTTAACAAACAATTTTTCTTCCCTTCCAGTTTAAAAAACGATGAGATAGAACCAATATGTTTTTTTCTATTTTTTATCACAATATCGTAATAATAAATTACTATTTTTTTTTTCATTTTCTCATGTTCCACCTTATTTCATTTGGCTGCTTATGATTTCATTGATGGAAACAATTAACGGAAGCATTCGTGTGGTGTATTGGAGAGGTGTCAAAATCTAGCGAAATTCCAACCTAAAAGGTCTTTATCCATGGAGTTAATACTTACTAATAGTTAATGGTACGTATACAACATAAACATGAAGCATGCGCATGGCTCTTGACTTTGGACTTTCAAGCACATTAATTTTTATAAAACAAAAGCAATATCCAATGTCTTGGTGGTGTACATTTGAACATTGCATGGAGTGTTAGATAACAAAGTTAGAAGAGATTCTGAATTAATTATTCGACCACATCAGAAACACGAGAGGATCAACATCAAAACCACCACCAAGTGTGAATATTTAATGGCAAGTCGTTTAGATAGTTGAATTGAATTAAAGATTGAAGAGGGTCTTCTTTGGCTTTTATGTTAGACCAATTCCAATCTCTTGTAGGCTATAGTCGGGCGGCTAGAAAATACATGTTTGCTTTTTTACTAATTAGATACCACCAATCTTCTCAAAATGGCGGCATGCAATGCCAAATTACCAAATATTCATTTTCTTTTACATTTTTCTAAAAAATTGAATTTAAATAACTCGTGAATTGAATTGGATTAAAAATTCATTACACATACAAAAAGATAAATATGACAATCTATTAATATTGTTATAGTATTTTTCACTATATTTTGTGGAGATTTTATACTAAATTGTTTAATATTTTCACTGAGGATGAAAGAGACCAGAAAATGGAGAAAAAAATGTGCAGGATGAAATGAATTATATAATAGAGAAAAATAAAAATAGTATATAAATATTGTAGTAGGTCTAAGTAATATGATTAAGATAAAGTAAATATGAGGCAGTGGGACACGGAAAACACTAAATAAAACATCTCGCAATAGCCGTCCCAGAGAGTTTGTTTGGCGGTGGAGATTATTCTTCTTTGGGTTTCAGTACAGCATTCCAACTGTATTCATTGCTTTGGACTTGGCTCATATATCTGTAACTTATTTATTGGATGATTCTCACCTTGCTCACAAAAATGACGTTGTAATTATCTTGTCTTGTACTACGTTTATTAAGGTTTTCTTTACTTTCGTCAAATCTTAGTCTAGCGTCAATTGCATATACTATATTCTAATCACTTTGTAAAAGGAAAAGTTGTATGAAACATTGCTTAAGTACAGCGAATTTGAACAAAGAACGTGTCAATTGAAGTACCTGCCTAGCCTAAAGGTGTTTGGAATATTTTATAGTTTACAGTTATACTATTCCACTTAAACTTCTTGCTTCCCCCTTTACGAGAAGCATCCTGGTGACTGCTTCGGTTGGTATAAACCGTGGAACATTCTAATTTGTAAATTTCCTTTCTTAAAACATGTCAGAATTGAGGGGTGGAATTCTTTCATTGATATGAGTCACTTTAAGGAGTCAGCATAATGATCAAAGTGTGCCTCACTCGTTTTCGCCCTCAACTAACCGACACAAGTCCATGTCTAATTAAAACGCGCAATCCAATCCCACTGATTTTGAAAACTAACCATTGCTTAATTACCATTCCAAGCACTGTCCGGGTTTTCTTTTCCCTCTGTTTTTTTTTTTTTCGGCATATTCTCAATCAGCATAGAATCAATGTTTTAAGACCATGTTCCACGATATTCAGTAACCATTTCTTTTGTAACAACTCTGCCAAGTGATTAAAACCTGTCATCTTGTACGTATATAATATTTATCCACTAATGAATCTACACAGAAACAAAGAGAAAAAAACAAAAAAACAAAACACATTAATTCCTTTGTTTTGGTGGTCCTATGAGTGCATGAATTTTTGCTCTGTCTCTTATCCCAAATGTACATCAAAATTAGTAGAATCTAAAAAGAATCAGGACATGTAATAAATATTGAATGCAAAATATGAAAGAATCCACGTCACGTGACTGTGACGATTGATCAAACATTTGAATCAGAGCATTCCTCCGTTGAGGATTTCTCATGCTGTTCCTGATCCTCCTCACTAGCATCAGAGGATGTGAGTTCTTTGGCTCTCTGGACCTGACCCTCCCAGTTGGTGCGAGCCAACACGAACAACATGGTGATCATACACGAGGCTTGGGCGGCCAACAAGCCCAGCCACAAGCCTTTGAAGTCAAAGCCAGCGAAGAAACTCAACCACACCGCAACGGGCATTCCCACAATATAAAAGCAACCCAAATTTATATTGGCTCCCAACTTGGGTCTCGCGGTTCCCCTGAGAACGCCGCAGAGCGTTGTTTGAGGGCAATTTCCAAGCTCGCAGAGACCAATGATGGGCAACACCATCGCCGTCAAAGCAATGATCTCCTTGTCACGTGTGAACATGGATGCCCACACGTGCCTCACCGAAACAGCAAAAGACAAGGCCGACAATCCCAAAACATAACTGAAAAAAAGCCCCACGAGTGCTGCAAGTTTGGCCTTTTTGGGATTCTCCGCACCCACTTCGTTCCCCACACGTGCTGAAACGGCAAAGCTCAGGGAAGATGGGAAAATGTATATCAAAGAGGTGGTTTGAATCAGAACCCCCATCGACGCAACGGTTGCTCTGGGATTGATCAATAACCCGCATAGTAAAATCATGATTTCGTACCACCACCATTCCAGGCAAACGGAAATGCAACTCGGAATTGCCAAATTCAAAAGCGCCTTCCAACCGCAGAAGATGCCCTTCAAGGAAATAGGAGTCCATGTTTTCTTGTATATGCCGGAGACCCAGATGTAGAGAACCAACGAAAAGACGAGGTTGAAATTCGTCCAAACGGCGCCCAAAGCAATGCCTTTGATTCCAAGTTTGAACACAGAGACGAGGAGGTAGTTGATGGGGACGTGAAGGAGAATAGAGAGAGAGGCAGTGTATGTGAGAGGCAGAGTTATGCATTGACTTCGTAGGTAGATTCGCAGAGGGTGTAGCAATGATTGTGCTACGAGATCAGGTAGAGAATAGAGTATGAAAGATTGAGCTTGGGTGGCGATGTCTTCTTGTTGGCCACAGAGGAGCAATATCTTCTTCATGTTGAGCCACAAGAATGATATAAAAATTGAAGTTAGAAGAAGAAGGACTATAGTCCTCTGCATGGCAAAGCCCAAGAGTTTGAAACGTTTAGCCCCAAAAGCCTGGCCGCAGATGGGCTCCATGCCCATGGCGAGGCCTGAGAGAATAGAGTAGCCTGTGATGTTGGCGAATCCAAGGGCGAGAGAACCACCGGCTAAGGCAAGCTCACCGGCACGGCCAAGGAACAACATAGAGATAACGGAGCGAGAGTAGAGTAAGAGGCCTGTGAGCACCATGGGTAATGCTGTGTTTGCTATGCATTTGGCTTCGTTGAAGGCCAGGGAGAAATGGCTGCTTTCATGGAGCTTTTGGGGTTTTTGGAATGTTGTTGGGAGTTTGGGGATCAAAAGGGCTAACATGTCAGGTTCCTGAATTTTGGTGATGTGCATGTTTGGATGGTCCTCATTGCTCTCAGCCAAAGTGGGGGTAGACGATGATGATGATGATGATGATGATGATAATTCACACATGGTTTGGTTGGTACAAAGATTGGGAGTTGGGTTTTGTGTGTAAATCACAAAATCTTGGTTGGAGTTTTGCATTTGCTAGAGTGTGTGGACAGGTATTTAAAAGGAGTGGGTCACTTGAAGATTTTTGGATGTATATGGAATATACATAGTATCCATTTAAATCAATTGAGTGCACATTTCTCTCTCATCTACAATTTTGATTGTGATTCGCACTTTACCAACAATTCTGTTCATTCCTTCAACTTTGATGGACCATCTTTCAGGTTCTAGCTAATACTTTTCTACATGTTTGGATTTAAGTAGGGTAAAGGTAAAAGAAAATAAATAAATAGAAGTGTGATAGTTTAGATTAAGAGAAATTGAATATATTTGAGTGAAAAAAAAAAAATATAACGGATGTCACTGATGTGACTGAACAAAAATTTATTTTTAATTTTTATTTTAGTGATATGATATTAATTATTTATTTTATTACAATAAAAAAGGTAAATGTTGATAAAAAAAATTAAAACATATGTTTTCACTGTAATTGATTATGTTGTAATTTTCCTAAAATAGTCAAAATTGAAATTATAGAGAGGATGGTGAGGAGTATATATA
>Ga0123340_1003006_pt1 | contig 15592 bp, 15 predicted proteins | sample SirMexnodulemix_FD_89961 | JGI IMG/M metagenome (GOLD analysis project Ga0123340, IMG submission 89961) | Root nodule microbial communities of legume samples collected from Mexico - Siratro Mexico nodule mix | ecosystem: Host-associated > Plants > Roots > Nodule | place: Mexico: Nepantla... | reverse complement strand
TCCATTAACTATGTTTTACCTTAAAAATATTGAATGTAACAATGATTTATAAAGAGTACTAAAGTTTTATCCTTCTTAAATAGACAGAACACTGAAGATGACATGCTCGTACTTGTCTATTGTGTTTTACGTAATAAATTTATAAACACGTTATGTTTCGAAACTAAAATTTAATTACATAATAAAATTGAACTCATACAAAAATACGCTCATGCATCAATTAAACAAAAAATATCAAACACGAAAAAAAGAATTATTAACAATATATGTAGACGAAGTAGGCAAGCGAGAAAACTCAATACACCAATCTCCATTTGCATCACAAATGAATCCGTTGGGTTGTTTACAGAAAAAAGAGCATTAAAAAGAAACAAATTTAACTGATTATTATAATTTTAACACTAAATTAATTGATCATTTATCACTTAAGATTATTTTAATATGTTATTCATTTTAAGAGTCAATTTATTACAATTTTAATTATCAAACTAGTACTCACCCTATTTCAATGAATATCCTTCTTTTAGAAAACTATGATGGTACACACAAATTAAACAATTAATATACTAATTGTTGGATTAATTGTGGTTGGATTAAATGTTAAACGGTGCTAAAAAGATCTAACAACCTTTAAGCCCTATACAACCTCCAATTATTTGGCAGGAGTTGTACCACGCACGTGAATTCGATCTAAATCCTCTGCACTTCTTTCAAGAAAATAGCGCGCTGAAAATTCTTAAGATACACTCTTCATTAATACTAATAATTTGTTATATTTTTCTGTTTCAAATTTCATTCTTTTAAAAGAATTGCAATTCACTCGAAACAGTGTATCACTGTCGGTGCATCTTCACAAGTTAATAATAAATAAACATATGCAAGTGCCTAAGGTTATACAAACAAAAACTTATTAAAAAGAAAACATTAACAAAATTGAAACCACAAATGATTAATATTTATTTTTTGAAATAATTAAATATGTAATTAATTGTTTGGCCATGCGTAAGACATTCATTAAGAAAGACTTGCAAATTTACTAGATTACAATATTACAATAAATATGTATATATTCTTCCAATTATTGCGTGAGGAGATATTACAAAACCTGCTAACTGAATATGAAAGTCAACAGATACTATTCTGAAAGCCAATCCTCCGATCCGTGTGAGCGTTGCTACTGCTTGAAGAAATGTGATCATATTTCTCCAGCTCAGTGTATCAGCTTGATCTGCTCTACAAATAAGAAACCACTTCCAGCATCATGCAGAACATTGCTTTGGCTTATGACATTCTAATTGCCAGGCCAATTTCAGGTTCGAAGAAAATGCTATTGTGGTTTCCCCTGAAACGCTTGAACAATCTCTTCTGCTCTCTTTTCAATGCCTCTCAGGTACTCTGTCAGAATCCGCTGTCGGTAAGAGCCTCCCTCCTTTGTTTTTTAGCAGCACGCAGTGAGGAGAAAGAACAACAAGGACAAATCAAAGAAACAACATCAGTTAAGTAGAGGACAGAAAAGGAACAATAACCGCATGAATAAACACAATGCTCGATCTCACAGTTCGAATCAAAACGCGTTCAATTCGTTTCTTTAAGACAGCGGAGAGCTCCTCTGCTGATATATTCCCCGCACCAATTGTCAATCCATTGATCAAAATATTGTTCCATTCTTGTTCAGGAGCTGCAAGGGATAAACAATGATTGATCATTGAAACAAGCTATGTATCAATAGATAAAAGGTGTGACAGTATTAATCTAGAATAGATAAGCAGAAATAAAGAAAAACCGCCAATCAGTAATATTATAAATTAAAGTTTCACTAATTTGGTTTGCCAAAATCCCTTTCATATAAACTATTTTCCATGATTCTTTATCAGATTCACAAGTTGTATTTGGTTTTAAGATAAGATTAGTCATATAAACATTTTTTTCATTGTTTCACACGTGTTTTTCTTTTACTATTAAACCAAGTGAAACCAAAATCCATAAAAAGATATTTCTGGAAAAATAAAATCAAGCACCACACAATACATTACATTAAAGAGGATGAAAAAAAAAACGAGAAATTAAACACAAACTTGAAAATTACGAAGCGACTCTTTCTCAAGAACCAGAGACACAATTCTGATATTAAATTTACAATTGAATGTTCTTCTACAACATAAAAGATTAGGATAACTAAGACACCTTGGATTATGGTTTCAAGGAACTGCTCGTCCTTTAACACTTCCTTCCCTGCACGAAGAACACAGCAATTTTCCAAATTAGACATAAAACCCAATATTTCTGCAACCATAAGGATATGTTGACAAGGAAGAAGTCAAGAAAAAGATGGCGAGATTTCTAGATGAATTTGATATTTTGCATAAGCAACATTGTAGAGTATCAAACAGGAACTCAATTGCTGCAATAACAAAAAAGATCTCACTACGTGGGAGACATCCTAATGCATCAGTCAACTTGATCCTAGTTCCGAAATCAGTGAGATTAGCTATACCAATCACACGATGTCATGCAGCTGTTAGAGATTAAATCTTATAAAGATATTATTTATTATGAAATTTCTCTGAAAAAATTCCTCCAGTGTCTTTTTTTGATCTGCTCCTCCCCCTCCTCATGAACTAAAAACCATGCAATCTCTAGGCACAGGTGTCGTAGTGGTCTTTCTTGTATGTGTCCAACCTACCTTAACCAACTTTGTATCATCTTTTCCTAAATCGGGGTCACATAAATACCACCTCGTATACAATCATTTTGCATATTCTTCTCTCTTGTTTAGCTGCAAATATATCTTAGCATTCTTATTTATGCTACTCTCATTTTTTCCCTTGTCCCTTTAAAACCCAACATTCACTACCGTATAGTATAACCAGATGCATATCAATAGTATAGAGCCTGTCTCCATTTTTGACAGATACTTTGATATCACAAATAACTAATGATGCTTTTCTCAGTTTTAGAAATCGCTTTTCCATCCTAAATGCGACATTCCTATTATTTTTCCCATCATTTTGCAATATTGATCCTAGATATTTATACTTGGAAACTTGTGGTATGACGTCTTTAATTATATTCCTGTTGTCATTTTAAAAATTGTAATACACTCTTTGACAACATGAAAAAAACCCAAACGCTGTCTCCCTAGCTGTTCCCTCTACGACCTCACAATTAACAGTCAATACGCTTAATTTTATACCGTGCCTTTCTTCATTAGGGGGAGAGAGTTTTCAGATCTAAAAGGAACAAAAATTGTAGCACATAAAAAGATCATATACAAACAAGGGAAAATAAGAGAACTAAACTATCAACCATGATCGAATAAAAAGAAAACATAAGCATTTAATTATAGTTTGACCGTAGCAAGTAGAATGAAAATTCCAGCATTTAACTTAATCTATTCAAGTTACTTTCCCACATTTTCTAATCCTCTATATCCTGTCCAAGAAATTAAATGTACACATAAATTTAAAGAAGAAAAATAATTAAATAAAATAAACAGCAAAACTAACCCTGCCACTGATTGGTGTCATTATTTCAAAAGCAAACACTCATCTATTTGGAAATGGACTTTCTGCATAGAATACATCAACTACGAACATACCTTTAGCGGCATAACTACGTTTTGAAAGAACTTTGGAAGCATAGAGCTGCAACACCTTTTGTAACATAGCCTCGAGCCCAGGCTTATCACCATCTTCCTTTGCCTGCTCGTTATAGGCAAGATAAACAAACAAGTAATTCATTATATGTAATATTGCAATGGAAAAGAGGGGGAAAGTGTGAATCATGTACAAAATACACATAGAACAAACAGAGCAATTCTATGCAAATATCTCAAACGATATCCTACTAGAAAAGGAAGCTGACTAGAAATCTGAGCTATATACCAAAGGAATGCACGCACAACAGAAATTGTTGTGAAATATAACTAGTTTAATGTCCAATATTAGAAAGCCTTAAAAATTATCCCAATTGTTGACTCCGCACACGCTTAGTATCTTTTTATTCCAATTTTTGAGGGTCACTTGGTACATTTATTGACATATAAGTAACTGCAGCAAGTTTTAAGAACAAGTATAGTATAGACAGTGAGGATTGGACAGCGTTTGTTGTTACTAGAGTATAAGGGTCGGTCGAGTATTGACAACTGAAATAATTGTAAGTTAAATAAAAAGCAGTAGAAGCAAAACAAAAAAAGAAAGACTTACTTGTCGTAGCTGTGCATTAACTTCAGCGAGGAATCCTTCATCCAGTTGTCCTTCTTGTTCCCTTTGACTTATTTCCTAATGATTGGGAGTTAAAATTTATATAGATAGTGGACTTGCTGGAAATATTTACAAATAACCAAAACAATCCACTAGCAAATACAATCGCTAACTAAAACGAAAGCTCTTCTTTAGAAATTATAAGGGAAGAAACACATAAACAATAACAAATATCCACGATGTAGCATACACCTTGTTTACTTTTAACTTCCCAAATGACTATATGGTGCTTATCTCAGTTATGCTTGCATTACAGGGGAGTAGAGGAATACATGGAGTCTTTTTAGATAAATTTCTTTACAAGCCTTTCTACAAGAAAAAGATAGCATGAAAAATTGAAATAGTTTCTCCATAAACTAAAATTAACTCGAGCATAAGCTAAATTGCAAAAGTTCTCCAATATCAAAATATGATTTTAACTTATACATAAGTTAATTTTAATTTATGAACAAGTTTATTTCATTTTTTCTTCTCCTTCAAGTGATTATGGACAAGTTTAACCAAACATCCACATAGACAATTTATCTACACATTACCTAGTCAATTATTGCCATTAATCATTTGGTCTCGCAAGTCTAATCACATTCATTTTTAACAAAACCTGAAGGTGAATGAATGACTCAACATACAATGCGTATATCAAATGTTGGGTTTTAGAATGAAAGTAGGCAGTCAGAAATTTTTGCAACAACTAAAAACCAAATAGTACACAAATTAAGCTAAATGTTAACAGATGACACCAATGGTGTATTGTTGCCTGCTATACTACATATGGAACTCAGGGGGGCGCAGGGACATAGTATAAAATTTATAAGAAAGTCCTTCCAATTAAATAGGCCAGTTGTGCAAAAATCAATGAGAAACAGAACGCACCTTTTCCATTAATGTTACGGCCTGGGGATCTCTAGGAGGCCATGGAATCTCTCCTTCCTCATCAATAACAGGTTTTAGTACTGCCTTCAATACATCAGTGGAAGACTCTATCTTCTCCTGCAAAGCAAGCGCATGATAACAAAATTATTTTCAGAAGAAGCTACAAAGATAAGCAAACAACTGTTTAACAATGTTCAGTGAAGAGAGGGTTACATTAGCCTTGTTCACCACGCAATCCACCAAACTCATGACAGATGCAGCCAACTCTTCATAATCTTTCTAAATAATAATAGCAAAAAAGAAAAAATTAGTGTAACGAAAGAAAGAACTATACAAAGAGTGACCAAAGAAACATTTCGGAAAATTAGAAGTGTACTTTATCATCCTCAGACTTGCAAGTATCAGTCCTTGCCGCAAGTCGAACCCAAAAGCTAGGATTGAAAGCAAGAATATTTTCAACTACAAGTTTCTGAAGCTGTTTGCGAAAAGAAAAATAATAATGATGTCGGTAAAAAGTGATCTAAAACCAATCAATCAAAATATTAAATGAGTTTGAATCACAATTCAGCTATAAAAGTTGATTAGAATGAATCTTACTTCGCGAGGATTAGCTTCTCTGAGCGTATCTATGAGCCTATCAATTTCAACAGTCTTCTTAAAAGCATCCTCGGCTTCTTGATTGGCTGCACATATGAAAGTTGTCCTGCTTTTAGATCCAAACACGCCATTTCACTATTTTGACTCTTAATAGCTTAATCATTCACTATAATATATTAGAATAAAATATAATTAGAATAAAACACTAGAAGTGAAAATAAACCTTCATGACACATGATACAGTTAAGGGTAGCAAAAAAATTGAACTGCACAGAATTGGGTGATAATTAAATTAAAGTGACAAAATAGTTTATAGGAACGAAACTGGATTGAAAAACAAATTGAGTAAATTGATCTAAACTGTCTCTAAATGTGGTGAACTTTATTTGAGATATCTGAACTGAAGTGTTTCTTAAACAAAACTGAAGTACTTCTTTTACTCTAAACTGAACTGAATTTTAGAATAACATTTTCAATTTCAAATCAACACTTTTCTTCCTAGCAAACTTCATACTAACTGAATTGAATTATGCCCAAAACAGTTCATTACACCTTAGGACATTTTTTAGACAAAATACTCCAAATATGGCAAAGCTACTAATTAGCTACTACTAAATCCAAATGCAGGCTTTTAAGGCTACCAAATTTGACATTCTTTTCTCTAAAACTCTTAACGAAGTCATTACACTTCTGCGTATAGAAACATATTTAAATATGAAATAATGACCAAGATAATTTTGCATGAAGTTGAACTTCAATGCTATATATAGTCAATGACTTTAACTTTTTCAAATAGAAATAATTTATTCATCTTGTTTAACATTTTGATATCGTTTATCTTGCTTTATTGTTTTGTTTGATATTGTACAACTAAACACAACAACTACTTTCATGTTTTTTTTATATTACTGTCATAAAACAATTCAGTATTTAAAACTAAACTAACAAAATGGTTTAACTCAGTTTTTATCAAAAACAGCATAGTTTTTAAGAGTTTAATCTAGTGTAGTTCTGAGAAGTTCAATTCAATCCAATAGTTAATTGAAAAAATTCACTGATCAGTGACAACGAACACGAATGGCTACTACCTCCTCTTTCTGCAACTCGAATTCCATGGAAATGGCGTCTGCCCCAAGCTCAACACTTGCTTCCGAAGTTTCCAATCTCGCAAAAGTGAAGCCTATAGATAACACGATTTAACAGTAAGCATCACAGAGATTAAACTAAATAGTGTAAATACATAAACAGGAATTTGAAAAAGGTACCTTAGGGTTAGGAAAAGGAGAATGCACAGAGGCAAAATTGGAGACACAAAAGGCGTGTATTCTCATTCTCAGAAGGATAGATAGCTACTTCAATGGCGGGAGAGAGAGACACCTCTCCAGTGACGCTTTAAGTTTTACGCATCCAAATAACAACCATATACTTCATACCTGTCCAAAAATTTCTTTATAATATTTAATTTTTTATTGTCCATACAAAAATAAAGCGTAGGCCCAAAATTTGATTTTATGGTCAGGGAAGTCTGGGCCAAGAAGGGTGTTTCTACTTTTTGAACACCCATAAACTAATCCACTCAAAATGTGATTTCATGATTAAGGAAGTATCGGCTAGTAAGGGTTTTTTTTTTAAATTACTTCCTGCACCCCACATTTGCTTCATGCACCTCATTATAAATTGATAATACCTTTTTCAGGATATTCAAAGTGGTGTGGACGTTCTTCAGGTGCTGCAAGGAAAGCTTATCTGACAGTGAGTGGGAGGTAAGTGACATATTGATTTCGTGTATGGGGTACAGAGTTCGTTTCACATAAATGAATATTTAAAATGAAAACTCTAATTGGTTGTGGAACGTGTAAAATGTCTTATAAAAAATATTTTTTACAAAAGATTTATATATTACAGAAAACGTTTTTTAAAAGAAAAAAAGTGCGAATGAGTATTTATGGAAAGCATTTTTCATAAAAGAGAAAGTTACTTACATAAAACATTTTCCATAAGAAAATGTTTTAATTCTAGGAAATATTTTTCAAAAGATAAAAAGTGACTTACAGAAAACATTTTTAGTAGAAGAAAAAGTTGTTTACATATAATATTTTCCGTAAAAAAACATTGTAATTTAGGAAAACGTTTTTCAGAAGATAAAAAGTACTTACGAAAAATATTTTTCATAAATCATTTTTTTGTCTTGTGAAAGACATTTTCCATAAGTCATTTTTTGTTTTACGAAAAATATTTTCTAAAATTAATAAAAATATAAATATTCATTTCCGGAAAGTAAATGTGGGGGTACAGGAAGTAAATGTGGGGTGCAGGAAGCAATTTCCTTTTCCTTTTGCACACCCGTAACTTCCATCAGCACCTTCATAAAATTGAAAATACCCCACCTATCCTTCTTCTATTATATGGCAATGGAGTAAACACATTTTGAATTTATTAGAATAACATGCTATATATATTTTCAAATTAAAACATCTCTAAATTAATTTTGAAGTCAATCGGATTAGATTAAAAGGTATGATTTTGTTTTAAAATTGTAAAAGACAATTAAATTTGTCCAGTCAATAAACTTATCCAAAAATTTAAGTTTAGAGTTTGACGTTTCATCTTGAATTCATCTTTTTATAAGAAGTCTTAAAAATTTAAAGGAAAATAGTATTTTTAAAATTATTTTCATTTTGAGTCTTTGTGAGGTTAGTGATGTGAGATTATATGAAATACCATATCATTATTATTTAATAAAATTCATAAATTATCTTTAAAAGTTTGACCTAAGCATGGTATAAGTGGTTGAGAAGACTGAGCTGTGTACACAAATACTGATGGCGAAAGGCTGAAGACAATTATAAGGCCAATGAACGATGTCTCCATATTAAGTGAAAATGTTCCATAAAATAATGTAACCGTGAAGTGTGGAACTCGTTTCAACGGGGCCAAGCTGCTTCCCAATATGAAAATGTTTTAAAAGCATTCATAAGGTTCTTGTTTCACCCATGTTCCCAAAATGCGTCAGGGCAGAACCTTTTGACCAACCATAATCGGTTCGACATAGTCACAGGATCAAACATATCAATCAATCGGTACAAAACAGTGTAAATCCTCTAAAGTCATGGTCAAACCCATGAATCAGAGGTTAGACTGGGTAAGTGTTGGATTAAGGATGTTTTTCAACAACATTTTAGGATTAAAAAACCTTAAATATTCAAAGAAAAAAAACTTAATTACGTCTATTTAATTTAATCATCTTTGTTGGAGATTTTACATGGATAAAAATAAGATTTTTCAATAATATAAATCTTATTTTACATACTAATTTTATAAAATTAAATTAAAATTAAAATCTATTTTTTATATAATTTATTCTAATAAAACAGTTATCAGTCATTCATTATTTAATTACCTTATAAATTAAAAGACCTTTCGTAAATAAATATAAGTTAAGAGATCTTTTATAGAAAATATGATGAAAATTTCAAGTTAACTAAAAATAAGACTTTTTAATATAAATGAATATAAATTTCATCTTAAAAAACATTTCTATAATATTAAATTAAACTTAAAATCTACTTTTGTTTTTATATATTCAAATAAATAAAATACCACACAGTCAATTAGGGTTTAGACATGATGTTAAAAATTTCGATTTTCATCGGACTGTTAATAGTATTTTACCGGGAGATAAAACCCACTATGATCTAGCAGTATATTTGGAAAATTGTTTGAAAAATGTTGGATCACAATGCATAAAACACTATTGGTGATTGAAAAAGTGATCCATGTGAAGAATCAAAAGAGAAATATTCCTTTCTTATCTTCTGCCCACCTTTTTGTTCTCCGAAACCTGCATGTCTCCTACAATATCGTGTTTCAGAGATTCTGATGCAAGATGACACGTATGAACCTTGCATATCGGAAAAAGTGTTTTCTGTCGTTTAGTTTGCCGACTTACTTATTTAATCATTTTCCCACTTTGATTTTTGCACTTCCAAGATTTGCTTAATTGTGCGCTTCATTTGGTCAATTGTTACATGGTTGAAGGGGAGCAAATTCTGCAACAACCACTCTTAATTGTTTTCAAAAGGGAAAAAAAGCAGCAAGAAAAACTCAGAATTAATAAAAACCAAAAGGGGTTGTTATTGCTCAATGTTTACGTTAAAGCCAAGCAGCACTGTAAATTATAGCTTATACTCTTTTAGAACATTTTTTCTTTTATTTTGGAGTGAGTGACTTATTAAACTTCAAACCAGAAGATCATAGTTCGAAAGATTCTTTTGAGTGAGTTTAATTTATATTTTACTCCATCAATACACATTAACGAGTGAGGTGTGTATCATTTTTTTATAGATCATGTTCCTAGGGAGCCTGAAGGTCTAGAACAATAAAAGTTTTTGCGGAGCTTTGAGACTAAAAATAAAACTTCCAGGTATCAACTATTCTGGTCTCTCTCTGGTCTCCTCAGAAGTACACTCTCAGTTACCAGAAGTATATCGTATAACGTGTTAAAGCAGATTTTCCCCCTTGCCAAAAAAAGTCTTTTGACCATGTTCGCCATTACCTATTTATACTGTTATGCCTAGCCTGTCGGGAAGACGTATAGCCTCTTGGCTCTCAGGAATACGATAATTGCGTTGCGCTGTGTCGGGGGGAGACGTGTAGTCTTCCTTGCCCGGGGCTGCTATTCTGCACAATGTCAGAGGGAAGACTGCAGTCTCTGACATTGAGAAGGCGTGTGATCTCTTCTTTGTCAGGTACCGCAAGCGCCGTTTATTGGGATTTGCTCCTTTGTCAGAATGTAAGGTGTCTGTTTCCCATACAAAGAAGGCCCGGTACTTCTCGGCTCGGTACTTCTCGGCCCGGTACTTCTCGGCCTCTCCTGTAGGTTTGGACACTTGTCAGCCTGATTTCTTTGGAGACTTCTCGGCCTAGTACTTCTCGGCCTCTCCTGTAGATTTAGGCACTTGTCAGCCTGATTTCTTTGAGGACTTCTCAGCCTGGTACTCCTCGGCCTCTCCTGTAGATTTGGGCACTTGTCAGCCTGATTTCTTTGGGGACTTCTCGGCCTAGTACTTCTCGGGCTCTCCTGTAGATTTAGACACTTGTCAGCCTAATTTCTTTAGAGACTTCTCGGCCTAGTACTCCTCGGCCTCTCCTGTAGATTTGGGCACTTATAATTTCTTTAGAGACTTCTCGGCCTAGTACTCCTCGGCCTCTCCTGTAGATTTGGGCACTTATAATTTCTTTAGGGATTTCTCGGCCTAGTACTCCTTGGCCTAAGTACTCGTCAGTGGCCATACGGTACAGATCATAATTTGTCTCCAAAAATAAAATGATTCAAAATAATCTTTCAAGCAAGCTAGAATTAGTTGATCTAATGATTTGAAGTTTAACAACTTGTATAATTTAAATGATAATACAAACAAATACAAAGTGTTAGCATAAAAAATTAAGAAATTTTAAATGTGACCTTAGATTCTTGTTGGGGTTCATTTAATTTTCAGAAACGATCTTGTATCTCGTGATTAAGCAAATTTCAAATATGAGCTTAAAAGCATTTAGGGTTTTGTATAAATTTTATATTCAATCCATCTTTTTCATTTTTGTCTCCTAGTTCATAAATAAGTGATGGCAATTATAAATATTAGCGACTAGAAGTAAAAAAAAATAATTTAAAAACTCAATAAATTAAAAAAAATAAGTAAATACTTATGATTTATTTTTTAAATTCGAAATAGAATTAGATTCAACTTTGTAAGTATTTTATTTCTAGAATATTTCATCATAAACCCTTGACACTCTAAAATATCTCCATTCTATATTAATAAACACTTAAATAAAAATTAAATAATTATACAGTAACAAAATATTAAGATTATTTATAATAGGACTAATACAAAGAAAATTTCAAAATAATATAAATATATCAAAATCTCATGATATGCATTATTTACTATATCTGTTAGCAAATATCATCTATGAAGCTATCCAAGATTAACCAAGACAATCATACCTATCAGATAAAATAATAAAAAAAAAACATAAAAGCCATCTTTATCTTATGAAAATCACCTTATCTTTATGTAATTAGTTTTTGACAAACCAAAATTTGGTTTGTGCACGCAACAAGAGGGGCACAATTTTCAAGAGGATATGATATAAGTAAGAAAAGTCTAAAATTTCTGTATAAATAAATGCATATTTTATTATAATAATTTTTTTGGTAATGTTAGCTGGGAATGACACCAGCATTTTGAATGTTAGATGGGGGCGATAAGCTGATAAAAAGCACGTTTTTACATTGACAAAGTTCCTTTTTGAGGCATGGTGCATCACAATAATTGATGCTTTGGAATATTACAATATGGGCAAGAAAAACGTGAGTTTACATTACAATATCACTTTTCAATGCACTGTTTGAGACATTATGATTGAAAACAATTCAACTTCAGATTCTGAACTTGTTTTCCAAAGACACTGTGTTTGAGGCTTCTCTGGCTCTGCCTCCATGTTTCGCCAAAACTTATCACATTTTGCATTCTCACATGCGAATTTACCAAAAAGATATTTAAAAAATGATAATTAATTTTAATTTATTAAAAGATATTTTATCTTGCTCGACTAATAATTCTTTTGTGATAGATTGATTCTATATACATATGACAGTATCAGTATATAATATTTTGTGTTATGTTAGAAAGTGATTGAAAGCTAACAGCTGTAGCTACTCCTAGAAATAGGATAAGAGAATACTATAATTAATATATTTTCGTTTATAAGTTGTGTAGATTTATCGTGTTTAATTTGTGACGTATATTCTAATATAGTAAATAAATATCGCTTAAGACTTAAAAATAAATATACCTGATTTCAAATTGTTAAAATGAAAAAGAAAACATATTTCAATTATCTCTCCATAGTGTGAAAAGAAGACTTTTTCACAATAAATATATTATAAAAATGTATCAATATTATTTCTTAAAATAGACTTGTTTATTATTTATATTTGATCATTGAAAAACTGATCTTTTATTCTGGAATAATACAGAAAGTTGGTTGAAATTCGATTTTGAAACAGTCGAATTTTCCAGTGTCAAGAGTGTTATCGGATGCTAAAAGTCCATCGAGAATTCAGTTTCCGGAAAATTAAATTCACAATTATAAGCAGTGTTGTTGAACGTTTTGTATCTGAATAACCAATTCTAGTAAGATTTTTCAACTTTTTTTCTATAAATTAATGCAAAGGAGATAAAAAAATTAAAAATTCTGATATAATAATACTATTTCTCATTACAGTTTTGATTTCCCAGAAAACAAATCCTCAACATAAACAAGTCTATTTTGATAAATAATGATAACATTTGTAAATATCTTTTAAATGGATTCATTTCGGAAAAAATTGTGAAAACAATTTCAAAATATATATTCCATAAAATTAGTGTTGGCAGTGTTAAATACAATACAACTTCTGGCGGCAAAGAAGGCAACAAAACTTGGGTTTCCAAAAGCTGACAACTCTGCAGCGTCCCCACTCCTCTCTGTATCTCTCTGTAGCTGGCAAAGGCATAAAAGATGTACCATGACAATTGATAAAATAATTATATTATAAGATAATTTATATTAATAATCAACAAACAAGAGACATAATTATTTCTAGGATGCATATTATTTATACAATTTTTTAATGCAACCACGGTTATAACATAATATTTTTTTTTTCTATTTACGTAAGATGTTGTATTTTTTTTTCCTTATGATAATTATACAAAATTATGAGAACACACTCTTATATTCTCATTATTTATATATAATAAGTTTATTATTTTTATAGTAATTATGTAACAATTATATCTATCGTATTCTTTAATTAACTCATCCTACAACATCATGAATTAAAGTTGTATCTGAATCAATAATAGCTTCCAAATGAAAGAAAGTGAGAATGGGTGAAAGCTTTTGCTATAAATAAATAAATTAGGCCAACTTGCTTACTTCCACTGCACTCAAAAGAAAGAGAAAAGAGATAGCCATTGAAACATCCATGTCTACAACTTCTAAGGCATTCTTCTTTCAGATGTTCAGAGAACACACTTAATACCCCTACCTGTTTTCCCTGCACCATGGTGATGTTGAAAATGAAAAGCCCATGATTTTTTTGTCTCTATTCTCTTTGCCTCAAAACTCAACAAAACAAAACAAAACCAAACACTTCGATCCAACATTCAACAACATAGACATAACACAACACAACACAAGAGAAAGCAGAGATGAAGATCCAGTGTGATGTGTGTCACAAAGAAGTGGCCTCCTTGTTCTGCCCTTCAGATGAAGCAGCTCTCTGCCATGCTTGTGATCGCACCATCCACCATGCCAACAAGCTAGCAGACAAACACAAACGCTTCTCTCTCCACCACCCCACCTCCAAAGGCACCACCCTCTGTGATATCTGTCATGTACTCATTCCTTCTCTCTTTCCCTTATATGGAATTATGTTTTGAAGCATTAAACTAGTCCCATATTGTTCAATAATCAAATCTAACAGTACTTTATAAGCATCTTTTTCCCACGAGTTTCAGAGACAGCTTACGTTATTTAAACTCTTTGGCAGGAGAAGCGTGCTTATGTGTTTTGCAAAGAGGACAGAACTCTACTTTGTAGACAATGTGACGTTTCGATTCATGGGGTTAACGAACATACCAAGACACACAACAGATTTCTTCTAACTGGGATAAAGCTTGAATCTGCCACTGAAGAAAGAACAAGAACAACCTTAACTTCTCGTTCTAAAATTACTCCACAAAGTTCACTCTCGAACCAAAATATTGGTTCTTCTCGCACTGCAGGATTAGCTTGTGACTCCAGTTTGGTTTCAACAAGCAGCATATCTGAGTACTTGATTCAGACCATTCCCGGTTACCGCATGGAAGACCTTTTTGATGCTTCATTTGCATCAGATGCATTCTCCAAGGTATGATATTTAGTTAATTTAGTATCCATAATTTAAGAGACCTAGATAAGGTTTATTTTTGTTTAACAAGTTTGAAGGGTTGTTTCAGGATTGTGATCACCAATCAGCGTTTCAGAATGAAGATGTTCAAGGGAGCATGTGCTCGATCCCACTGCAATCTCAATTTAGCACTGCTTCGAATCTTTATCCTCAGATTGATTCTTTGGTTATGGAAATGCCAAAAGCCAAAGCTGGTGAAGGATACTCCAATTGGATTCATAATTATGACTACTCAACCTACAAAGTTCCCTCAATTACTCCTCCTTCAGTAAAAACAAGTAAACGCTCTCGTTAATCAACTGTGTCAAAATTTGTGGCAGAGTTAATATACCCTTGTTTTCTTTTCTGCAATTTTTGGTTTTGTGTATACGTTGAAGACTAAAAGTTCATGGAAACCACCAAAATCCCTACTTTCTGGAGATCCTAGTGGAATGGGTCTTGTTTTCTGTAATTTTTTTTCTCGGCTGAGACTTCATCTTTTTTTTTCCTTTCTCTTTCTGTAGAACAAAATACGCCATTAGATAGAGTACTCTTCTTTCTTGATATGGGGTCAGCTAACACCTTTTAGCAGTTTTTATGAAAACAAGTTCTTTGTATCTAAGTAAATGCTCATATGACATATAAACAACTGACAGTTGTATATATAGTTGGAAAAGGTAATCATGATTGCAATGGAGAAACCTTTTCCCAATAAACAACAAGAAGAACGTAGGATCAGTAGTGTAACTCTCTCCCAGTCCCATATTTATTTGGTAATTCAGTAATCTAACAGAAATTTTAAATTGTCTATTAAAATGTAATATATTCATTAAAAGATGTTTGTGTCAAAATAATATATATATATATATATATATATATC
>Ga0123340_1003005_pt1 | contig 15592 bp, 9 predicted proteins | sample SirMexnodulemix_FD_89961 | JGI IMG/M metagenome (GOLD analysis project Ga0123340, IMG submission 89961) | Root nodule microbial communities of legume samples collected from Mexico - Siratro Mexico nodule mix | ecosystem: Host-associated > Plants > Roots > Nodule | place: Mexico: Nepantla... | reverse complement strand
GTTTTATATATTAAAATTAATTTAATCCAATTTATTTTAATTTTTTACCATCTTATTTCATAAGAATTAATTAGTAATTTCAGAAATATATGAATTAAAAAAATAAAAACAAATCTATAACATTTATCAAATCATTTCCAAACTTTCATAATTAATCCACTCAAATCCGTTCAAATCTTAAAATCCCTTAATTAATCCAAATAACCCTTTCATCCACCTATAATCTACTCAAATCCTTTCAAATCCATTCTCTCAAATTCACTCCCTTAACCAAACAATGCTTTAACTCATTAATGAGTTAAGAAGAAAAACAAATATATCTTTTTAAAACTTTGCAAGAAATTTCATAGCATCGGTATCTGTCCATATTTCTTTGTACCCTATTTTTACACGAAAAGAAATGCTAAAATTAATTTTATTACTCCCAATAAATGTTATATATCTTTTATGAAAATAAATTTTAGCCCGCTGAAGAAAAAGTTAGTAAAAAATAAAAGTTATTTCCTCTAAAAAGGATTTCGCCGAACACATTAATACATCTCTCACACACGTACACGTCTTCTATAAAAATTCAAGGATTTCCTCTAAATAGTGTATTTTGAAATGCAAAAATAGTTAGTTACTCCCGACAAAAGTCTTTATTGTGTACAAAACTAATAATTGAATTGTAATTAATACACTTTAGAGATTCAATTGTCTATTAACCACGTTGATAGACGTATTGGTGTTCGTCCATGTTATAGCATGCTAAAATATCAGCAAAGTTGCATTCATAAATCAATGTTTCAATATAAAATGCATATATTGATCTTCTAAAACATCTGATCTTTCAAAATTTAGCTCATATGAAGAAAAATCGTTGTTACCAAATACAAGTGTCCATTCCGCCAGAGAAAAAATAAGGCTATTTTCCCTATAGTCTTTTTTGAGAGGCAAAGTAAAATTATTTATTAACAGATAAGTGAACGCACACAAGGCGTGTTATATGCATCAATGTTTCCAGTAGCTTCTAAAATTAACATCTACAACAGCATTTTAAATAGTTCAATGCATCTCCCTCCTCACACTATCATTAATCGTATAACTTTTCACTTGTGATAATATAACTAAAATAAGTGCTTTGACTGAATAGCAACCAAATGAACTAAGTAAAATAAGAAATGAGTATTGGTGACAATGTACTGAGGACTGAAAAAGAAAATTAGTAGCTGAAAGACTTTTTCATTTTTGAAAAATTGGGACACTTTACATGAAAAACTTTACATACTTGTAGGGTATCTAGATATTGATAACAGCATCAGTACAGCGTACAGAGTTTCCCGTGTATAAATTGTAACTAGAAGACATTGCAATCCTATATGCCTACATTTCGCCTGCCTGACACCAAATTTGCTCCAAATCTAAAATACCCAACTAAAGCTACATAGACAATTGCTTTTGCTGTTATCCGTAGAAATACACCGTTGTTTTTCTACTTGGAAAATTGTTGGACACGTAGAATGATCTCTCCCTGCTGAGAATACTAAATATTTTAAGAACATTTCATGCTCTGACTGCGTATCTCTTAGGAGCATCAAATATTTTCGCCAAGTAAGCTTCAGAAAGAGACACCACAAGCCGGTGGCAGGCCAAAGTTGAAGCTGTTACCATTATTAGAAGGGAAGCGCAGAAGAACCGCAACATCAAGATTTTATCCCTACTTGCAGATTTCAGAATCTTATAGAATATCACCCGGAGTCGTCGGTCTCTAAAGATGAAATTGTAATCATCCGTAGGTAAAGATGATCTAGGGGATAGACCTGATTCTTTGTTGCTAGGTCCATTAGTCAATATCACCCGGGAATACTGAATAACTGTAATTCCTTGTCCAAATAATTTAATCATCCATTGGTACACTACGTCAACCATGATCTTACAGACTTGTTGGCGAAAAGACTTTCCCTCCTTTGAGACCACTACTTTGATTAGTGAAGCTCCATCCTGTCCGTTCCATGAAGAGTAAGTTTCATGCATTAAATAACTATTTCAGCCAACCATAGAAAATCTTCCAGACAAGCATATTTAGTTTTCCTGCCCAATATAATATACTGCAGTAATCAAACGCTCAAACTAATAACGCAAGACTCAGTATAATAAATATAGTGATAGTAAAATGTTTCCTTTGGCACAACAAAAAGGTTTTTGACAATGAATTCACCAGAAGCTTGGGCAACCTGGTAAGCTGTGTGCAATGGCAATAAACTGGAATTACTATAATCCATATACGATCTAAAAACCAAAGCCATCTTAAAGGAGAGATCAGAAACCTTATTTTCACACAAAATCAGCAATTCATAAATTAACAACCAGCAAACAAACTAACACTATATATATTGCTCTTTATGAATGAGAACACAAACATAACAAACAGTGAACGTCGACAACTAAAGCTGGAATGGTGACAGAGCCTTGAAGACAAAAGAAGCAAGATAGAAAGCTTATAAGAACTCACAGCAGTCATGAGAAGTCTTCTGATAGCAACACCATCTTTGGATGGTAAAAGCCTCAAAACCAAATACGCAACATCAATTGTATCAGTAGCTTTATTTGATAAGTGATCAAGGGGCGTCTCACTATTTGATGCTACTAGTCGCAAGGCTTTCCTGACAAAAATAACAAAAGTATGAGACGCTACATCCACAGCAGAGAAAAAAATAACAATTTATTGAGTAATAGATTAACTAAAACAGGCCAGCCTAATATTTCTCTTTATAAAGATCAGCTTGAGTGCATGACAAAAGTGAACACAGTTATTAGGCACTAGGTTTAAAGATCCTAGCTGTAGAGGGTCAGTATTTGTGGAAAGGGTGTTATCCATTAGAGCTTTCAAGACAAAATAATAAGTGTACAGAAATGGTAGTGTAGATCTTTTAGTGTAATACGGGGTAATAGGAATTTGATTCTTAGCATAGGTTTGTGAATGAAGTTCAACATTATTGTAAATTAGAGAAGATGCCTTTGAGTTGAGTTGCAGTATCAAAACAAGTATTGAATTGAGGCCCTTCCTAGCTCAGTGATCACCAACCATACTGATATCCCTAAATTACTAAACTCTAGAAAGTTACCTATTTCTAGAAAACTACAATGAGCCAATGGGCTCCAAAATAAAAAACAATAAAACCAAATACTGAGGCAACTATGTCAAAAAATTTATGCTTTTATGGTTTAAATAAAATGTTTCCTTGACCAATATGCTTTACCCAAATGGCATTCACACGACAAACAGTATTAAAAATACCCAGCACAGAAACTAGAGGGTAAAGAAGAACTTTTGTAATTTGAGGGCTTGGGACTGCCAAAGAAATAGGTTAGAAAACCAGGAGAAATTTTGGGATAATTCTAAACATGAAACTCATGTTAAAAATATTTACCATCAAGGAAAACTAACCAATTGAAAAGCAGCTAAATTTCAAAAAAGGATCACTGTTGAAATGGAATATTATTTTTATTGTTATTTTCCTTTGTATGTACCCAACTTTAGGGTTAGGGTTTTGCCTCGACACACAATGTGTGTCCGGAATCACATTGGACTGTCCATTTCGTCAGCACCTTCTGGGCTTGTTTATGCCCTTGTCCTCCTAGTCTTCTGGTAGTAGCTCATAGCTAGGGTTTATTCCCATCAAAGCTAGGGTTTTCCTTCTCTCCTCAAATGTGTGTTTGTCTTTGGAATGACTTCTCCTTTTTATGCTACTGCTACTATTACAACAGCAATGCTTGTTTGGAAAACCTATTTATCTTGGTCCGGTTCTGTAGAGTTATGGTTCGTTGGTTAAGGATGCTATGATCATTTGGAAAAGAATGTCACTGTTGTTTCTGATGAAGAAAAACCTCGGTGGCAGAAACTGGACTTCAGTTATGTATTGTTCTATAGCAATTAGTTGAACAACATGTCTTAGAAATTCTAAGATCAAATAAGACATTTTCTTTCTTTTGGAAAAGGGTGCAAGATATTTTTGCTAATGACATTCAACGTCTCTTTAATGCAATTCAAAGAGTAGTCTCTCTCACATGGACTGCTCAAGATATGATCTAACATGTAGCAAAGGCTTGGACTGCAGTAGAAGAATTGAAGAGATTTTTGGTGGCTGATTCATTAGAGGATATTAACAAAAAAACTTGATAAGTTAAATATGATTCTAATTTCGAAAAGCCTACACTCAGATTTTGAGCGAGTACGTGACCAAATTTTGGTTGATGATCAAATTCTTTCAATGGACAGCTTACTCACTAGACTTCTTTGAGTGCCCACCTTGTTAAAAGATGAAAATCGAATTGAAGTTATTGAGAAATCACCAATGGTAGCACCACGAGGAAAAGGAGAAGGTCATAGCAATCGAGGAGGACGTGGTGGCTGGAATGGACGTCCTCCAATGCTTGTAAATGGGTCATACCCAAGAGAACTGTTGTTCCTTGCATGATTTTCTAGAAAAAGTTGTTCATGTATCTAAATCCAAAAATTTCTGATAAAAAGTACCAAGAATTTTTGAGGTACAAGTCTGGAAAGTCAATCAATCTTGGTCAATTTTCTTCAATGCCAAGTGTATCAACTGCATGCTTTTTCCAATCTGTGGAAGGTCATAGTCCATGGATTCTTGATTCAGGTGCCTCACACCATATCTTTGATAACATTTTTTCATTTTCCCCCATTTCTTCCTCAGAATATCCTCATCTTGTTACTATTGCCATGGATCAAAAGTGACATCTCAAGGAGTTGACTAGGTTTCTTTATCTTCACTAAATTTAAATTTGTCTTGTTCATTCCTCATTGTCCTTACATAGTAATCTCTCCGAGTCAATTGACTTATTCTTTAAATTGTTTTGCGACCTTGACGGCTAATTCTTTTGCTATATAGGAACATGGTACAAGTCGTCTAACTGGAGAAGGACATGAGTCACGGGGTCTTTATTACCTGAACCCGAGTCCCTCAGTATCCTGTTTTGCAACTTCAACCCCAAAATTGATGCATGATCATTTGAGCCACCCAAGTTTATCTAAGTTCAAGATGATGGTTCCCAGTCTCAAACACATTCAAGCTTTAGATTGTGAATCTTGTCAATTAGGAAAGTATGTTAGATCTTCTTTTCCTAAATGGTCTAAAATACGATGTAATTCTCTTTTTTCTAATATTCATTCAAATATTTGAGGACCAAGTTGTGCCACTTCTTTTGGTTTTAATTATTTTGTAACCTTCATTAGTGAATTCTCTTGATGTACTTGGGTTTATTTAATGAAAGACAAATATGAACTTTAATCCATATTTATGTCTTTCTTCAATGAAATTAAGAACCAATTTGGGAAGATAATTAAAATTCTCAGAAGTGATAACACTAAGGAATATTTTTTTATGCAACGTTTTCTTCATTCTTATTTCTTCCCAGGTAATTTTACATCAGTCAACATGTCCTCACACTCCACAACAAAACGATATACTAGAGAGGAAAAATAAACATCTTATTGAAATTGCAAGCTCTTAATGTTGAATACTAATGTTTCTATTCATCATTGGGGAGATCCAGTCCTCACTACCTGTCTCCTAATCAATAGGATGTCTTCTTCCTCTCTCGAAAATAAAGTGCCTCACTCTATAATTTTTCCAAATGACTCTATATCATGTCTCTGCACGTGTGTTTGGGTGTTCTTGTTTTGTTTATAATGCCTCTCCTGGCTTTAACAAGTTTTCTGCAAAGGTTAGTAAGTGTGCCTTTTTGGGATATTCTCGTCTTTAAAAAGGATATAAATGATATTCTCCTTCAATCAAAAGGTATTATATGTCTGATGATGTTACCTTATGAGGATACACCTTTTTTTTTGTCCTCCATGGAACATTGTTTATCTATTCAAGAGGTCTTCCTGTACAATCATGTGATTCATTGATCATTCCTACTTCCTCTCAAACTCAAACTCAAGGTGAAGACAATGTTGTTCCACCAACTTTTCTCACATATCAGTGCCAAGCATGAATAACTCTTTCATCCTTGCTTGAAGATCCTTGTGACCCAGATCCTTTACCACCAGATTCTGAATCCTTCCTCCTCCTTACCTTCTGCCGACTCTGATCATCATTGGCCTATTGCTCTTAGAATAGGTACTCGATCTAATCCATATCCTATTTATAATTTTTTTAGTTATCATCGTTTGTCTCATTCATATTCCTCTTTTGTTTTCTCCTTGTCTACCATTACTGTTCCTAACAATGTTTATGAGGCACTTGGTCACCCTGGATGGTGACAAGCCATGATTGATGAAATGCTTGCACTTAAACACAGTGATACTTGAAAGCTTGTTCCTCTACCTCTTGGTAAGAGGCCTATGGGTTGTAGATGGGTCTATGCCATTAAGGTTGGTCTTACTGTTGAAGTAGATCGTCTCAAAGCTTGTCTTGTAGATAAGGGATACACTCAAGTTTATGGCCTTGGCTATTGTGATACTTTTTCTCTAATGGCCAAGATAAATATTGTTCATCTTTTCCTTACTGTGGCGCCATTGGCCAATGGCCTCTTTACCAGCTTGACATTAAAAAATGCCTTTCTTTATGGTGATCTAGAAGAGGAAATTTACATAGAGCAACTTCCTGAGTTTGTTGCTCAAGGGGAGTATGGTTTGGCTTGTAATTTGTTCGCTCTATGGCTTGAAAGTATCACCCCAAGCTTGGTTTGGTAAATTTAGTTATGTTGTGCTAATTTTGGATTAAACCAGAGCTAGCAGATCATCAGTGTTCTATTGTCATACTTCTCCTAGCAAGTGTATTTATCTTATGATGTATATTGATGATATTGTTATTACACAAAATGATATCATTATAATTCCTCAATTAAAGAAGCATTTATTTAGCCACTTTCAGACCAGGGATCTAGGCTATCTAACATACTTTCTTGGTATTAAGTGGCGCAATTAAAAGGTGTCATCATTTCACAAAGGAAATATGCTCTTGATATTTTGGAGATAGGCCTGATAAATTGCAAGCCCATTGATAGTCCTATGGACTCAAATCAGAAGTTAATGAGAGACCAAGGTGAACTTTTCTCAAATCCTAAGAGATATAGAAGGTTGGTTGGAAAACTCATTTATCTCACTGAAACAAGACCTGATCTTTATTATCCTGTGGGGGTTGAGTCAATCTATGCAAAAATGTCACATTGATCAGTGGAATGTTGTGATTCTCATTCTCAGATATGTAAAAGAGAACCCAGGACAAGGATTGTCATATGAGAGCAAGGGAAATACTCAAGTCTTAGGGTATTGTGATGCAAATTACGCTGGTTATTCCATTGACAAGAGATCTACCACAGGATATTGTGTATTCCTTGGAGGGAACCTTATATATTGGAAAAGTAAGAAACAAAGTGTTGTTTCCCGATTTAGTGCAAAAGTTGAATATACATCTATAACCCTAGTAGCTACATGTGAACTTCTGTGGATTCAGTTTATATGTTCCAGGCCTAGTGCATATGATCTATATGCTCCAGCTTGAGGGGCAGTGTTTGAAATATAATATCATTTTTATTGTTATTTTCCTTTGTATGTACCCATTAGGCTTTTGCCTCTATTTGTAACCACACAGAAACACATCAATATAAGGTAATATAGTATAAGTTAATTACATTGTATTTTCCCATTTCATTTATTCAAGTATCACAAAAGAGCATCAGATGCATACCACCAACTATTTAATTTGAATTAGATAAAACAAGCATTCTTAGTTTTAATCTTTTCAACCACAGAGGGCCTTGCATAAAATAAAAAACTTCCATGATAGCATACTCTTGCATGCATTTTGACATACCTAGTTGCTCCAACCCTCAAGAACAGGGAAAGCCTTTGCCACTGGAACTCCTTCCTTCGGTTTAGAAGCACCTTAACAGAAGGAAAATGAGTTTAGTAAAAGCAACAAATAGTCTAGGATATATTGCGAAGAAACTTCATTGAGTACACAATTGTAATGACCATTAGAATGACAAAGATGATGCCTAGTAGTTCACATAATTGCATATGCAAAACTATGATGATTGGTTTGACGAGACATGTTAAAAAAAAGACATCATGTGTGGCTAAAGCTTGAACAGGATTCATATAAAAATATCTTCAATTTCTTTACATTTTTTTCCAAGTGCTTGGAGTATATTCTTTATGCTTTAACATCAGTACATAAAAATAAACACGCGATGGCTTGTTTTACATTACTCTTCTTCGGATTATTGACAAAAAGTAATTGTTCAAGGTTTTATATTACCGAATGCAATATTTTCCTTGTTTCAGCAGAGTTCTCTGTGAGAAGTTTTCGAACAACATAAGGATATGCAGCTTCAAAAGTCTTGAAATTTGTATCTGCAGCTATAGCCAAACCTGAGATTGTTTCAAAGGAAATTACAAGTTAAAAGATGATACAGAGAGAATATTAGAAATTTAACATGACCAGAATTATCATAGGGGACTGTTCATGTGTCTTTACTCTTTACATAATTAATATTGATCATGTTTGTTGATAACATGGTATCAAAGCCTTTGAGCAATTGGTTTAGAGTTTTATCCTTGTTGCTCCCATCCTTCTAATAAAAAGTTGAATTTTAGCACAAGGCAGGTGAACTTGTGCATTATCCACACTTGAGACCAAAAGGCTCTTGCGTGAGGGTGTGTTAGAAATAAAGTATAAATATATTCATGCCCCTTCACCTAACAAATTAAGCTTTTGAGATTGTTGGTTCAAGACAAAAACAAATATTTTGAATTACCACATATTGATGATATATAATGAATAGAAGCAGAAAGCATGACTATAAATGAGAAAGACAAAAAGTAATTTGTTGTCGTATTGATAGTGTACCTTCCAAGGAAGCTAGTGACCGCAAGACAAGTGTATAATATGGTGGCATACGGAAATGATATTTTAGTGCTACAGTCCAAATCTTTCCAAGAACCTTGAGCAAAATTTATTGAAAATTCAGTAAGTTGAGAAGTTTACAAGCAAAAGCAACAATAAGAATAGAAAACCAACTATCAACACATGTTCAATTAGATGGATACTATTACTTTGCCTGGATATAAATTTAGATAAGAAACAGATTTTAAAATGTATATGCAGTAAGAAGTGCTTCTTATTAATTTCCTATAACAATATTCAGTACTAACAACCAGAAAAGGATCACTAAAACCATTTTCTAATTCTAACAGAGCAAGAAAGCCAATCAGGCATAAACCACAGTTATGTTTGAAAATATAGTATATGGAAATGATGCCATATACAAATCATATATTTCGTTATTTTAATATATCAAATCCAGACATGAAACAAAAAAAGGAGGGCTTAAGCTTTAATCAAACAGCTTCAAATTGTAGCTTAAACTATTCCACAGTTTAAAGCAAGAATATTGTAAGTTTTAAACTTTATCAAACAATAAACTATAAAGTATAAACACACTCTATAATATGCATGCAATCCGATGGTGCTTGATTGTATTTATACCGAAGGTGGAATTAGATTTAGAACTCGTGATTCTCAATGTAAAGAACACCAAATAATTAATTGTTCACCTGTTTATATGACTTGAGTTTCACATAACATCATTTCAGTTGAAGTAAACCGCATGCAAAGTAAATCATCCATCTAATTATCATTATTGATGATAAAACATGATTAATTTTATGTATACCCATGTCCAAATATGGTTAGCTTCAAATAGTGGAAGATGCATTCTATTTTAGTCAACGTTAATCCTCTTGGAGATGCATATTGACTAAAGATTTTGTTAAATTATAATTGTTGGATGTAACGGACTTAATCCATATATTTTGTGTGATCAGATCTATAAATATACAACCTTATGTGTTCATTTTACAGAAGGGAGATTAATTCTATATCTCTTTTTCTTTATGTTTAATAATAATAATAATATATAAGTGAAAACCTCTCCCCTTACAAGCTAGTTTTTTTGAGGTTGGGTTAAACTTAAATCCTACTTTCTTAAAATGGTATGAGAATCATTCAGAGCTTATCATGTCATCCACTGACGGGTTCCTCCTAGTCCCATGCTCGAGATGTTCATATTTTAGACATGAGGAATATGTTGAAGATCCCATATCAACTAGAGATATAACCAAATTATAGTTTATAAAGGAATACAAACCTCACCTTCTTCGATAGTTTTGTAAGATTGAGTTAAGTTTAAAAATAAAAAAATAATAAGGAATCCAATTATTTCTGTATTTCTTGATAGTCACAGACAATTGTTTGGTTTACGCAGTCACCTCACAAACATAAGTCAATTACTATTCTTCTTAAATATGACTCTCACCCTGCTGAACTTCACATCAGGAATTCCTTCTTTAAATTCTACTGCTCCCAATGCGTGCTCCAGTTCCTGAAAATTAAATATAAATTCAGAAAGCCATTAAGTAAACATAAGTTTCAAAATAACCAGAAACTGGGTATGAGAATGTTGTTCTTATTTGGTTTAAATATTCAATGGCAATATAAATATTAAATCCTGAGATACAAGTGCTATACCAAGGTAACAAGTCGGATATTAGTCCCTGGCCTAACAACATCCATATCAATCAGAGCTCGGACAAGGGATGCCCAGTCACCATTTACTATATGAATTATCGAAGCCAGCATAGCAAATTGATGCCTTTTTTCCATTTGACAGAGCAAACCGAAATCCAGAAAACTATCACGTACAAAGAAGTAAAAAAAAATCCTTTCAGATTTTTGTTGTGAAGGTATACCATAATTTATTCAGACTGGATTGGATAGGCAAGGAAAAATAAATACCCTATTTGTCCTGATGAAGTATAACGCAAGTTACCAGGATGTGGATCGGCATGTAATAAGCCTGTTTCAAGAAGTTGCACCAATGTTGCCTCAACACCTTTGCTGACCTGAATTAATCAATATGTAAAAGCAAAAAATAACTGAATGTGGCAATTTCAATATAGTAAAACACTCAGTCTCAGAGATCAAACAGCAAGGTTTTAATAGAATCAGTCATTTTTAATTGATGAAAAAATTTCAGATGAGTAATACTGGTCAAATAAAGGTAACAAAGGATTGATGAAGAAATTTTACACCACCTCAATCCCAAGCCCTATTTATTTGTAATTGAAACTATAACGTATCTTAAGGCCAAGAGTTTCTTTCTCACCCATACTTGTAATTCTATTACAAAAATATTGATTATCTTCAGTGGTTAACGTGGTTTATACCAAAAGCCAATAGTCACATCATTACTTAACATCCAGATATACAATACTTTTGCACAATGTGAAGACAAAAAATGGATAATTGCATTTTTATTTACATACCAGATCAAGAAGACGCCTTTTTGCATCTAATTTCTGCCTTTCTGAATATTCAGAGACATTTCCAACAGAGTTTCCAGCAGTCACAGAGAGCAAATCTGTTGGACTTTCACCAACCATCCACTCCATGGTCAAAACTCTCTTTCGAGTTAAATGTGGAAATACTTTTGGCACATGCATGAAAGTAAAGGAAGAGTGCACTTCCTGCATTTAGTAATACCATGTCAATTCAAAGAACAAAAACATTGACCACTGTTCAGTGATTTTTGTCAAACTGATTCAACCAACCTTCACTTTAAAAGTTAAAACCTAATAAAAGATTTCATCAATGCTCTAAATTGACCAGTTCTAGAATTCATTAATTTGTGAACATAATAAAGCTCCAGTGGATATGTCTTTTATTTATTACCCGAAACTTTGAAGCATTCGCAGCCTCTAATTTGTAATCCAATTCACCGACAAAACCTTTCCCTAGTTCATCAGCATAGAGGCGAGGGTCACTCTTTCTCTTGGCAATCTTTTGCAGCAGCCCCAACTAAAATGGATAATATAAACACTCATTTCAGAATTTAATGAAGAATAGAATAAAGGTCAAACTTAAAATGCCACTAGAGATTAATAGTAAATACAAACCCCAAGGCGAAGGATGTAGATATCCCTCACAACCACATGATGCAGATTAGGACGCTGGACTTTTACAGCAACATTATTGCCATCAGTAGTACGGGCAAAGTAAACCTAGAATATAGAAAAATAAATAAATCAGTAAGACATACCATCACATTAATACTTCAAATTAAAATTTAATAAACTCTCATAAGTAACATTTAATGATAAATGGCATTCCCCTGTCATAGGAAAAAGTACCTGACCAAATGATGCAGCAGCTATAGGCTCCTCCGAAATGTAACTAAAGAATGTTTCCAGAGGACAACCAAATTCTTCCTCCATAATCTTCATTGCAACATTTCTGGGAAAAGGAGGGATTTGATCATGTAATTCTGACAATGCCTGCAAGAAGAACACAATTGAAATATATAAACACATAGTGTCAATCCAACCATTCAAAATGTCAGTAGAAGCATAATTGTGATAGAATGGTAATACAGACACAGTTGTCAATCTAACCTTGGACATCTCAACACCAATGATATCTGGCCTTGTGGAAAGCGACTGACCAACTGCATCAGCAATCAAATGAATGTAACAAGGATATTGATAATCTTGTGACTGCATGAGAGAAGTGAAAGCCCCAACACCAAAAAATTTAAAGCAATACAAAATGTAAAATTCATATAAAGTCCAATAACGGAATTATGACAAGAATTTAATTTAACAATCATATTATAGATCAAACTCCTCACCTTTTATAAAGGTGGGGCCAAGATTAAGCAATGTTTCCTTCAATACCATCCCAAAATTATACTGAGATGATGTATCATCCAAATCCTCCTGAGGAACTACCCGGAAAAACTTTTTAAGCCCTGAAGTTCGAATACTGATCATAGCGGTGGCCAAGGAGAAAAGTACCTTCCAAAATGAGATATAAATCAATAAGGATACACTTCAAGAAAAAGTGAAGACTGCAACTTGAAACCAATTTCAAACCCATTCGAATATGTGCATGTGTGTATTTAGGAGGAACTAGTTACACCAAAGTGTGTTAAAGACTTCCACACACTTGCACCATTTAATAATTCTTTATTGAATATATTAAAAAACCTCTATTTGAGTTAGAGGTTTCTATCATATAGATCATATGTACAAAATTTTACTGTGAATCCAAAATTATTTGATATCTAACTCATGTACGCCAAAATTGACATAATATAATATAATACATACTTTTAAAACATATTAGATTAGGAACTACGTTATTACTTTTTCTATCGTTGTCCTTACAAGATTTGACAAAAATAATATGTAATATATATTTAAAATTCAAAGATTTGATCAATAAAAAACACATTTCACTTAAAGTTACTTATGGTGCAGGAATGGATGTAACTCACCAATGTAAATTGATTCATGTGTGTACTACTGTAAAGTTCATTTATGACAAATAGAATTGAAATCAGATTAAGTTCAACTTAATCCTAAAAGCTAGTTTACTGGGGAAGGATTTTCAAAGTCATCATAAGGGGTATTTTGCCTATATACACAACCAATGCCAGATTTTAACACGCCAACTTCACACCCAGACATTTGAACTATGATGCTTGTAGTATTTGACATCCCCAAGTGACCAGCATAATGGCTAGGACAGACTCCGACGTTATTAGAATTGAGAATGGACTACTGGGATATACTCTTGATGTCATTAGAATTCAGAATGGAACATACCTAATTTAAAGTTCCACAAGAGAGGTTTATTGTCAAAGTCACTATAAACTGTATCTTGTCTATACAATCAATTGATATCCAGTCCTAATAATGACAAATTCGCAAAATATAGCATAGGGCACATCTTCATCAATTATCATGTATCCTTGACATAATAATGATGATAGATTTAAATTTTAAATTAAAAACTTAAATCCCTGTCATTAAAAGATAATTTATTACAGATAGGAGTTGAATCAAATAAGTTAATAACTATCAAATGTACATCAATTCAGATAAAAAAACTGAATAAGCCAAGGCAAGAGTTAAATGGTACCAAATCCCAGGTATTGTATAATTCTTATGAAACTAAAAAACAAATGGACAACTATTGCTTGCACAAGATAATCGGTCTCTAGGCTCTAGGCAAGTACATATTCAATAATTATAATATACCACTTTATAGGAAGCAAGCAATTATCTTCAAACAAATGCTGTTATTACACGATAAAACAAACATTATGTGAAAACTTAACCCGATAATTTATTCAAACTGTGAAGAAAGCACAGTACCTCAAGAACACGAAAGGTCACCACATGTGGCCTAACACTGAAATACTGAGCAACATCCTGAGGATCATAAACTTCAGGAAGCGGCTTGGACCAAACCTTAGACAAATAATAGAAGTAAGAAGCATACGCTTCCAAAGCCTTGAGATCATACATGAGCAAGTCCACTCCAGTTAGTCCTGCAACACAACCAAAACTGAATTTCTGATTGCCAAGAACAACACTCTTCACGTATTTTAATTAACACGGTTGCAACAGGAAATTTCTAGTAATGTCATTGAAGACGTCCATTACAGTAACTCGAAGAGTCAGAAGCGCGAAATTCAGATGGAATTAGGGATGTGGACGCAAACCTGGGTACCAAGGTTGAGGCCAAGAAGGAGAGGGAAAGGGAGGAGAACGAGGATCTTCGAGATGGCGGAGCCAAACGACGTCGTCGATTTTCTTCGCAACCTGCGGAATGCGGAAGGTGTGGTTTGCCCAGGCAACGCCGTTGTCGATTCCTCTCTTGAGGAATTCCACGTCCTTGCGAACCACCTGAGCGAAGTGGTTGAAGTCCCCCCATGCTCGAGTCTGCTGTTGCTTCCTGCTCTGCGGGCGCCCCGGCAAGGACGCGCATACGGAGAGAGACGGCGGCGGAGGACCTAGCACCGTCGGCATGGACGGAGGAGGGTCAAACGGCGGCAGGGAAGTTGAAACGAATGTGCATTTGTGTTGTTGTGTGGTGATTGCTGTGACTCAGTGAGTGAACGAGTAGTGGCGTGGCATGTGTGACCGTGTTTGTTTATGTGGCTATGAGGTAAAGCTGTGATACGATAGATTATGATGATCACGAAGAACACACATCAAGGACTAAGTGATAATTCAAATAATTTTTTTAATTACCAAGATATTTATTTAATTTAAATATATATATATATATTCTGATCGAAATATATTGATAAAAAATAAATAAAAGTGAAAACGATTTAATTAAAAAAGAATGGGAGGAGAAAGCTAGAAAAATGAACACAGATATCTGAACAATATATATAATGGTTTTATTTAAGAAATTTGTATTATCATCACTGAATTTATCTTTATTTAATAAATAATAAAGTATTTTTATATAAACTTGGATACCAAAATTAGTTATAAATATATAATATAATATTTAATATTTGTTAGTTTGTTTGGTAAGGGACTAAAGTCCACCACTAAACTTCACGTGGAAAACAACTAAAAAGCAAAGTCAACTAACAAAGGAGGGAAATAATCTTTATTTCTCTTTCTCAACTCTTTAAAATGTATGAAAAAATAGAAGAAGGTTGAAATGAAAAAAAAATAAAGAAAAAAAAAAGAGTAAGAATGGACAGATAATATTAT
>Ga0123340_1003003_pt1 | contig 15597 bp, 10 predicted proteins | sample SirMexnodulemix_FD_89961 | JGI IMG/M metagenome (GOLD analysis project Ga0123340, IMG submission 89961) | Root nodule microbial communities of legume samples collected from Mexico - Siratro Mexico nodule mix | ecosystem: Host-associated > Plants > Roots > Nodule | place: Mexico: Nepantla... | reverse complement strand
TAATAAATCTAAGTGTTTTAAATAATTTAATTATAAAATTAAGATAGTTTTTTGTCACACTTTTTTGTTTGTTGGTTATTTATAATTATAAGTTATATTAAAAAAATCTAGTTTAAACTATCAACGTTATATGACTCAAATTTTATAAGTTTAGATCATATTTTCATTATTTTAGGTCATACTTTTTTAATGTGGTTTATTCTTATTTTAAAGCTATGCCTGAAGACCGTGACTTAAATATTCATAACTAGAAAAAGGTGGCATGTAATAGTTCATAAGTCACATTTATAAAAGTGTAATTGTTTTCATCTTTAGGCCATATTTATTTGTCTATGGCCAACTTAAAAAGTCGTGGTTTAAAATATTTACGTTTTATAACTCATACTCTATAAGTTTCGATCACATTTTTATTATTTTATATCACACTTTTTTTATTGTGCTCTACTCTTTTTTTAAAGGTCATGCCACAAAATTGTGACTTAAACATTCATGCTTTAAATATTGTGGCCTCTTATGATTCATAAGTCACATTTGCAAAAGTATGACCTTTTCTATCTTTAGGCCAGACTTTTTGGTCCGTGGCTAACTTTAGTGTTGCCTAAAGTGATAAATGTTGTAATGCGTTATGGAGATGTTATATTAAAATACTAAAGATATGAAAGCAAAGTAAAAGGAAAAAAGTCACTACACAATTTTTAGTCTTAGGCAACAATTAAATCGCAAAGACAACAATAACGTTGCTTGAAATAGGAATAAACAAAGATATTTACATGTTGCCTAAAAAGTAAGTTTTGTTTCAAAAATGGCCACGAGACAAGTAAAAATGGTCATGAGACAAGTAGAAAGTGTTGCCTATTTATGTTAGAAAACACGGGCAAAACCGTGTATAGGTGAAGGTCAATTTAGACCACGATTTGGAAATTTGGGCATTTTAGACCACGGGTATGTGAATGTGGGCATTTTAGACCATGCGTCTTTAAATGTAATTGTGATTTGATTGTCGCTCATTAGCCATCTCTTTCTTGTTTGATGTAGACTAATATGAAAAGGGGTATGCTTTTATGGTTGCATGCACTAGGATAATTGATTGCTATGATCCTTTCTATTTTGATTAAGATTGTTAACTTAACTGTTATTCGAAGTTGGTAATTTGACTTTGAATGTGTGGTAAATGAAGAGTGAGTGCTTATTAATGACATGATTCATTTTCATACAAAATATTCTTGCTTTGCTTCTGTTTATGCCTATTAATAATTATTTTACTTAATTCTCATATAACTCTTTAAACTTAATATTGAGATGTACATATCTAAGTCTTAATGTCTACTTATAGAAGATTGTGAAGACTGACCTTGGTGAGTTTTAATGGTATTTAGAAAAGATAATTCTTTTCTAGTTGTTCCTTACTTACATCTCTCATTGAACTTCGTATTTAATTTTAAAATTCCCAACCTTAAGTTTTGTTTGGCAACTGACTTAGGTTTGTCTAGTTATTAATTGTAGTTTCAATTTGTTACTTTGATTACGGTTCTTCTCTTGTCTTAAGCAACAAGTTAGTTTTCAATTTTTGTTAAGATTTTTTTTAACAAGTTAGTTTTTATTTTTTATTTGAATTGCATTTTATATGTTTTTGTATACTGTATATGTACTTGTAAATATGTTTTTGTATATTGTGTTTTATATGTTTTGTATACTGTATATGTACCTGTATATATATGTTCTTTGTATATTATGTTTTATATGTCTTTGTATATTGTATATGTACCTGTATATATGTCTCTGTATATTGTATTGTATATGTTTCTGTATGCATTTTATATGTTTTTGTATGCATTTTATAAGTATATTGTAGATTATTTTAAATTTTTAAAATTTAGTTGCTTGATTCAGACAAAAACGTAGCACCATACAAACTCAGTAATCATCATAAATTTGAGATCTGCTTGATTTCTAGGCAAACCATAAATTCATCTATGAATGGTGCATCATGGTATAATTACTTGTTGGCACAACGCCACTAATCTCTGGCTTATAAAAATTGTGCAGAAGACAAATACAACAAAAAATAGATCCAAATTAGTTACATAATAGTGTGTCAACTCATGATAACATGTTAGAATTCCTCTAGGCACATATATGAACATATGACCATATAAGAACAAAGTTGGTGCACATATATTAATTGCTTCTGTCATATATTAACTACTTCGAAGCTCTTTTAAAATTATGAAGCTATTTTAAAATGTATGACACCACATTCAGGTGTTTTTCTCTGTTTTGGTATGTGGTTAGCTGAGAAAGACTTTTGAACTCATTTAACAAATATGAAAAGTAGGAACCTCATGTGTTCATGTTGCTCTCATTTTGAGAAAATACAACACTGATATTGTGTAAAGAAGTATGTTCTTCCATTTATGATCCAACAAGATCGAAGTTGAAGTACTTCTAGAAAATTATGAAGCTCTTTTAAAATGTGTGACACCACGTTCAAATAGTTTCCTTTGTTTTGGTATGTGGTTTGCTGATTAAGACTTTTGAACTCATGTAACAAATATGGAAAGTAAGAACCTCAAGTCTCCATGTTGCTCTTATTTTGAAAAAAAACACAACTCTAATATTGTGTAAAGATGTATGTTCTTATTTGTGATCCAACATGGTCAAAGTGGAAGTACTTCTAGAAAATTATGAAGCTCTTTTAAATATCTGCAGTCGGGTCTAGGTGATTTTCTCAGTTTTGATATGTGGTTTGCTAATAAGTATTTCTAAACTCGTGTGACAGATATGGAAAGTGTGGACACTTCATGTGTTTATTAATGTCATAATCACATTTGTTAATCTTTTCAACAACTTCTTAGTTGCTAGAAAAGGAAAGCTTTCGTGCAAATTGAATCTCACGTGTGAAAAAGACAAAGTCAACATACAACCCTCAATATACCAATAAAAACTTTACCTGGCTGCCAAATTTTGAAATGAAGAAGAACGAAAGGAAAGAAGAATGTGAGCAGTACATGCAGAAAATCAAAAGAAGGGTTGAACAAAATGGAATCAAAGTATCATTTTCCTATTGCAAATTACCTTATACTTTTGTATAAAAATGTACAGAATTCCACTAGCATGGTATTTGGTGAATCCCTTTTTCACAAAATCCTTCCAAAAGACAAAAAGAACATCTTTTCTATATCAAAGTATTTCCACATAAATATGCTTCCATTGTATATGTGATATCTAGTTTAATTTCCTCCCACCCACCTTTGGTCAAATATAGTTTTGTAGCCTTTTCTTGTATTTTTAAAACCCTACTACATAGTCAATATGTATCTAGTGGTTTGCATGTTTTATTGAATTTGTGTTGCAACACAACAATGAAAGTTATAAACTATAAAATTCTCCTCTGAGCCAAGCATACATAACATATGTTCAATCCAATGTCTACACTTGCCTTATTAAATCTTGAAAATAGAGTAACCTAGATATCCCTGTAGCCTACTACTTATGATATATGATATTTCCTTGTATAGCTTGAGCATTACTAATTTCTTTTCCTCTTCTTCATACTATGTTAACTAGTTTCATATCCCCTTTTTAGTTTTTTGATAGCTAAGGTTACATTGTACAATCACTAGTAGAAAAATGGCCTTCTACATCAATGATTCCAGAATCGATGTAGACGCAGCCAATGTAGAATGTCTTGGACATACACTATAAAAAATCGTGTATGCAGTGACATTTTTTTTTTGTATACAGCGTCGATTACAAAGGTCACTTTATACGTGTGTGGCATTTCTGCGTACCGCCACAAATCTAGTCGCCACAAAATATAAAATGGCGCTTTTGCGCAAAATGCTGCAGCATCTGCCATATAACAACTTTTATAAAGCAGCAGTTTTTTGCACGTAAATAATGTTAATTAAAATTGTCATACTTACTTTTATTGATAAATTATTTTAACAAAAAAATGGTACATGTGAACGCCATCATAAACATTTTAATATCACGCTTATTATGACGATGTTATAATAAATTGTGAATTATAATACGTTAGTTCAAACTGCCATAATTAGAATATTAAATAAATGGAATATATTCAGCATTTTATATCTATGTCTAAATTTCATAATTACCTATTTTTTCATAATTATATATACTACATCCAATAATTATCCAATATATTACAACAAGAGTAAAATAACACAATTTTTATAATAACAAAATATCATTAAGGTTGACAAAATATTTTGTTCCAACACATACTAATATGTCTTAAAATTGTCCATGCACATTTAAGTGCTAAAAGACTAATACTATTACAATTTCTTTAAATTCTTCAGGCCCAGTTACAGGTGAACTACTACAAAATGTTATAATTGACAATTAAACTACTATAGAAACAACATATTTAATCTGTCTTGCAACCTCCACTTGATCCTATAATCTGATTTCGGGATGCAACACCACTTGCTACGTCTGATGCCTGAAATAAAGAAAAGAAAGTTGAGGTACGTACCAAACAATGTTAAATATTGCAACAAAATTTATACATGAATACTACAACATAATGTATTTGAGGCACGTACCAAACCAGGTGTCAGTGGCAGCAAAATATTTAGGAACATCTGATCTTGTAATAATGTAGGAACACCTAATGTTGTTTCTAGATTTTTCAACATTAACTCATTAATTTTTTCATGCAAAAACAACATATACATTAGATATGATCCTTAAACACTTAAACAACAGCTAAGCCACATTAATATGCAATTAAATATGCAAAACAACATTTAAACCACTTTGTATTTTTTAAAGTGTAAAGTTTGATAGCCTAATTGAAATATCTATCTCACCTACATGGAGAAAGTGTAATTTTAAGTGTACTTTTATTGCATTTCAAGGTATATAAAGTACTTGGAAAATGTTTACTTCACGTATTGGTACCTTTCTCAATAGACTAAATGATCATGAGTGAAAAGGAAATTACACTTTCTTGAATAATACCATATACACACATATTGCTAACATTTTCAGTCATTTATGTGAATAAGTAGGTGTATCTAGGTGTATAAAGGGACACAACTACAACAATGTACCTAAGGCCAAACAAAAAAGAAGACTCCTGCAATTTAAAGAGAAAAATAAGTATAATGAGAAACACATGCATCATTAATAGTTTCAAAAGGGTTTGGTTCTTATTGTTTTTATTCCCTCAAACTATATAGTTTAAAAGGATTCGTGAAGCAGCTTCTGGCCAGGGATCAGGTGAACTCAACTGTACAATTTTCTGGCTTGACTCATTAGTTCTTCAATACCATGAATGAGGTACTTATCAGTGCATAGATAGCATATTTAAGCATTCAGGCGTAGAAATATTCCAAGGTAGCCTATTCAAAATCAAGATTTAAGAAGAGGATAGCTTTGGTTTGTATAGGATGTGGCTATATGAGCATACAAGAAATATCTTTTATTCTAATCCCAAATTTCCCACCCTTTATCTAAGAATTTTAATACAACTCGGTGTGTGTGAATTAATTAGTTAGTAAGTAGTTTCAAGTTCAAATTTTGAAGTATGCAGCTTGATTAAGGCTAACTTCAGCATAACATAACATGCTATAATAAATTAGTAACAGTAGTCTCAATAGTTACTTAAAACTTGTATGAAGATTGACTTGATAAGTAATAAGACTTGCATAAGCACCCAGAATGAAACTAGCTAACACAGATGCTAGAACCGCCCCAACAACAACCAGTGGCCACAGAATGATAGCAAAGCCTGCAAAGGGCAAACATATTGTCTCCAGGAAAGGGCCTTCACGACCTATAAGATCATGTAAAAGACAATTCCACCCTTTAAAAAGCCATGTAAGAGCCTTTACAAATAGCAACAGTAGATATCACTACATGTCAATTGTTATCCCAATAATCGCAGCCATAATAGCTCCAAGAAGATATTGCATCCTGCATCAAAATATGGAGCTCCATGAGCCATGTGTTTATCAATTTAGAAGACCTTTTATGACCATAATTTTTTTTCATGAGTTGCCAAAATTCTGTCAATGCAGCTCACTAGTTGAATCATTGGTTAAATCTCGCATGGACCAAACATACAATTAAAAACATTAAAAATGCACAAAAGAGAATGAAATAAAAACAATTTAGTCTCAACTTGTTTGCCAAATTAGTAAGGAAGGAAACTTAGGCATTATAGTTAACAAAGAATCATTCTGGTCACTAAAGTTTCCATACATCAAATTTTACTTGTTAATTGGAACTATTATCTCATGAGAAGATCTATAATTCAAAGATGTTATCTGTTAATAATACCTTCTATTAATATTTTGAAAATAACGCATGAGTAAATCATCATTGACAACATACTTTAGGTATGCACAACATAATAAAACCCCTGTTACCATAAACAAAAGATTTGGATCTATTTAAAACAAATTCCAAGATATGCTTTGATTAGAGACATAATGGTAAAACAAAAAAATCAAACTAAGAATATAATGACAAAACCTAATATCATAATATTTTTCATCTGGATCCTTTGGTTGCAAGAGGTCATCTATGACCGAAAAATAAGTATCACAACATTCATTTTTCACATCCTGAACGATATCAAAGGTCTTTGTAATAGTGGTCCATGTTCCATCCTAAAGATGCAATATGAAATTTTGTATTGAGTAACAATATAAGGATAAAACTAACGACGATTTTAATAACCTAAAAGATGAAACATACAATAAAACAGTGGAGAAGTTTATACTCTTTTTCTCCCTCTACAACTTCAAAAGTAGCAAATATTGGTGCAAAATATCCATAGGCTGCTCCACCTATAACACACATACCAGATCAACAGTTAGACACATACCACATAGCACTAGTAGCACCAACAATGAATGTTTCATAACAGAAAAGCATCAACAATGCATATTTCATAACACAGGAGCACCAACAATGCATATTCCATAACGTAGAAGCACCAACAATGAAATATTTATAGCATGCATCTGTATTCTAGCGTCTATGAGATGCAGGGATATATTTACTCTTGCCTATCAATCTTTTCAACTAACAAATCAAATCAAATCATGACAAAATTAGAACAATTCTTTTGTTAGGCACAAATGAAACTAAGCCACTCAGAAAATCACATCAAACATAACTTTCATATGAAGTGCCACAACTAACTTCTTCAACTTGTCCCCAAATATATGTAATCAAATGATAAAAAGGGTTAAATCAAGTCGAAACATCACAACTTTCAAACAAAATGAAAAATGAAAACGAAAACTAGTAAACATCAAAACGCTCTTACCTTTCGTCATTGGTGAGAGCGACTAAAGGTCACCGATTTTCGAAAACACTCCTAATGGTTAGGATTTCAGTCAATCGCTCCAATTGGTTAGGGATTCGCGACACAAATTTGATACTTTGTGAATGAATGTGTTGGGAGAGTTAGAGTTCAAAACAACAAGAACACAAAATTGATTGTGTTGGGAGAGTTAGGGTTCGAAACCCAGTTTGTGGAGGGATTAAAAAATGGAATGAAATGGGAACAAAAGGACTTCAATATTTTCAGTTTGGGAATGAAATGGGATACTTTGGACTTCAATGATGTCAGATTGGAGGGAACGAAGGTGTTTAGGTGTTTTCAGTTTAGAGGGAATGAATGTGTTGGGGTGTTTTCAGTAACATTTTCACTGTGGAGGGAAACATGCGTTTTTATTTAACATATAGAGGGAATGAAACTACGTGAAAAAAATGATACCCTTTAAAATGTGACAGTCATTAAAGTATCGGCTTATACAATATAATATGACACTTTCTTTAAACTGTCATACTAAAACTGCCACCACATACACGATTTTTTGTAGTGATATAACATCAGTTATTGAACCAATGTAATATGTAGTCAACTACATCGGTTAGAAATAGGAATCGACGTCAAATACCCAACCAAATTGGGTGAAGATTTGTGTAAGGGGAGGATACTACATCGGTTATCTGCCCCAACTGATCTAGTATCCTTTAATGTTTTAAAAAACGAAGGCTCTATTACATCGGTTGGCTATAGCAATCGATGTAATAGGGGTATACTACATCCCAACAATCGATGTAGTATACTCTGTTATGGTTAGTTTTAGGATTCACATTTCACATTGGTTCAGGCCTTAATCGATGTAGTATGTGGCATATTACATCGGTTAATGCAATAACCGATGTAATATGAGTAGTTTTTTATTTAAAAAATACAGTTTCGATTAGAGTCTATCCAATTGTGACAAAGTATTTTGACCATTCTTTTCGAATTTCATCTATGGATTGGATGTCTAACGGCTCTGGGTCTTGAAAAAGTTGAAATAGCAAAATGGTGTTAGTCAGATCATAATATGAAACTTGAAAATCATTTTATCTAAAATTTGAACATGTTCATACCTGTTCCCAAGAGTCAGTGATACAAACGCGGACTATGATCCTCATCCAATGCATTACCTAGTATCCACATTCCCAACTCCCTTGTTGCTTGTTACACATTCATTAAGGTTAAATCATGAAACAATTCAAAAACAAATTTTAATAAATTAAATACCTTAGGAAATATCCAACGTTAGGTTCTGGGATGTGGATGTAGATCTTCTACCGAGAACATTACAAACATTAATTGTACTAAAATCCAGGATGATTAGTAACTTGCAGATTATACAAACAAGAGTGATGTATTTTTTTAATTAAATCATACCCTTGTACTACTTATTTCATATCTGAACTTGGCTTCCGATGCAATGAACAGAACCAAACCACAGTTTATCCATGGGATAGATAATCATAATTTGCGAATGAGACCTAAAATAGTCAATCCATTACTCATATTCTCTAAATTACTTAAGATCAAAATATAAAGATGTGAAACTTACGAATGAATAACAAGGGCAAAGTAAATCCTCTTTCTGGATTCTTGAATCTATCCCAGTATATAAGTCTGGCACTCCATTTTTTTTATTTCCAGACTTCTGAATACTTTGTGGCTTAAGGAATCCATAAAATATCAAGATTTCCTATGTTATAAACTAATTGATTTGTGACCTACATTGTTAATATCAATATCAGTAAAAGTGCTTCATGAAACATATTTTCTCAAATAAAAATGTAAAAATGTATAATTACATCAACCATAACTGAATGACTGCAATGTTTAGCAGCCGGTTTCCCTAGATGATTTCTAACACGTCTTGCATGGCTATTGTACAATGGTACACCACCATTGTCCACTCCAAAGATTTTTTCATTCTAAGGAATGACACAATTTGACTTAAATAACTCATGGGAAATCCTAGCCAACTCCTGAATTGGATTCCCATCTGTCTGGAGTGGTTGAGACTTAGGACTTAAACCACCAACAATTTGTGATTTCTCTTTCCAGCCACCGTCATGTAACACAGAAACAAAATATATCAATTGAAATAACATTAAGTGTCAATTTAAATCGCATGAAGAGAAATTATGACAATATACCTAATACTTTTTAGAAATGGCCTTGAGGAGATGTGTAGGCCACAAAATAAATGTACCAAGTGCCTTCCCAACAAAATCTAACCTCTGATGTGGGCACTAGCACCTCAGCATCTGCCTATCTAACTTCTTCAACAAGCACTCGCAAAATCATCTTGAAGTGGCACTGCATGGAGCGTAGAAGATGCAGTATACATTATCCCAATCGCTACCAGTCAAGGAGGATCTCCAACAAATAACTTACACCAATATGAAATATCAGTGTTTGTATCTTCCTCCTCATCCTCAATAGCACAACTCTCCTTTGTGATAGCTCTCCCAAGTGTAGTTAGTACTACATGTTCCCGTAAAAGAGTGTGTTGCTGTGAGATGCCCATGGATTCGAGCTGCTGCTTAAATTCTCGTCTTATTTCATCTCTTATTTAAGATTTTAACTCATCTCTTAATTGATCTTTTAGTTGATCGCTTAATTGATGCCTTAATTCATCTTTCATTCGAGCTAGTTGCTCCATTATGCCAGAATTTTGAGATTAGGTAGAATGAGAAGCTGATCCAAAATACTGTCTCACCACCACACCAAACCCAGTAGTCTAAACATGACCGGAGTGCTCTTTGGTGCCAATAGTTGTGGTCAATATATCTTGTCTTCCTTGGATGATAAAACTTCACTAGGATCTTTGTTTCACCATGTAATCCTGTAAAAAATAATACAATATGTCAACGTTAATTACAAAAAATAAGACATTAGATATGATGAATTTATTACCATATAATCTGTTGGGCTTGGGACTTTGAAGATGGCAGCTATCCTCATGGTTTAGTCTTAGCCAACTTCCATTTCTCATGTTGACTAGGAGGGGATGGAGGAAAAACAACATCATCTGAAGATGATGTTTCTTTTAATCTTTTTAACTTTTATTCCATCAACTTCTTTTCTAATAAATCATACCTCCCCCCTCTCCCCGAGACAATCGGTGGGGGTGACATTCCTATGTTGAATGTCTTCAGCTTTCCTCCTCTTGTCCTACACAATAAAAAATTAAGTTGTGACATCATATGATTTAATTAAATTGTGATGAAAAAAAATACCTGCCAAGAGGGATCCTCTCTAGTTTGGACAAATTGTGTCCAAGTCTCTTCATCAATGTCATATTTTTCACAAAAGGACTTCCCCTTGTATTTACTATAGATGTAGAAACTCGTCAAGTTTGTCTTGAATGGTCTCTTTTTATGGCAATGGATGACAAAATCTTATTCCTAATGAAGCTGGAGGTTTCAAACTCAAAGTTTGTCTGCAAAATAAAATAAATAAGTCATTAAACATACAACAAAAATACTCATCACGTAATTAACCTTTACATGAATGACTTACACAAAGATCCTACCAAATCAGATTTTTCTCTACTTCAGTCACATGATCCCTGTAATATCCTAGAAAATAGCTATAGAATAAAAAAAACTAACCTAGAATTTAGTTTTAGAGATAAATAAGATAATACCTATTTTTTTTAACAGAACAATTGTATAAGTAAATAAAAGATAGTTATTTACTTTTTATTTTTATAACAACCACCTACTCTTTCTCTTTCAAAAGATATTCTATCTCTCTAAGAAGATATTCTGTTTTAGATATTATGTTTTATTCTAATAAAAACCACCAATTATCTCTAAGAAGATATTTTGTTTATAAAAACTACCAAATCTCTCTCTCTCTCTTTCTCTTTCTTTAAGAAGATATACAGTTTCATTCTTATGAAAACCACCATCTCTCAACAATTTCTCTTTAAAGTTTTCTACCTTTTCTCTAGATTTGTGATCTCACAGGTTATCAGATTGACAATCAGAGGACATCCCTAGATTCCTAGTGTTGAGTAGATCAAGAGTGTCTGATTAGATTCTTGAAAAGAGTTAGATTGCCCATGATTTTAGGATTTTTGAGTATCTCTACTCTATAGAGGTGAGCGAAGCTAGTTGTATGTTTTCTTATAAATGTTTGTCTCCTTTGAAATATAAATTTATTTAGAATTATGATATTTTGTAAGGGAAGTTAGTTTGACTGTTTTTGATATATATATTGTAATTATTTATTTTATTAAATATGAATTGGATGAATTTGAATTGAATGGAATGAATGTTTATGTATGGTATGATATCGTATCAATGTTTGTGTTTGTGAATGATGTGGTGTGTGATCGAGACTACCAATTTCCTGACTCTACTAGTCATTGGAATCATAGATGACGATGACTAGGTGGTAAGAGTCGAAGGAGGTTCACATCCTAACTCTACTAGTCATTGGAATCATATATGAAGATGACTAGGTGGTGAAAGTCGAAGGAAGTTCACATCCTGACTCTACTAGTCATTGGAATCATAGATGAAGATGACTAGGTGGTGAGAGTCGAAGGAGGTTCAATCCTAACTCTACTAGTCATTGGAATCACAGATGAAGATGACTAGGTGGTGGGAGTCAAAGGAGGTTCATATGACTACGCCACGGTGTGAAAAAGAACCGGTCAGACTAGATCATATGGATTGAGTTTATATGACCGTGTTACAGTGTGAAAAAGAACCAGTCAAACCGGATCATATGGATTAAGTTTATATGACTACGCTACGGTGTGAAAAAGAACCGGTTATACCAGATCATATAGATTACGATTATATGACTGTGCTACGATGTGAAAAAGAACAGGATAGACCAGATCTTATGGGTGTCTCATGAGTGTGATGTGTGATGTGTTAGTGATGATGTGATGTATGAGATGAGTTATAAAAGCTTGATTTGTTGTTGTTTGGTTGGAATAGAAATTTAATTTGTGAATATATATATTTTAAAACTCTCTAGGTTACCCTTCTTTTTGTGTGTTGTTTGTTTGTTTTTTTAAAAACTGCGATGATCGTGTATATTACACGTAAGCAGAGGATTTGACAGGTGATGTGAGTCTCGGTGAATTGTTAGAAAAGCTTTATTTTATTTTATCTGTAATTTTACAAAGATATTTTTATTAAATCTTATGTGGAGAAATATATTTTAAAATACATGATGAATATATGAATTTTTATATCCAAGTTTATTATATAATTTTATGCAATAAAGTTCCTATCGTATGAAAAATATGGGATGTTACAATCCCAGTCTAGAACCAAAATAGATACCTTCAAACATGTTTAAGACACCCAAATAATTGACAAACTGGGCATGATTAGGGCCTGAAGCCCTACCAGTTTGAGGGTCTATGTCAATTGCGACTCTAGCGCCACCAAGACGACTAACGGTAAAAGCTTTCAAGTGTGTAGCTTTTCTAGTCTTCTTTGATGAATCAACCATGACCTAAAAAAACATAAACATAACATTAAAAATAACAAAATTAAATGTTCAAATTAAGTAAAAACAATGTTCAAATTAAATAAAATTAAAATAATAAAGCAAATAAATAATTAACTTTACTTATTTTAATTCTGGAAGTGTTACAATGTTCTCCCATATTCCTTCATTATGATTATTCAGCATAGCGTGTACTTCATCAACATCATTTTTCTCATTCATTGGAGGTAGTCTTGAGTGTGAAGGATTGTCAACATATTGGGCTATTGAGTCATCATGGTTATTGACATCATATTCATTTCTCCCTTGGATGACAATTGACCACCTTTCACTAGAAGGATCTTTGACATAAAAAAAACTTGTTTTGTCTGGTAAGCCATGATGAAAAGATCTTCCTTAGAACCTATCTTTTCAAGATCAACCAAGGTAAAACCCAAGTAATCAACATGCACTCCTGTGTTACTATCAACCCATTTACACTTAAATACTGGAACTCTAAATTTCACGTAGTCAACTTCTCATATTTCTTCAATTACTTCAAAGTAACTTATTGTATCCGTCACGAAATTGTTATCTTTTAAACTAGTAAAGTGCATTGACTCTACCTCAAAGGTGACACCGCTATTCTGCATTGCACTTTTTTTATCCTCAATGTTTGTATAAAAAGAGAACTTATTAATATCATATCCAAACCATGTTATCACATCAAAGTTAGGTCCTCATGCTAACCATTTCAACCCATCAACATCACAATTTTTTTCACCAATTTTCCCTTTAAATCATTTAAAAAACGTCTTGTTATGCTCAGTCAATAACCATTTGTCATTGGCACGTGGGTTCATTGACTCTAACAACATTTTGTGTGCATCTATGTATGGAAGAACATCATTAGTATTGTTCAAAATATACAAGTGTGCTTGGAGTACCTATTGTTGATCTTTTAGAACTACCCTCATACTTTGTGTGCCTTTGCCTTTATGTGTTCCTTCATACCGAGACCTTAGGACACTTATAACATCTTCTGACATATATGTGGTACAAAACTCAATTTCTTCCTCTACAATATATATCTCAACAATAAATGTTTCTGGTAGATATGGATTTTTCATATACCCTTTGAATATGTTTATGCATCGCTCAATTGGGTACATCCACCGAAAAAACACAGGACTATATATTCTAGTTTCTCTCACTAGATGAACAATTAAATGGACCATGATATCAAAAAATGAAGGAGGAAAATACATCTCTAGTTGATATAAGAAAATGATAGCTTCATTTTCTTCCATTGTGATGAATCGGCAACATGTCGTAACAACCCATCTCATTTTCTTTCATTTCCATGCCATGTCAAGTTCTTTACATCCTTAACATTGGCAAAAAAAAAAAAAACGTTTTAATCATGGTATGATTGGAGGATACCACAATACTTTTGCAAGAGACCCTTTTGCAGGAGGATCCTTAACATCAGTGCGGTTGTAAGCCTTGTATAAAACTAGTAGAGAAAATGTGTTTTTCTACTAATGCATGTTTTTATTTACATCAATTTAGTTTTAACTGATACATCAGTTGGAGCCTCCTAACCGATGTAGTATCTTCAGCGCCATAACAAAGTTTTCAAAATTTGAATTTTTATTTTTTCATTTCTACATCGGTTATGAGTGGCAACCGATGTAGAATATGATATACTATATCAGTTTTCGGTTAACCATGTAATATTTCTTCAAATATTTACAAAAATATCACCGCATTTTTATTTATCAATTCCGTTTTAACCGATATCTTGTAGAATTTATATTTTTTTTACTAGTGATTGTCGTTCCTTTACTATTTTTGTCTATTAATGAATAATTTCTTCAACTTTCAAGAATATGACACATCCAAATCGATGTTCATTTCTGTTTAGCCTCTTATAAATGAAAACTTCCTTTATTTTTTTTAACTTGAAAGAAAATAGGTAAAATAATATTATTTTTTATTTTGTATCCAACCTATTCACTAAAAGAAGACACGCTGATAGGTACAAGAAGAATGTGTGGGATGAAGAGCCCATGAAAGAAGCGTGGGCCAAACCCACGCTGAAATAAAAAAACGCACGCAAAATCAGAAAAAATTAAAAAGTAAAAAAGATAGCAAAGCGTGGGTCCAGCCCACGTATGACCCACGCATGAAAACTTTTTAGAATTAAATAAATGTAGACAGTGTGGGCCTAACCCATGCAAGATTAAAAAAAATTGAAAAATAAAATGAAACCATGCGGCGGTGAGACCCACGCATAATAATATTTCAATAATTACTTAATTACAGGAAGCGTGGACTTGACCCACACACATAAAACTATTTAGAATTAAATAAATATAGATAGGACCCACACAAGATTCAAAAATAAATTGAAAAATGAAATAAAATCATACGGCGGTGAGATCCATGCATAATAATATTTCAATAATTAATTAATTACAAGAAGCGTGGGATTGACCCACATAAAATGAAAAAGAAAAATTAAAAAAAAAATGGAATGAAGTTTAGTAAGCAGTGTAGGTTAGACCCATGCAATGCAAAAGAAAATTAAAAAATAAAATAAAATCAGTGTGGGTTTGACCCACACAAGGATGAAAAAGATTTAAAAAATATAAATTTTTATAAACTACCTAAATAAAATATTTAATTTATAATTAAAAAATAGTATAGTTAATTTATTTTTAACTTATATTAATAATTGTAATTTTATAAGAGTGAATTTAATAATAGAAAAATAAAAT
>Ga0123340_1003000_pt1 | contig 15607 bp, 8 predicted proteins | sample SirMexnodulemix_FD_89961 | JGI IMG/M metagenome (GOLD analysis project Ga0123340, IMG submission 89961) | Root nodule microbial communities of legume samples collected from Mexico - Siratro Mexico nodule mix | ecosystem: Host-associated > Plants > Roots > Nodule | place: Mexico: Nepantla... | reverse complement strand
ATTAAAATCTGATATGCTTCCTAGTGGTCATTGGGTTAATTCAAATACCATGATAGTGTATTCTCTATACACCATGGGAAGGGCAGAGGAAATATGGGGTGAAGATTGCTTGGAATTTAGACCAGAGAGGTGGATCTCCAAGAAAGGAGGGATTATCCACGTACCCTCTTACAAGTTCATTGCATTCAATGCAGGACCAAGAAGTTGTTTGGGTAAAGAAATGAGCTTCACTGAGATAAAGATGATTGCTGCTGCTATGCTGTGGAATTATCGCATTCAATTGGTGGAAGGCCAAGCTATATCCCCCAGGGTTTCCGTTGTCCTTCTTATGAAACATGGCTTGAAGGTGACAGTGACAAAAAGAAACATCTGAGATCAAGTAATCTCAGTTCATAATAACTGATTGTGTTCACCTTCTACATGTAAGGTTTGTAGAAATGTTGAAATTTAATAATCGGTATTGTGTTTACACCGCAACTGCGCACTACCATTTGCTGTGATACACAAGTTTACGTAACTCTTAATAATGTTTGAGTCTCAAACTATTAGGGGGAATAGGTCAAGGACGTCCATTCCCATGTTGAATGACCATGGATTGGATATCATATCCAATTCTTATGGAAGTAGTACATAATTATCATGGGTTGATATCATATTCAATTCGTATGGAGGTAGTGTTGGATGACAATGAGTTGGATATCATATGCAATTCTTAATGAAATTAGATACATTCTACTTTTTTATGTAGTTCATCTAAAACATATTTTGTTTTGTCTTCATCTAAGTATTGGAATAATCCTTATAAAGTACAGACACACATGATATATCATAGATGACGAAACTTGATATTTGATATTGTATTGATCTTCTAAAATTGGTTATTAAACTTAACTTGAATTGTTTTGATAATTCGCTTTAGTTTTATCATGAATAATATATGGTATTATATTGAGATGTTATGATTTGTAATCTAGACATAGTATCTTCAAGAAAACATATGTTTGTGTGTTGAGATGTCTAGGATTGTACATTGTCAGATTTGTCTACAAGAAGGTATCTAAACTTTATACTAATATATTGGAATCACATAAATGAAAATTATTAAGTGTGGTGAGAGTCGAGGGAGATTCAAATTGAGTGACTATAGTTTAAAATATAACTGATAAGAACAGAATTAGGTAGACTAATATTGTCATACAAGATTGTTGATTGATTGATTTGATGAATGTGTGGATGTTTGGAGTTCTATGACGGGTCCAAAGCTCTATGTATATTTAATGCACGAGTCTTCCAGAAGTATAGGCAAGTGCCTTTGTATATGAGTCAATATATGTATGTCAACAACCAATTTCGTCAAATAAATAAATAAGTAAAATTTAGAAACAAAAATATGTTTAAAAGAATAATAATGTGACTAAAAACTTTCTTCTATGTTATGAATTCTATGTTAAAGACGGTTAAAGATTAATCCAAAGATAAAGAAGAGTAAAAGAAGAGATAAAGAGATATTTCAAAATATCTATCTTAAAAAAAAATAAAGTAAAAATAATTAAAAAATAAATAACAAAAAAATATAGACATTTAAAAATTACACTACACGTTCTTCATTTCATAATAAATAAATAAAAAAGAAAAAGAAAATAAAATATAAATAAAAAATAACAATAAAATAATAAAAGGTAACATTTTCGAACTGTTTTTTTCGGTGTTGAACTTCCTCACTTCCTGATAATAAATAATAAAATTAAAAAATATGAAGTAAAATAAAATATTCATTCCTCTCTAGTCTTCACATCATAACGGGATATTGTATGCATTCTGCACCTCCCACATTCACCCACATCTTCTCTCACCTACATTGAACACACCATGCTACCACCATCCACCTCTATGAAGCCCCAATTCCCAAGCATGCAACCCATCACCAACAGTCCAAACGCACCTCCCATGCAGGCCACATACACCAAGCGTCTTGCACCTCCCATGAACTTCTCATTCTCTCCCTCACCAAAACCTCCATTACACCTCACTAGAACCACCTTCTCCCTCATCCATCTAACTCACATGCACGTCCTACCCTTCACCACGTTCACTTACGTGTACCTCATTGCCACCACCTCCCAGTGACACCCTTAAAACCCTCACCCTCTTATCCATGCCCCTCCGCACATCACCTTCAACAAATAAACACCCCATGCATGCACAAGGTCACACTTAACCTACAAACGCACGATATTTCAAATTGTTAGGTTTGATGATTTGTTTATTTACCCGATAGAATTTGAAAACAAAGACTGAAATTTGAAGAAACAGAAATCACTGGGTGTGAAATATATGGCAGAGGTTGTTCTGCTGGTCGATGATTTGAAATTGCTTGCTGCAATTCCTCGTTGTAGAATTTGTCATGAATAAGAGTTTGAAAACATAGAAACATTGGAAGCACCTTCTGCTTGTTTTGAAACCGTGAAGGTAAATACAAAAATACATAACTTCTTAATCTTAAAGACCTATTTTTGTTTATTTTAATTCTCATCAATAACTGCGTTTTGTTACGCAATTTGCTCATAGAGATTGCATAAAAAGATGGTGCAACGAGAAAGGAAATACAACCTGTGAAATATGTCTCCAGGTATGAACTTTGGTGATTCAATTTTTATCTCTTAGCTTTCTTTTCTTTTTGGTTTTTCACTCTGTTCATAACGTTATTTTCATCTTGTTTTAACAAGTTATAATAAAACTTGATTTCTTGATGGCAATCAATTTTTTGTTTAGAAAAAAGAAGGAAGAAAGAGATTACAATTACCTACCACGATTTCACTTTTTTGTCTGATAAATATTACCTACCACGAAGCTGAGATGTAGGTTTAATATAAAATTTTTTTAAAATATAAAACTAATGGGGTGTCATTTGATTTACATTTCCTGGTTTATATTTCTAAAGAGGATGTAAATCGGATGACACTCCATCCGATTTATATAACTTTTAAAAATGTAAACCAAATGAGGTGTCATCTGATATTTGCAAATAAAACGTAGACACAATGAATTGAGTGAAGTGGGTGTAGGGTACATTTGGGTTTTACAATATTAAATTAAGGGTATAATAGACTTTTCAAGTCTATTATGGAGGTGCAGGACGAGATCATGGAGGTGCAAGAAGAATTCGTCGTTGTGTTAGTATAGAGTGTTGAAAGAACTTAAGCCTATAGTGAAGTTGTGAAGAGATGCAGTAGGTAAGTTTGGGTTCGGCCCATTTGAAAAAACAAACGTGAACAAATTGGGTTGGGCCCATTATGGAGAAAAGAGGAGAGCGGCAGAGTTTGGGCAGCCTCTTCCTCTACCTTTATACCTTCTTCTTACACTTCCACATATTTTGAATTTTTTAGATTGCCCATTTTGGAAAGACTATATTACCCTTAATAAAGATATGTGCAAGTTTTAAAAAGATAAGAATGGAGATGCGTGAAGAAAGACAATGTTGTAATTTTTGGTGTACTGTAGTGGTGGTAGTAATTCTAGCTGTGTAGTCGTGAAAGGTTGGTCGCGGTGGTCAGTGATGATATATTAGTGGTGGTGGTGGTGGTGGAGAGGTGGTAGAAGAAGATTTTTGTCGGAAATAAGTTTGAGTGGGGTGAGAATTCTGGAATAGGCTGTTATAGAACTACAATTCCAAAACACTTTCGGATTAAACTTAAATTCAAATCCAAAATGCGATGCAGGACGTGACCCACCTCCTTCTCCATTATCTTCCCCTTCCATTAACATTGGTAGACGTATCTTCACAGGTGATGACGCCTGTGAACGGCGGACAACGGTAACAGTTTTTCGACGACAGCTCTTCACAAGACGACAGAGGCTCTTCCTTCACTGTGGCGGCATATTTACTGCAAGGGTCAGGTGGAAACGAAGATACAAAGGTGCAAGGTTATGTAAGGGTAATTGGGACTTTGCACACTTTATTCAAGGTTAATTTTGAGATTCTAAAAATGAATGGAGGCGCATAAAGAAGGTATGGAGGTTTAGGAAGAAGCTGTCCAGAGTTTGGTGTAGCAATCTGGAGTTAGCCCAATTGTTTTAAAAAAGGAAAAAACCTTTTATTAGCTCTATTAATAAATAAATAAATTTCAATTAAACCTTCAAATTGTCATACGTGTCATATGAGATCTTCTTTTAAAATAATTTTTTGATTTATTTCACATCTGAATTTTTTAATTTTTATTTTTATGTGAGTTTACATTTGTTTCATTTTATTTTGTTATTAAATAAATAAAAATAGTGTTTTATTTTTTATAAATTTTTGATTTAATTCATAAATGATCGCTCGCGTCATATATGGATTTAATTCGAAAAGTTTTAAGTTTGTTTGGATTAACAATCAAATTTCTTTATAGAACTACATAATCCTGATTTTCCATCCCTGATGGAAATACGTAGGAGCAAGGTCAAACTTTGTCGAACCTCTCAAAAAATAAAAAATACATTTTTATTTATTTTTTATCTTCATTTTTTGGGAAAATGAAAATTTTGAAAATTACACTCATTTTATTTATTTAATTAAAGGTATTGTCTTAAGACGGACTTTGTGGGGGTGTTAATACCTTCCCCACACGTTTGACTCCAGGACCCAAAATCCAGTTTTTACAGACTTGCCTTATCCTTTTCCAATTTTTCTATAGTTTTTCATGATAAACTATAGTAACGACTCTTTTTACTATTTTTTAAATTTTTTTATCTTTTTCTTTCGGATCGTTGTTCCCATCGTAACCCCAGTTACAACAATGTATAGCATGTATTATTGTATAGAAATGAGAATGGTAGAGTGATGTATGAGACGATTGATGAGTACCTAAGTTAAGGTATTTTGGTTAATATAGAAAATTTAAACTTTATAATTCTATATTTTAAAGTCTCTAGCTTACTCTTTTCTTCAATATATTGTTTGTTTTGTTTTTAAACTTGTCATGATCATGTGTTATATGAGAGTAGAGGATTTGACATTTATTGAGAGTTCTCCATGAGTTGATGAAGCACGTGATCTACTTTTTTTATGCGTTTTACTTTTGTTTTACTTTGTAAATGTATTATGAATAGGTTTATATTTTGAACTACTTTTTGAATGTGGTATGTATATATTATATTTATTAATTATCTGCATATTATAACTGTTTAGAGTGTAAATTTTTAGGAATGTTACATTTATGGCATCAGAGCAGTTTGTCCTTAAGATGACTTGAGGGTAATGGCTTTGTTGTGGCTCTTCTACTTGTTAATGTTTATTTAAAAGTTTAGTTTTAATTAGTAGTTAAAATGTCTCTACTTGAATGTTTAGTGAAGATTTTTTTTTTTTAAATTTTGTCTATGTTTGAGTCAAAATGATTGTTGTGAACGAAAATGAAGGTATTAAGAAAGAAAAGAATCTTGATAAAGTTGGGAGGATGCACATTTATGAGTAGAGGAAGATGATTTTCTATTTCAATCCTACCAGTTTGATGTACAATTGAAGGATATGTTTTGAATGATTAATTATATTTTGTGTGTAACTTGATATTAGACATCTGTTAGGTTTTAATGTGAAACGTTTCCTTATATTAAATGTTTGAGGAAAATTGGAATGCTATATCTGGGGCATCTTGTTTTGAAAATAAAAATAATGAATATTGAATGTATGTTTTGTGCTTTGTTTTCGATTTTTGGTTGTTTGGTTGAAATATTTGGTTTGTTCTGATTCTATGTGAAACAAAAAGTAAACATGAAACTAAGTCTTGGTTTATAGTTCTATGTAGTGTGATTGGTTATGCAATGATGATTTAGAGGCAATATTTCATGGAGAAATAAATGTAGTTAGAGTATTATCGAGAGAATTATCCTTACTTTATAAAGGGGGTTTGTAAATTTTCATGTTGGTTGAAATAGAGCATTTTGCTTGTCTTTTTAGTTTTGTTCATTTTGAGTTTATTGTAGTTTTTCTAAATTGAATATGAAAATTTGGCAATGACATTAAGGCCATGAATGGTTTGAACCTACATATTTGTATTGTTACTATTTGTGTAAACATTGGTATTTATAGCTTATTGCTTAAAGTTTTTCCTCCTTGGTATTTGTAGAGCGAGCTTATTATGAGACTATTATTTTCGCATATTCCATTTTGATTATTGATGAATTTCTAACTGCATTTTCATTTAGTCAAATTCTAATTTTAAGTGTAAATTACCTTACGTTTAAAAATAAGCCTTAGATATATGATGATGTTAGACGTAGTTATAATTAAATTGAAAATTATAAGATAATATACAAGTACATTTCTTAATTTGAAAAAAAATTAAGAGAAACATTTATAAAAAGGTCTAACACGAGAACCTTATATAAACCATAATGTTTGAATTTTATATTTGTTCATCTTCGTTGAAAAATACAACTTCTAATTTTAGTTCACCAAGAGATAAATTAGTAATATCAAGAATTTCATTGTCATCTAATGTATCTTTTCTAATATTTTACAATTTATTTTTTCTTTTTTTTTATTTTAAGAAGTTTTTTCAATAAGACGAAGATTACTATGGATAAATATTAATCTTATGTCCTTTTAGGTGTCATTTTATTTTATTTTTTCAAAAAAATATGTAAAAGAGTAGGTACTCCAATTTCTTTTAAATCAAGAAGAATAGGGTTCTCTAAGTAGCTTAAGAGTTAGTTTTTGAAGTATTGGTTTATTAGTTCCATGAATAATCCACCATGTTTTTACATCCATTTTACTTTTATCCCTAAAAAGTTAATATTAGCAAAATCTTCTCTTCCATTTGAAAAGTTTGCAAACTTTATACTTACTTGTCTTCTTATATTTGAAAAGTACATGTTAAAACATTTTTTCCTTTCATGAGTAAGTTTCACATCTTGATGTGGGGTAAGTCTTGGTGAATCTTCATTTAACCATTCAATTATAATATCTACAACATTAAAAATAATATTATAAATTTATGATATTATAAATAAGATGTGCATAACAAAATATAATCATAAAATAATTTAATTGTATAATGTATTACCTTGGATTTAAAGAATGAGTAAGATAATGAAGAGATGTGTTAATCTTAGTCCAACAGTTAATTAATATTGAGTTTACTATCTCGAAAAACTGATGAAATCAATTTTCGTTTTTCTTTCATGTTGGTGTATAACCTTTTTCACATTTTTAATAATTAAATCTCCCATTTCATATACTAAGTGAAGAGTAGTCATATCCGTATATGTTTTTCTGAGAACATCATAAATAAGAGCATTTAAAGAACGTATGTAACCAACCTTCATTCACCAACTATTAGTCAAAATGTGCACTATCCACATTATCCTCTTTGTAAGAAGACCATTCATCACTAATAATCCTTTCGTAGAGTCTTTTTTTCAAACTTTTAAACCTTTTCAGTATGACTATGGTTGAACCAAATCTTGTTGGAGCAATAGAAAGCAACTCCAACGAGTTGAAGTTATTGAATATGGATAATCTTATTGTGTCCAACAATAGTTTTCAATAAAGTAGCATCGTCAGCAATTTGTGAAATCCAAGAACATTGTTGATAAGTATCACTATTTTTTTAGTATTCTTTTCTATGCAACTATTTTTCACTGCAAGATTTAAGGTTAGCGTTATATAAGGAGTCCAGTAAATTAAAGGAAATTTGAGTTCTATAAGCATACCAACTGTCTTCCATACAGATGCATTATTAAGTATAATTTGTACCACATTTTTTTAACCAACCTCTATAAGTGCATCTCTCATGTGTTTAACAATACAAATTTTGTCCTTTATCTATCATGTTTATTGACTTCAAAAACATTTGTCCACTCTTAGTGATTGCCATATAATTTATGAGTGGTCTTATTTAAGGATCTATCCACCCAACACTAACAATTGTTACAACCTTCTAATTTCATTAGTTTCTCACATCTTGCAGAAGGTTTCCTACGTGACTCCTTTCTTTTAAAAGTAAAGTACCTCTCAATTTATTATATGTTGGTAGTACATACTCACTAAGATTAGCAGTGCTAGTTGCATTAGAAAATACACTTCTATAATAAAGACTTCTTGCTAAATGAAATGGTAGTGCTAAAGAATAAAACATCCTCACAATTTCACAATCAAGAGTATCTCTCACTTGAATATTGAAAGAAGCTTGTAAAGAACCTTTAAATTTTGGATTAACACAATTGCTTGTCTAATTCCTTCCTCAAATACTAGAAAGACCTTTCTTTTTTATTTTCAATGTTGTTTTATTGTCTAATTTTTTAAACTCAATAAGTTTTGATAGTTCACATTTGGACAAATTCTAATTTCTCCTCTATAATTTTTAACAAATGAAACTTTACTCAAGTGTAAATCTATTGAATGAAAAATCACACTACATTTGATCTTATTATTTTCACAGCCGGAAGTTTTGCTTAACTTTGAAATATATTTCCACAAAGATTTATTTTATCTTTTTGTGATAACTTAATTATGTATATAATTTTATGTAAGTAATTTAAAAATAAAATAAAATAAAAGTATAATAATATAAAAAGTGTTTGTTAATAGAAATAATATTTACTGAATTATCAACCTATCGAAACAACATTCAACAAAATATAATAATATAAACACGTATTATTGAGTTTGTAGGTTTAACCATATATTATACTTCTGACTTTGTTAAAAACTTTTGTAAATATAGAGGATGATTCTTAACCTTGTTTGATTTCACCATTATATTGTCAATATATAAACCTTTACGATGTTGTCGATGAGATCTTTAAAAATTTTATTTATGAGATGTTGATATATGACTCCAACATTTTTTAGACCAAAAGACATCACCTTGTACTAAAAATTAGTTCCCTTTGTAGTGAGAGTTACCTTATCTTAATTAGGCAGACACATTCTGATTTTATTTTATCTTAAATAGACATTCAAAAAACTCATAGCCACCTGTATTATCAATGGTTTAATCTATGTTTGGCGGAATATACGTATCTTTGAGACACATATAGTTAATGTATATTTTTCATTTGCCATTTGACCATTTTACCATAGTGACGTTTGCAAGCCATGTTATGAGAACAATTTTCCTTATAAAGTCAACTTTAAGCAATTTACTGATGGCCATGTGTCATTTCTCTATGAGCTTCCTCTTTCTTCGGACTACTAGTTTAACTTGAGAGAGAATAGTTAGTTTATGCGACATAATATTAGAATCAATATCGGACATGTCTATTGGGCTCCATGCAAAGAGACCTACATTATGTATTAAAACATAGTCTACTTTAGATCTCAACACACAATTATTTGTCTTACTCACCCTTGTGTACCGAATAGGATAAAAGCCCAGCTAAATTTTGATCCTGGACTCATCAAAAGAAGGTCAGTTCTCTTTCAATTCAGAACAAGGGTTGAGTCAACAATGGGAGAAGGATTTAGAAGTACCTCTTCAACATTATGACACTAATGAATTATGTCATACTCTTCTGGTAATTCTAACATCTAGTCGGTCCTAGTCAGTCCTAGAGATATCGTTGTTGGAGTTAATCTTCAAACTTAGTGCATAACATTCTCTAGTCACTTTAAGATCAACTTTCACTATAATAATTCTATTGTCTTTAACACGAAATTTCATCTCCATATAGTGTAAAAACTATGGAATGTTGTATGAAGTGTTAACCTTTCCTGGGATGTATCAAACCATTATAGTTTGATAGGCCTACAATAACATAACTTAGGGTATGTACCCGCTCCCCAACAAGTCCTAGTAGTGGATCCAAATAAGTTTGGATAGAAATGAGGGGATGTTGAAGTTTTCAAATGTGGACTAGTATATATCAGCAAAACTTTCATGATAAGAAATTTCCTAACCTGTCAATTAGCTATAGTGGTGATAACAATGATTGGATCATCTTGTTCAAGATCATTAGTGCAAAAGTCCTCATCCGTGAATGTAATGGTAGCAAGCTTCTGTAGTTATACTTCAAAATTTCATTTTTGTTTCTACATTTGAGTTGTGTTCCCCAACAAATCCTTCAGCAGTAATGTTCATGATACCTTTGACATCACTAGGATTTTGCTAGGGTTTCTACCTATGTCTTTGCTCACGCTGAGGCACTATGACATGGCCCTCCTATTGACGTTCTATAACTGACCTTCAAAAACATTACGGAAACCTTTGTCCCAACCTCCTCGACCTCAACCTCATCTAGCTTGACAATTAAGGCCCACGATTTGACGAGATATTTGATAAAGTCACGTATTTTGTAACATTCTTCTGTGGTGTAACCTTGGTTTTGATGATAGCTACATTGTGTGGTTGAATCAATGAAAGGTGGTGAGGGTGTAGACTGAGGAAGGTGAATCAGCTCTACATTAAATGCTTATGAGATGATGACACATCTTGATCGAAATTCATGGGGTTATAGTTTTTGTACTTCCTAGCACACCTTTTTCTAAAGGTTTATGTATGAGAAGTAGAGGTCACAACGGAGTTTTCAATATCTTATTTCTGAAATCAAGTTCTTTTCCATGATGATATACTTGGCTACCTGGGTATAAAGTTCATCCATGTTGGCTAGCGGGCAGCATAAAATGTATCCAAGAAGCTATAATTGACTTAGTGAAAATTTATCTACAAATGATTCTTTGAGACTCAAATTAGTAAGAGCTAGAAAAATATAAAAATATGAATATATAAAAAAAGTGAAAAAATTGACTAAGTATTTTCTTTTTAAATAAACCATTAATTATAAGGTTTAAAGTCTAGATTTATTACTAAATAGTGGATCTTTGAATCAGTTATAAATTAATTATTATCTATAACTAAATTGTTCGAATTGGAGATAGGTCTCTCTCATAACTCCAAATATCTCAAAGTTAGATAATACAACAAAAAGTTAAAAACATTTATTTTATTTGTCGGTGAAAAGTAATTTGAAACAAAAAATTCATGAAAAATTATCTGCAAAATTAATTGCCACTAGTTAAAACATTATTAAACATTTCATGTGCATTTATATTCATAAGAAAATCCGTAGAAAACAATTTAAAATTCTTATTAATTTTCTTGCAAAATTTTATTCGCGAAAAAGAATCAATATATTTAACATGATCAAAGTAAAAATTGTAAGATTACGAAAAGCCTTTCTCACAAAAATTCTTCCTACAACTAATTTTCAACATAAAAAGCATAACTTTAATATTTCAACCCGCGTTCAGTTTAATTCAAATAAAATATTTAATAATAAACAAATAAAGTTAGATAAAGAGACTATAACAATTGAGTGCGGATATTTAACAAATATTTTTAAATGATATTGATACAAAACTTTTAGAAGAAAACTAATATCAATTATATTATTTTATTTTTATGACTGAATCAAATTGTCATCAATTCTGTTATTTTGTCTTTTATGACAACATCAAAGTGTAATATTTTATCTCCCTTTAGCTAGACCTAAAATCGGTACACTGCTTTCATATATTTAGTTCTTTACTTTTAGACTCAATAGAAGAACACAGATAATCTTTTCATTCTTATATCTTTTGTTCATTTTTATTCATCTTTTTATTTCATAATATGGTATATATTCAATAATATGATATCAGAGCACTAATTTAAGAGCTCTGGTTGCTACATTTAGTCATGACTGAAATTGTTGATCTTTAACGAGACTCTTTGTCATCCTCGAATAGGATTTGTTCTCTTGGTACTCGATAAAAGAGACAAATTTTTGGTGATTATTCCAAGGCAATGATTAATACTAACAAAAGAAGTTATAGAAGACGAAATAATTCTAAAGTATGCAATCATTGTGAAAATACAGGGTTTATGATTGAGACTTGTCATAGAAAGTATAGTTTTCTACCTCAGTTCAAATTTAAAAATTAGAAAACAGACTCTAATAATAATGAGCATAATCATGAAGGTTCAAAGTCAGAAGTACATTCTCCGCAAATTGATTTAACTCTTGAGCAATATCAAACATTGTAAGTCCTTTTGTAATAGTCTAAATCAAGTGGTAATAATTCTAATCAAATATGTATTATTCTTTCCAATACGAAAACACACATGGGTGACAAATTTTTTTCTTCTTTTAGTTCTTTGATTATTGATAGTGGTGCTACTGACTAAATTTGGTCATCCTTGACTCATTTCACTTCATATCATCAAATTAATCCTATAAGTGTCAAATTACCAATAGAGATGAAGTCATTGCCAATTATTTTGGAAATTCTTTTCTCAATCAAAATCCTATCATAGATAATGTTCTATATATTCTTAACTTTACTTTTAATCTTCTTTCAGTAACAAAAATTCATTGAAAATTTATTTTGTGTGATTACATTTGATTCTAGAGGTTGTCACATTCACAATAATAATTCTTTGAAAATGATTGATTCAGTTGAGATGTAAAATAGATTTTATATACTTAAGGTCCCTTCTTATCAAAAACTTTAAATCAAAGCTATCAAATCTTCACATATCAATTCTACTACTAGTGATTTCAAAATCCTTTGGCATTTTTGGTTAGGGCATGCTTCAACAAATGCATCGATGTTATCAAAAATAAATTTCTTTTTATTAAATATAACATATCTTTTGTTTGTGATCTTTGTCGTTTTGAAAAGCAAAAAATACTTCCCTTTCCTCTTAGTGCATCTAAATCTAAAAAATGTTTTGATTTGATTCATGTTGATCTGTGGAGACCATACTCAGTATTATCAATTCATGATCATAAATATTTCTGACCATAGTTGATGATTATTCAAGGTACACATAGGTTTTTCCTTTAAAACAAAACTCTAAAGTTGTTTAGACTATGAATTTTTTTATTTTATTCAAACAGAATTTGAGACAATAATAAAAATAATAAGTGATAATGGGACTGAATTTTTCATGACTAATTTTATTATCAACAAAGGAATAATACATCAAACGTCATGCGTAAGTACTCCACAACAAAATAGTATAGTTGAAAGGAAACATAGTCATTTATTAAATGTAGCAAGAACTCCCAATATACAATCTCATTTACCAAAAATTTATTGATCATATTTTGTGATACATGTTACGCATATTATAAACATGCTTCCCGCATCTGTTTTAAATTATTTTTGCCCTCTTAAAATGCTTTACAAAAACTACCCCATGTTTTAATCAATTAAAGGCATTTGGATATTTATGTTATGCTAACACTTTGTCAACAAATAAAAGAGAATTTGATCTAAGGGCGTCAAAATGTGCTTTTATTGGTTTTAAAAGAGAGACAAAAGGAAATATTTTGTTGAATATTCAATCAAGAAAAAAAAATTGTATTTAGGGATGTTGTCTACTATAAACATGTTTTTCTATACCAAAGGGTTAAGGATACTACCAATGAAACTGATAATCCTAACATTCATGATGAAGATCAACATGTTTTGAGTCAGTCATCACAATTCATTTTTGCACCATGTGATAATGTTGAAAATAACATTAATAATGACCATGAATCAAAAGATCAACATGTTTTGAGTCAGTCATCATAAGTCATTGTTGCACCCTGTGATAATGTTGAAAATGACCATGAATCAGACATTCAGGTTCCATAAGAAGTTTGTTCCCATAAACCAAAACTTCAATGAAAATCATAAAACAACACAATCAATTCTAATCTAAAGGATTATCATCATAATCTCAATGTTCAAATACATCTTCTAAAGTTAAATATCCTTTGAATTTTGTTTTGTCTTATATTAAATTAGCACCTTCTTATAAATCTTGTATTATGTCTCTTTCTTCACAAGATGAGTCAAACATTTATTCTGAGTTGTGAGACATGACTGCTGGAGAAAGGCTATACATTACGAGATATCTGCTTTAGAGTCCAATTAAACATGAAAGATTGTTTTTTCGCCTAAGAACAAAATTGTCATAGGTTGCAAACAGGCATTGAAAATAGAATATAAGAATAATAAGATTGTTGAAATGTATAAAGCAAGGTTAGTGGCCAAGGAAAACACACAAACATGGAGCATTGACTACCTTGAAACTTTTCTTCAGTAGCAAAGATGACCACTACAAGGTTGTTTCTTTCTCTAACTTCTATATATAACTGGGAATTGAAACAATTAGACATAAATAATTCCTTTTAAGATGAAGAGTTGAAAGAAGATGTATACATGGTCACTCCTCCTTTATTGACTTCTATTCAACCAAGATAAGTTTGTAAATTAAAAAAGACTTTATAGGGCCTTAAGCAAGCCAGTAGGGAGTGATTTGCTAAGTTGTCATCCTTTTTTCAATGAGTGAATAATCATTCCTTGTTATTACTTTTTTCTGAAGGATCTTTTACAACGTTATTAGTGTATGTAGATGATATAATTTTGACAGTAAATGGAGAGATTAACCGAGTCAAAGAAGCATTAAATAAGATAGTCAAGATCAAGGATCTTGGTAATTTAAGATATTTTCTTGGTCTTAGAGTAGCAAGAAGTAAAAAAGGAATAATGATGAATCAAAGGAAATATGCATTGAAATTGTTAACATATACAGGTTTTTTAGCTTGCAAACGTGCTTCTATGTTTACCAACTTTCTTTGTTTTTTGATAAGACTATAATTGCTCATTATAATGCGGCAATTAGAATTCTCAGATATATTAAAGAGGCTTCAAGTCTTGGCTTATTTTTCTCTTCAAGCATTTCTGCCCATCTAAAAGCCTTTTGTGATAATGATTATGACACCTGTAGTGATTCAAGACAATTAGTGACTAATTTTAGTGTGTATCTTGAAAATTCCCTTATATCTTAGAAATCAAAGTAGCAAGAAACAGTGTCAAAGAGTTCCCATGAAGATGAATATAGGACAATGCCCGCTATTACATGTGAAATTTAATGGCAAGTTTATCTTATTCAAGTTTTCAAAGTTCCTTTTGAGCAGTCATCTCTTTTATACTGCGACAATGACTTAGTGTGATACATTATAGCAAATCCATTGTTTCACGTACGAAACACATAAAAATAGATTGTCACATTTTTAGAAAAAAAGTGAAGAAGGGTCTCATCCATCTACTTCTCATTTCCACCACAGAGCAATTGGTTGATATTTATACCAAAGCCTTAAGTTCTTATTCTTTCAAGAATAATTGTTACAAGTTGGGTCTCATCAATATTTCTTTCTCAGCTTGCTAGGAAATTTCAAAAGATATGGATACAAATATTATTACAAGAAAACTAATATCAATTATATTATTTTGTCTTTATAATGGAATCAAATTATCATCAATTACGTCATTTTGTCTTGTATGCCAAGATCAGAATGTAATATTTTCTTTCTCTTTAGTTAGACCTTGTATATATTTAACTCTTTACTTTTATTTTTAATAGTAAAAAGAAGATAATCTTTTTATTCTCATATCTTTTGTTCATTTTTATCTATTTTTTCATTTCATAATATGGTATACATTTTATAATAGATTTAAAAGTGATATTTTAATATTTATAAATTTATATTTTTTTATTTTTATTTTAAATTTAATATGATATTTTATTTCATTTATTCATAACTAAATTAGAAACATTTTTTTGAAAACGAATTTGATCCAATATAAATT
>Ga0123340_1002998_pt1 | contig 15612 bp, 9 predicted proteins | sample SirMexnodulemix_FD_89961 | JGI IMG/M metagenome (GOLD analysis project Ga0123340, IMG submission 89961) | Root nodule microbial communities of legume samples collected from Mexico - Siratro Mexico nodule mix | ecosystem: Host-associated > Plants > Roots > Nodule | place: Mexico: Nepantla... | reverse complement strand
TATATATATATATATTATTTGTTGATAAATTATGGAATTTTACTTGTAACTTTTAACAAATTGTTTTGAACTTTGTTGTTATGCCTATAAATTATTTATTTCATTTTTGGTTCTTAAAATATATTTAAAGCACTTCAAAATACAATTTCAATTGTACTTTTGGGGGAATGTAAAAATTTTGTAGGGAAAAAGATTAAAACAAAATCCGAGATCAACTGATAACAACATCTAATAATCTACCATGGATCTAATCCAACACATGTTTAATTTTACTAAACTTGTTTGACGATTCTTTAATATTTTCTTGATAAAATTTAAAATTAAATTTAATAAATAATAAATATCGGAAAGAGTGGAGCGGGAAAAGAAATTCGAATTTCTCTGCTCTGTTCTCTCTCCTTCTCCGTTCTGCAACGTTCACAAATCTCTTTCACTTTTGAACATTTCCAAATTCGCCTTCTTCATTTCTTCATTTTCTTCTTCTCTCTACACACTTCGGATTCAACAATGGCCGTTGAGAACTACCACGTTATTGAACTCGTAGGCGAGGGTTCCTTCGGGAAGGTATACAAGGGAAGGCGCAAGCACACGGGGCAGGTACGCTGCTATTCTGATTAGGGTTTCTTCTGAGTTGATCTTGTACGATTAGTATCTCACTTCCAATTTTCTATCATTAGACCGTTGCGATGAAGTTCATAATGAAGCACGGGAAAACTGAGAAGGATATTCACAATTTAAGGCAGGAAATTGAGGTGATTCATTCATTTTTTCCTTTGCTGTTTTAAGCTATTTAAATCTCATTGCTATGGATTTCTAGTTGTTAGGATTTTGTGTAGCTTGTTGTTTAGTGGCGTGAATTTCTATTTGTGTCAAAAGTTTTGGAACAAACATGTTGCCTTAGAGGTATGATCATCAGGAGTATCTTCTTGAGAAGCTTCTTGTTAATTTTTACTATTTTTCAATTTTAATTATAATGTCTGTTGTAGTCATTATTATTGTTATTATTACCCGCCCAAACATAGAACCATGTGTGTCTGCATTTTTATTAAATTGTCAAAGATAGTTACTATGGTGCTTACTGCAACAGTTTATACCATTCCCTTAACGTAACAAGGGTAAAATGGTATGAAAATTGTGGATACCAAAAGCCTTTACGAAAAGTGGTATCACCTTATAGATTAGTATAGATTGTTAATTTTATTATCATTATTGTTTTTGGTCTGGTATCGAGAATGTCAAATCCGTTCCTTGGAAATTTGTGATTTATTTCTTTTGTAACCCATGTTCTACATGCCTGTTGTTAAGTTATGGTTAAGTGATGAGTTAACATTAGTAGGAACTATCATTACAGTTTTTTTAAATGATTTGTTGATGAACTGCCCATTTGCTTAATCGATGTACCTGACTTTACCTTGTAGGGCATTAGGATTTTGTTGTTATTGTTCTTGCTACTTATTAATATGATTATTAATTACTTCAAATGTTTCTGCTGACATTTGATATTTATCAACCTTGCAGATCTTAAGAAAGTTGAAACATGGAAATATTATTCAAATGCTTGACTCCTTTGAAAGCCCGCAAGAATTTTGTGTCGTTACAGAATTTGCACAAGTAATCATCTGTATTTTCAGTTGACAAACTGATACTTCAGTATCTGAAAGTTAACACTTACCCATTAATTGGTGATCTAAGTATGCTCAGCTAGCTGATATTGGAAAGATAGTGGAACAGAACTTTCAATATGCCAAGCTGATTATTTGTTTTTATTTTGCAGGGTGAGCTATTTGAGATTCTCGAGGATGATAAGTGCCTTCCGGAAGAGCAAGTTCAAGCAATTGCAAAACAATTGGTATTTCCTCTTATTAAGTGATCTTTGCTCTGTCTTCAATAACTTTTTGATAAGGAAAAACGCAGATAAATACTTTATGTGAATATGTGTGTACTACACGCACACATTATACCATCTTAGCAGAAGTTCATTTTTAATTTGGGTTTTGCAGGTAAAAGCTTTACATTATTTGCATTCCAATCGGATCATCCATCGTGATATGAAGCCCCAAAATATTCTAATTGGTGCTGGATCTGTTGTCAAGGTTGATTTAACTGCTAGTTTGTTCACATGGTGAAACTTAAATTTTTGTATTATAGCTTGCTATAGTAGAATTTTGCCACTAATCCTCTATCCATTGTCATGGTATACATTGTAACCGAGTTAAAGCTTTGTTTCATTCAATAGTCCGGTACACCTTTCCAATAACACTCTTCCCTCCTTGCGGCACTTTTTGTATGATAGGTTCAGAGTTTTTTTTTTCTTTCAAAATTTGTCCTTGGAAGCTGTAAAGAAAGGCCTTTCTTTAGCCCGTCAGAAAGTAATTCAACTTTCCTGCAAATTAGTACATTCGACAATGGTCTAATGTGTGATTTTTTTTTTTTTTTTTTTCCTTTTTGGTGAATATCTTGTAGCTTTGTGATTTTGGGTTTGCTCGTGCAATGTCCACAAATACAGTTGTTTTGCGATCTATAAAAGGTTTGGCTGATCAGAATTGATTTCGTTACTTTTTGAATCTTAACTGAAATTTATATTTGAGGATTGTTCTATAGTCTGCAAATATTTGACATAGTATGTTTTACAGGCACTCCGTTGTACATGGCTCCAGAGCTTGTACGTGAACAGCCTTACAACCACACTGTAGATTTATGGTCTCTCGGTGTCATACTGTATGTTGGATCTCTCTTTTTATCTCTGTCTAGTAGTGAGCTTTTTATTGTGATTGTGGTTGATTGTTCATTTAAATCTGGCCTAATGCCTAATGCTTTATAATAGATCCCTTTACAAGATTTACATTGGCCATTTTGTATTTTGCTAAATATATTCTTGGATGGAGTAAAATATGGATGAATTCTAACCGCCAATTTAGGTTCTTTATTTAGTTGTATGAGGGTCCCCACACGAGGCTAAGTGTGAAAGGATATTAAGGGTAAAGGAAGAGAGGATTGATATAATGCTGCTTTTTGGTTTTTACTGAGTAAGCAGTGAGAGATGGCTTCTATATGAAGTTGTCCTAGGTGTTTTTTTCTTTGTAACTCTTGGTTTCTCGTTTATACTTATGCCATTTTTTGGACAGAACTTCTTATTTCATTCTAGCAGAACATACTTTCCCCAGCTTCTTGCTTTTAGTATTCAACCTTCTTTCACCTTACCCATTGTGTAGTGTATTCGAGATCTGTTGCACTTTCCAAGAGTGATCTGAATGATGATGTTGTGTTACTAGTAGTTAAGGTAGTCTGTTTTGTTGAACGGCGCTTTCTGACCCTCATTTTGCTTTACTAGTCACGAGTCACCTAGTTTTCATGTTTACAACAGGTACGAGTTATTTGTTGGCCAACCACCATTTTACTCAAATTCTGTATATGCTCTCATCAGACACATTGTTAAGGTACAATTCCCAAATGCGTTACTTTTGTTATTAATCACTTGTGTATGTTTAGTAGTACTGAATGGTGAGCCTGATCACTAGTTCACTAATCCAGGATCCAGTTAAATATCCTGATCGCATGAGTCCAAATTTCAAAAGCTTTTTAAAGGGTTTGCTTAACAAGGTAACTCACTTGTGAATATATCCCCTTTTTATTTCCACATTGCTATGTTTTACTTTGTTCTGCAGTGACATTTAAAATACTTTGGTTTCTGAATTTATGTCAAGCAGGCACCGGAAAGTCGTCTAACTTGGCCGGCTCTTCTTGAGCACCCATTTGTTAAAGAAACCTCTGATGAACTTGAGGCCAGGGTTAGTGTTAGATTGTTTCACAATGTGCAACATGCTCATTGGATGTGTAACTTGGTTGATTTCTTAATTACTTTAATAAAACATGGAACTTCAGGAATTGCGAGAGATAAATGGTTCACGCATGCGCAGTGAGGCAGAACGGATGGTTGAAGGGAAAACCATTCAAACTCCAACAGGTTCAGCTACTTCTAGTACTGCAAGATGATAGTACCTACCTTAGTCGTATATATTGACAAAGTATAATCTAAATATGCCTAAATTTTTTATTTTCTTTCACTTCATAATATTTTATTTGTCACAGGCAAAAACAATAACATGGTTGGTAAGGAGGGGCATATTGCTTCACCGCTTCAGAGTGAAGCTCAGTTAAATGGTCCTAACTTAGACAGAACTAATTCTTCAGTGCTTGATGAGTCCCCGGGGTTTTCAAAACAGAATATAGGAGAGTCAGGTAATTCTCTAGCTTTATTCATTGCTCATTATATGCGAATATTATTTTTGGTTGGGAGAAACACAACCTTGTTTCTGCACTTGCATCTACTGGTATTCCTGTTGTTATATTTTGTTACATTCGTTCCAAATACATTCTGTTATAATTGAACTTTCGTATGCATCCAGTTAGGGACTTTAGTGATTTGCTCTTAAGGATTGAACTTTGAACTTGTATTATCATTTTGGTTCTGTTAACTTTCTGAAATGAATTTTCAAATGTCTCGATTATTATTCATTTACACGAACACCTGTAATGTGATTGACGAAAATACTTCTGGATAGGCTGCCAAAGATTGGACAGACTTGAAAATAACTCTCGCACAGTCAAAAGTGCAAAAATAATTGGTCAAGATAATGAAGCTTTGGGACATATTCTGCTACCACTGAAAAAATGGTCAAAAGGATCTCAAAATATTTGCAGGTATATATGAGCTTCATACTTTAAATCTTCTATTTTGCATATTGAATCCTCGTGAATCTCATTAAATATCGAGTTGGTTTTAATATCTAGAGTTTACTCATTGTAACTTTTCTTTTAAGATTTTGATCATTATAATATTCAGAAGCCGGGAATATTCTTTTTGACTTGGAATGTAGAAATGCTACGGATTTGTTATCCTTCTAAAACATAGTTTTAAATTCAATCACAAATTTGTAACATGCTTTCTCTCTAGTTAAGTAAATCATGTGTTGTCTGTTTTACTTCCTTGATTGCCTGCTTTTGTATGTCAGGCTGTCAGAGTGTCTCTAGCAGTCATTGCATAAACTCTTTAATGTTGCATTTTTTTAAACTAATTACTTGAAATAGCTCTAATTTGTGTTTGGACATTGACTGGGCCAAGAGCCATAGTTAATTGCTGTTTCCATTTTGTTGTTTTTTACTTGTTGATACGGGCAGGACCAGCCAGATGATGTTTGCTGGTTGGTAGTGAGAGGATTAGTTCACTTCCTTGATTATCTGCTTTTGCTTGTCAGACTGTTAGAGGGTCTCTAGCTATCATTTTAAAACCGTTTAATTCGTGTTTCTTAAAACTAATTTATTGAAATAGCCTTAGTTTATATATGTTTTTGTTAATTATAAGTATGTTTGGACAAACTTCTTTACAAGGGCTTATAAGAAAGAAAAAAAAGAAGAAAAAAGAAATATGTTTCTTCATATGTTAAAATTAGCTTATATATAAGCTACTTTGTGGAAACTCTCTCGTATATTTTTTCTAAGTTTTTATTTTTTAACATATGTACAAGTTAACTTTAGCTTATGGAGAAACTCATTACATTTTTTTTCATATTTTTTTTCTTCTAGAAATCCTTATGGAGAAGTTTTTTCCAAGGTTCTATGTGACATTTTAGTTTATCTTTTATTCTAGGCAAATAGTAGGTAATGTACTTGGCTTCTATTTTGTTCCAGCAGCACCATGTTGTTTATATGTCTTCCTAAGATCTCTCGTGTATTACCTGGTGTATTTTCAGCAGGTATCCTCATAAATGAGTCGTTGAAAGGTTTTATGTAATTTACTTTTTCTAATTTGATAATCATCTTCTCAGTTGTAGTTTGCTGTGAAGGATGTAAAATGCTAATATTAGTATTATTTGATTTGCAAGTACTTCTGCATCACAGAAACCTTTTTAAGTTTGCATTGTTTCTGACTAAAGCATTGTCTTTTATTTTTTAAATTGTAAAGCAAACTCAAGAGTCTAGTGTTTTTTGGGCTTTTCTCTTCATGTAATTTTTGTCATAAAAAAATAGCTTACCTTTAATGTGATGTTGTTCTATTCTTTCTTTATCTTCTACATAAAAATAAAAAAAATCAATTTGATTGACGAGTGGGTTTTTATATAGTTATTTAAATTTTAAAACCCTTTTAGCAATTCAATAACCTTTAAATTAAAATGTATTGCTTTTCTAGGCTCTAGTACACAATTTTTATAATTAATAATCTTTGAAGTCTAATTGCATGTGAGCAATGTACAGTGATCAAGATGTTCCTCAATCAAATCAGTCATTGAGGATTCTCTCAAACCTAGTTGCAGCTGGTGCCTTCAATTCTAGTGGACGAATAGATGAACTAATAAGAGAGCTCCTTGTGTTTATTGGATCTGTTACAGCCATTAAGTCCTCTGAAGTTATTGACATGATGGCAAAGGTACATCACAATGACATCTATTATAGTATTGTTTTTTCAATTATGACTGGTAAAACATGCTTGGATTTTAGTTTGATGTATGTTAGAATATTTCAGTCCGTGTGGATATCTTAGAAGCTTTTTGGGATATAATATATTATGGAATCAATTGGCTTAATAGTCATATAATTTGGGAAGCAATCTTAGTAATTGTTGAAGAAGCGATCTTAGGAGTTGTTTATAATATCTTATTTTTCTTGAGTTGTTTACTTAATAAATTTATTTAGAGCTAGGAGTCTTATTTATTGTATTAGTGCGCTCGGGCTTATACTAGAAGTACAACAACGTAATCTGATTAATAAGTTAGTGTAATTATAAATTGGTGGCATTGCTTTGTACTTTACACACATCCTATGTATTCTACCTCATTATCCATGAAACTATTACTCCCTTATACTCCTTTTCAGTCCTTCCTTTAGCCCCAATATTTATCATGACACGAGAGTGGTTTTGTCCATGTGGACAGGGTTTGTCCTTTTAGCTATGTTGAGTTCCTAATGTGAAAACTCTTTGTCAATGGCCTCCCAAATATCACCTTGAGAGCCCATGTTTCTTTAGGACTGTTTTTTCTTGAAGTATGGATTGGGAAAGTAGGGGCAGCATCTAAGGAAAAGACTAGTAGATGCCCTAGTGTTGGAAAACTGCCTTAATTGCACTCATTCCTGGACTGCTTTGATTGTGTCTTATCAGAGTTGGTAGCCTCATGGACAGGGAGGGCTACTTATGGAAGGATTGACAAGAAGGGTTGAGTGAAGTGTTGCATAGTGCAACTTCTGAGACGTTGGTTCTCAAGGGGGTTAGGTTAGACTTAGATTCGATATCAACTAGAGATACGACCAGCAAAGTCCTTGTAAGACTCGAGTCATCTTTGCTTTACAAACTGATTTGTAGAGTTGAATTAGATCTTAAACTAAAATTGTAAGACCCAGTAAGGAAAGTAAGATTAGATACCAGCACGCTCCAATAGTTAGAGATAGAGGGAGAGTAAGAAAAATATATCCAAACCATTATGGCATTAGACATAATTTATGATAGGACATTATGGCATGGCTTGATTGAAGTGCTGATTGCATCTGGTTAGGCTTTCGAAGCACATTGTTTTAGAAGGCATTAATCTCCGTACATGCATTAAATTAAGTGCTCTTTGATTAATGAAGCATTAAACTGGGTTTGTCTATTTTTTGGGTTTTTGCAATAACTGACAGTCCTTTTTTCCCAGGAGTAGCTAGTGAAACTTACGATATTTTATACGGTGCAGGGTTTCTCCATCACTAAGATTTTGCTAGATAACGGTGGCAGTTGCCCTTCAAGCTCTTATCTAAGTCACTGGGTTGAATTTGTTGAGATCTATTCTCAGGTAACTCTTTCTATCATGAAATTATCATCTCGTAATGATAATTTCATATTTTCAATCAAACTTGTGCCGTTTTCATTCATTTTTCCGCCCAGCCTATATGCACTAAATACTAGTTTGTATAACTTAGATGCAAAAGCTCTTGATAATTGTGTATTTCTTACTTGTTTTCAGTACTTAGTGTTATACGTATTTTCAGGTTGTAGCATCGAATAATGATGCATCTGGAAGAGTTCTCTTTGAATCCAGTGCCTGCATTACAGTCATGCTGTCTAGAGTTGCTCAGGTGCTTAAGTCATCTCCTCAAATTTCAGGCCAAGAGACACTGAATGAAACAGCTAATAAAATTTTAGACCACGCAAAAACAATGGGTTTGGTGGACCATCTATGTCTGTGTTTAGCCACTTCAGGATCAAGTCTTATTTCAGGTTCTTCCAACATGCTAAGGGCTGCTTCTGAGGCATGCAGAGCTATCTGGTCTTTGATTAATGCACTGGATATTCTTTTTATGAAAAAAAGTGCCATTTTGTTTCCCATTCATGCTTTGCGCAGTCATTCATTGCATAGGATGGAAGTTGTGCAACATGAGCAAAATCTATTGGACAAAGCAGATTCAACAAAAATTGTTGATGCAATTACAAGAGCATTCGTTAGATCTAAAGCTGTTCAGGTTGCTGTTTACTATTGTTTTCACCAACGACTTGAGTCGGCAATGAATTGTTGTCTTCAGGTAATTGTGGTTTACCCCTTGCCGCTTTTTTGGATATATGGCAACGAGTTTTATACATGTTTTATATTGGACAAATATAGTAGATCAATCCGATGTTTTTTTGCTGTTTTTTTGATGTTGTAGCACCTAATTTCTATTTGGACAAAGCTTGTGGTTGTAATTACGGCAGAGGTAAAGGTGATTTAATTTGTTATATTCTGTTTTTCCAGCTTTTGTCAAGGTGCTGCCTACATAATGAAATTGTCCCAGCTCTCCTCTGTGGTCTTCCCAGTTCCCTTCCGGTGACTACTGTTGTTAGTGGGGGTGGTGATGGAACTATTGTTTCAGAAGTTTCCACTGTTTTATCATTATGCGGTTCCTCTGTTAACAAAGACGCACAGAGTATAGAACCAAGTAATGTAAAGTGCAAATTAACAAATCCTTCTGCTCTGGCTCGTCATTCATGTCTTCTTCTCGCAATAATTGCTCAGTGTTTGAAGTCAACTGGAAGAAATTCAGCAATGTTTATGCTCACTACCGCACCAAAGAAACAGCTTGCTCGACTTTCAGTGCTTTCACATCATATTACTTCTGATGATAAAATAAAAGCCTCTATCGAACCTCAAAGTGCATCAGCCATGTTGGCTTTGGCATCCATTCTATCTCTCGAATCTGGGGCTTTAATTGAGTCTTCAATATCTGAAATTGCAATGCCTTTAATTCCTCGAACCTCTACACTAAGTGATCACCTCAAAGTTTCATCTGGCAATGAAAATGAATTGGACCCTTGCAACTTCAGCGGGAAACTCTCATATTGGCAAGGGGTACGAGATGGGTATGTTGGTCTTTTAGATTCCAGACTCAAGTGGGGAGGACCATTAGCTGTTCAGCAGTTGTGTGCAAGTGGCACTCCTCTACTTCTTATGGCTTTATTAGGCAATGATGTTTTAAATGCTTCTCATGGAAATGACCATCTCAATGATAGAGTTGGATTGTCTCCTATTGGTGTTGTATGGACAATTTCGTTACTATGTCATTGTCTTTCTGGAGGTGCTTTGATATATCGTCAAATTTTGATTAGGAATGAGCATATTAAGCTCATTTCTAACTTGATATGTGATGTTCATATCAAGTTGGTGAAAGGCTGGATCGGACCTGGCGGAGGGAGAGCAGGAGTCAGAGATCTAATAAATGCTGTGGTAGATATCTTAGCATTTCCTTTTGTAGCTCTGCAAAATGCACCTGGCTTGCCATCAGCCACTGCTTCTGTCAGCAGTGGGTTTCTTCTTAATATGGACTCCCCTGGTCAGAGAGTATGCATGGAAGATAAGGGAATAGTTAAGGCAATTGAAGAAGACATGGGAAAATATATTAAGATACTTGTAGAGGTAAAATTTTTTTTCGATTCCTCATGTGGTAATCTTTATTGGAGATTAGGAAGCTTCAAGCAAATATCATTGTATCATGTGATAGTAATGAGAGGTCATAGTAACTGTTCTAATAGTGCCTATTACTCGTATTTTGTTTTCACTTGATTACCGGATGAATTGCTATATTAACTTTCATGTTCATGTTGTTATTATCATTAAATGGTTTGAACTTTTCAGGTTGGTGTGCCTGGTATTATCCTACGGTGTGTAGATCATATGGATTTGAATGATTTGGGCATGCCTGTTGCATTTCTGGCTAAGATGGTCTGCCACCGACCTTTGGCAATCCAACTTGTGAGTAAAGGTCTTTTGGATCCAAATAGGATGAGAAAGTTGTTTGACTGTTCGGGCCCAAAAGAGGTCACACTGGATGCCCTTATGATTATTTCTGATCTTGCCCGCATGGACAAGGTTAGTTTCATTCTCCATCAAATTTTTTTTTTTTTTATCAGCTTCATTCTCCATCAAATGATTTTATGTGAATGTAAATACCACAGTCAATTCTCACCTTTATTCTTTCTATTCTTTTTACTAAGGGTGGTGAGTACACATAAAAGAAAGAGGTAGATAGGTGGAGATAGTGCATGCGATGCAGAGCCTTTTTTTCGTAAATGTATTTTTGTATATTTAGTTTTTGTGATTTTATTGAACTTTTAGACTTTATAGAGACTATCTTGTGTAGGCTTTGTCTACCGGTATTTGTTTCAGTGTCAAAATGTCATTTCATTTCAGTTGGCTGTAGTTTTACTTTGAACAATGTATACTCGTGGTTTCTGGTCATCCACAATTAACTTTGGATCATTAATTTCTCTGTATTTGCATTTTGGATATTCCTTAATTATATTTTGGAAAATCATTACTTTCTGTTTTATGGTGGTCAGGGATTCTATGAGTACATTAAAGGTGCTACTATTTTGGAGTTCTTGAAAGATTTTCTTTCGCACAAGGATCCCAATATGCGGGCCAAAGCTTGCAGTGCTCTTGGAAACATGTGTCGTCATAGCGCCTATTTTTATAGTTCACTTGTAAGTATTCTATATAATGGTATTTGTCTTAAAGTAATTTATTAAGACAATGATATTTCGTTGTTGGATGCTATTTCCTGAATTTCTTTTTATCACATTAAATTTTCTTACGCTCAATTAAAAATGTGAAAAACAAAAGTGATACTATGCTTTCTGCTGTTCTCATCGTTTGAATTCTCTTATTTTCAATTGTGATTTCCAGGCTAGACATCAAATTGTTGGTATCCTTATCGAAAGATGTTCTGATCCAGACAAACGAACACGAAAGTTTGCTTGTTTTGCTGTAAGTTTTATCACGTTCCCACTGCCGAAGCTAAAACATGATCATAACCATGTCGTTCATATTTTTTTCTTAATGCGTTTGATTTTATTGATTTATGTATTTTGGCTTTAGAATATTGTTGTGGTATATGATTTCCTAAAGATATTAGTGTAATTGCATGGACATAGTATTAGTAACATAAAATGCGATAAATTATTTTATTTAATCTTTCGCTTGTCAAACATTTAACTGTTTAATTATCAATTTACAAAGCTGTGTCTAGCACAGATTTATCCTTCCTGCTTTTAGAACTGATGCCATCGTGTTTATGTTTTCTTATACCGTACATATGCCACTTTTCTTCTATTTTAATCTCTTTTAATCCGCTGCACCATACCTGAACTCAGATTGGAAATGCGGCTTACCACAATGACTTGTTGTATGAGGAGCTGAGGAGATCAATTCCTCATTTAGCAAATTTGCTACAAATGGCTGAGGAAGATAAGACTGAGGCAAATGCAGCAGGTGCACTTAGCAATCTGGTTCGCAACTCTGACAAACTTTGTGAAGACATCGTGTCTAAAGGAGCGGTTCAGGTTAGTGCAAAGCTAGATTTTTTAATATTGTGAAAGTCTACTTATGTACTCAAGCTGCAGTGATATCTAACAGTAATAAAATTAAAATATTTTATCTAAAAACTAAATTCAATCAAATCTGAATTACTTTATTCAAACAATATTTAAAAATAGTGAACTGAGAACTTACTTAAATTTTCTAGAAATTCTGAAATCCTTGTGCAAACACGTGGTAAATGTTTTAATAAGCTGTGGAAAACTTCATTAGTTTTAAAATGTAAAATGGTTGTAATTAGTATAAATGAATAAACTTTATTCAAAAAAATAACAACATAAATAATTTTCTTGTTTCTAAACTGTTGCATAGATACCGTACAGTAGCTATGCTGGTAGTGATTGCTAGTTGGTTAGAATAAGGAGCAGTTGCCTACGTGAAAATGTATGATGGGGTTTTGTAATCTGAAAACCAGTGAACTATGAATCTCTCTAATGCATGAGGCTTGTCTTCAATCTCTCCAACAATCAAATATTCTAAATTTTTATGGTACTACTGATTTTACTTCAACTACTACCTATGATTGTAACTAATTTTTAGTCTGGATTGGATGATGTTTCTCCCTTGCAGTCTCTGCTGAAATTAATTTCCGATTGTGCGGTATCAGCTCTAAATCCAGGCAGAAATGATTCAGGAAACGAATCTCCGCTTAAGATCGCTCTCTTTTCCCTGGCAAAGATGTGTGCACATCCACTTTGTAGAAAGTTCATCCGTTCATCACCTTTGTTCCCTGTGATTGGAAGGCTTCAGCAGTCTCCAGAATCATCCATAGCCAAATATGCCTCCGTCATCATTGGTAAAGTTGCTGAACCTTGACATTTTAAGTCTACTTTACATTTGTGCCATGTTGCCTGACTTCCACTGAAGTCCTCTTTCTACAACGCTTCTTCAATTGTAAGGACATTGTAACACTGCAAATAAGTGATTTTTTGACTAATCATGACTTGTAGCAATAGCAAAGATAGAATCTTTGATGTGTACATGTAAATATATTGTAATGTTTATTCTAACTGTTTGGTTCTTACTCAATCCTCTTAAAATAAAGTCTGTTTGAATAAGTATTTTTATTAGCATTTATTGAAGAAAAAAAATTATATGTTAATTATACATAACTTAACATTATTATTTATTTATATATAAGTAGTTAAATTTAAAATAATTTAGTGATTTAATTTTACTTATTATTAAGGATATAAAAGAAATAAAGTCATTAGTTTGCAAGAAAAATATTAAACTTTATATTGAGTAAATAACTTTGATAACTAACACGTGCTCCACACATATTCTGAAAACAAGAACTAGAAAGAAAATGGACTTTTAAGAGTCAACAAAAAATGAAAATGATCCAAAAGCTTCTAAAGTAACTATATATATTGTCTTATATAGTGCATAAAACTATTGAAGCGGTACATGATTGATAGATTTTCCATGATGAAAGTCCACTCACTTTTGAGTTAGTTATTGATCAACTAATTTTTCTAGATCAGCATAATTTCACATAGTGAATTCAAATTCCTTGAACAAAATAGTCATTAAGTTAGTTACATGCTTATGAAACATTGTTGTTGTATGAATGAATATTTGTTGAACAAACTAACAGTTAATTTTGTTATTTACAATTACGAATTTGCTAAGCCAACATCCATTGTAACCCCAAAAATAATACCTATACGAGTTTATAACCTTTGACCCCTTGGTTGATTTTTAGTTAAGTATCTAAAATCTTTTGTAAAATTAGTTAATCAAGCAGCATTAATTCTTGACATATATTAATTCTGAAGTTATGATTATAAAATAATTTTGCAGTAAAAAATGAACTGCAGCTCCGAATCAATAAATACAAATAGGATACTCAAAAAAAGTGTTTGAGAAAAAAAAAAGGACCATATGAATATATACAGAGTAACTCACTCTTGAAAGAATATGAAAAAATATATTAAAAATGAAAAAGAATGACTAAAGATTCTGATTATTTAATTAACACTGATGGCTCCAACTTGCAAAATTAGAGAGTTTTTCTGTTGATGTGAACTGTTAACTGTAAGAACATTGCCGAAGTCCGCATTTATTGGCTAATTACAATAATCACTGACTGGTTCAGAAAGCTTGAAATGGATGAAAGATGCGAGGAAGTATACTCTGCAAATATGAAAAAAAAAATGTTAGTTTCTATAAAGGGAAGAAAAATAATTCTGAAAAAAAAATTAATATAATATTTTATCTTTAAACCAAAATAAGAGTTCAAAATCTTAAACAATACCTGCTTAGATATAAATTACAACTTTTGATAGTTTCTCCATTGGAAATATAAAGCTTTTTTCGGTAGGAAAATTCTCAAAAGTCCTTTCTAGTTTTGTATTTAAAAGGTTCAAAATAAAATTTAGCTAAATAATAGCTTTATAACCAATCTTTTACTCATAATTAACAAGATATATATTAGTATTTATGAATATATATTAATATTAAAAGCTTATTGCTTGTGAATGATTGTTTTAATATCCTACTATAACATATAAAAATAAATAATAGAAAAGCAAAGAAAAATATGCTAAAAGCAACCAAAATTCATTAAAATAAAATACAATCAAATTTAAAATGACTGTTAAGAAAGTGCAAGAAACAAGAGATGAATAATGATGACAGAAAAAGGGTATACCTGTGACAAAAAATAATGAAGCTGTCATTTGTGTTGTGTAAGTATGTTGGTTAAAATACCTAAACTGCTATTTTCAAAAAGAGTTAGAAGTTATGAAAATTTGGTTGGAGTTATATTTGGGAGACTTGAAGAACTTTTGAAGCTGCAGCTTCTTCCTGCCATATCAGAACATATGTATACATTATGATAAAGAAGAATAGTATAAAGGAGAAAAGACACATGCATTTATGGTAAAAACCTACAAGTGGTATGTCAAAGAGGCTTCTTCTGCGTTTCCTTGTCTCCAAAGCATTTCTTCTGAGAAAATATTTTTGTGCATGACTAGCAACTTGTGTTGGAGTCTTTGTTCTCACATAATTCTTTGAGATCTCTTTCCAGTTACCTTTTCCAACATCCTTTAAACCACACAAGAAGTATCTGTGCTCTTCTTCAGTCCATGGTTTCCCTTCAAGAACAAATCATTCAAAATTCAATTATGTTAAGGACACTGTAGTTTCATTCTTATCATTTTCAAAATATAAATTCATTTTCCTAGTTATTTCATACTAAATGCATAACTTTATTTTACATCAAGAACATGTAATAATACTTAGCCAATTACCTACATATAATATATATAATATATAAAGATTAAAAATTAAATTTTATTGCGTTATAATGACTAAATAAATAATTAAATCTTAGTTCCAAATAATTGTAATTTATCATTAAAATTAATTTAAGAATTAAAAAGGTCGTTCTTAACTGTTTTTCATGAAATTTACAAATGTTATATACGTAATTAACAACTTAAATTTTGAGATATATTAACAGATATTTTATGCCCCTATAACTATATTTTTATTTTCTTTATTATAATTAATAAAAAAATTCATAAAAATTTCAAATTTTTGCTATAAATTCATGAAGATTCTTTCGATAACATGTGTAATTGGTGATTATCATTTGTAGTTTTGATTTTTTAATAAAAGTATTTAATATCTTTCATGTAATGTATTAGTTATACATTTGATTATGTTTAAAACATACATGAATCCTTTCACTTATATAATTTTGACACCTAAATATTATATATATATATAT
>Ga0123340_1002996_pt1 | contig 15615 bp, 4 predicted proteins | sample SirMexnodulemix_FD_89961 | JGI IMG/M metagenome (GOLD analysis project Ga0123340, IMG submission 89961) | Root nodule microbial communities of legume samples collected from Mexico - Siratro Mexico nodule mix | ecosystem: Host-associated > Plants > Roots > Nodule | place: Mexico: Nepantla... | reverse complement strand
TATTTCATTTACTCCATGGCTAGAATTCAACCACTGTGACTTCAGAACTTTGTCTTTATCCAATCCATGACTATCAGCAAAATCCAGAGCAGCCTGATATTTTTTCTTGCTAATCAGTATACTGTACATTTCAGGGACAGACTTCTCAGTAAATGAAACAAGGTGCCAAAGCAATCTAAAAAGGTGAAACTGATTAAGCCTATCTTCAATTATCCATTGTCTGATGCAACTCTTCTGTTGATCCAAAATGCAAAGGATCACCTCCATCTTTTGATGATTGGCTTGCTAAAAGAAAAACAAAACCCTTATATTTCAGTGCTCTTTTCAGGACAGGTAAAAAATATGCATGATCCTCTTCTGGAACTATAGAACCCTTAAGGATGTCAATCAACATAACCACACCATTCCTGTTGACAACGGCAAGGATATGGTCACACCACCAAGTAAAATCTATAAAACCCACACACGATTTGTTCACTCCATTTGATAAATTATCAGACATTGGTGAATCATTTCCCTCTCCAAAGACAAGCCGGGAGAGTATGAGGCCTTCTTTGTCCAGCCTAAAAATATGCAAGCACCCCGTCAAATCCAGAGTAGCAACGAATGAAGCCTGTGGTGAGATTAGCACCTTTGGATATGTCAGTAGACCTCTGTAATCTTTTGGCCTTAAATATAACCCCTCTAATTGCAAAGAGAATAGCTGCTCCAGTTCTGTACTTGAATTCCTCCGCAACAGAGAAAGATGGCTAGATCCTGAAGATATATACAAAGTAATCGGTGAAGAACTTGGACAAATAATGTTTAGCAGATAATAATGACTTGTAGAAACTCTACACTCCATTCTCCATGTTCCAAAAATACTTAATTAATAAAAGAGGAAATATTATTAGAGAATATAATGGAAGAAGTACAGGTGTAGATGACAAAATATGTTTTGAAATTTGAATCAAGCACATAATATAGTTCATTAATGAAATTACAATTACTCCATGTCCGTTATCCAAATAAAAGATATAGTTTTCCATGTGTATTCTAAGGCATGAAATAAGTGAAATGATCTCTTCCCAAAATTAAAATTCAGTAATAAAATCCTATTAGGCGGGTCAACTACATGGATCAAACAATGCCAAAATGTTTTATGTGAATCATGTCGATAGAGACCACTGACCTCTAACTCTAAATCCTTCTTAATAGTTTCGATGTAGTTTTTCTTAGCCTCCCCCTGGCTCTAGTGATATCATAGGGCTAACCTCCACATAACCTACTCTCCTTACACAGGCTTCTATTATTCTTCTCGACATATTCTTAAACCAACTAAGACAAGATTTTAATTTCTGATACAATCATTTCTAATCCTATCTTTCCTAGTAGGTCCACTCTTCAAATCCAACACTCTCGTCTCTACTACATTGAGAAGAAAAGAAAAATTAGACTACGTACATAATATAAGATACATATTTACAGTTTAGACCCTTAATTAAATATTTTTGATAGGACGTTAAACATGTAAAAACTTTAATTGTTTGTTAATATGGTCCAAACCTTCCAGTGGCTGAAAACCCACCTATACTTTTATGTGGATTTACCACAATTATTTAAACTAAGAGCCAACTTCTCAAATTATATTTATTAATGACAAAAACTTTCTTTTGCTTTCGAAAATATTTATTAAGATATTTCCTTTGTTGCTTTGTTTCCCCTTGTAAAATTGCTGACATGGATCAGGTGAAAGGTTAGCCCATGACATTAACAGAAGCAAATATCCAAAATCCATCCACATTTCCTGCATAATCTTTCACCATGTAGAAGGGAATTTTCTTCCAGTATCAGACCAGCAGTCAGAAGCAAAAGAGATCCTATATTTATTTGTCTATTACATTATAAAGCACAGCTTAAATTCAGAACCCACAATTATATAACATAGAGAATAATTGAGAAATAACCAACCAAAACATACATACCAGAGTTTTTGTGAACAGCCAAAAAAAGGTTAAGTTCACTATGGTGGTCGAAGCAGAAAATATTGTTGCAAACATGAATCGTGCGATTAGAAATGTAATTGGGAAAGGTAGAGCCAATCTGGCCATGACTGATCTCAATTTGCTGAAGCAAACCATCTGAGGTAACAACAGAGAACCTACCTCAAACAGTGCAACATTTCAAACTGACATTCCATCTCCTACGCCAAGTAGTTCTGCCAAGTAGTTCTCAACAATCAACAATGTTTTGAAACAAACAGAAGGACCATATTTTCGATATCAGCAACAAAATAATCACATTCCCCATTCCTTATATGGTATATAAAAACACAGAAAGAAAAGAAACTTACAAGTAAGACTCGCTTGTATCCATATGGATATCAGAAAGTAGGGAAACAATTGGAGAAGAGACTTTCAGATGTTTCTTCGAGATTTCTGCAACAACTTCGCCGCTAAATTTGATAAAATAGAGTGTATCAGAGTCGTCCGCAACTCCAAGAACTTCTTCATCTTCAGACCAAGTTCCTAAACTAAAAGTACCAAGACTAGAACCTAACGAACCAATTGCTTATCAGAATCTAATTGTGTTTCCACTATTCAGTAGAAAACAAATTTCAGAAAGAAATTAAATAAACAAATAAATAAATCTCACTGGTGAAAATGGCGCATGGATTTTGATAGTCGTCCTCTTTACTGAGAATCGTTATCCGATTTCCCGCGGCAACTGCGACGTGTTTGGCTGTGGCGGAAACGAACAGCGACACCAATCTTCTGAGTCTCTTCGGTTGATTGTATTCAGTCCATTTCTCCTTGAGTTGGCTCACACCTTCAGGAAGGAACATTAGTTGGATCGAAACAACAAGCGTTGATCAGGATTGAACGAAGTCAAACAGAAGGTGAGAATTACCTCGAGAAGAAAGCAGGGAGAAGAAGGTACCCTTGGCGCTTTCGTTTGCCTGAAATGGACCAATGGTGAACGAAAGCGAGGGAATTAGCGCGCGAATATGAAGAGAAGAAAGAAGAGAGAGGGAGTGTGTGACCTGTTGTTGGAGATGGAGATGGTGTTGGTGTTGAGGAGGGTAATTGGAAGCGTGATGTCGCATCTCGAAAAGCGCCACCTCCATATGGAAACCGTGACTGTATCTTCTTCAAAACCCCACACCTCAAAAACTGTACCGCCGACTGAGAAGGCATAAACCGCCGACTGTTGCTGCGTACAAGCTGCAAAGCATTTACCGTCAGAATCAACATTTTCTAGCGTTTAGTATTAAATCAACAAAAGAATCACTCAAAACGAAATAGTCAGCAGCTTAATGAAGAAGTCAATAAAAATAGAATCATATATAATCAAACAAAAAAAGTTTCAAATATGAAAGTACCGACGAGAAATCAAAGAACTATTACAGGAATTAAGCACTGCATTAGTCCAGAACAGCACCTCCATGCCTAATAGCGCTAAATAACATCAAATTACATCAGAGAATTGAAACGATGTATTCACCTGAAGCGGCGAGAGAGCGGACAAGTAGCCATCGAAGGCGGAAGAAGATGAGTCGTGGGATTGGCAAGAGACCGCGCTGGAAGGGCTGGCGCCTTGGGTGAATCACAGTGGATGGGTCCCTGGCCAATGAAGATGAGGTGGATTATCGTCACTTTTTTTTTTTTGTTCTGAGTAACAAAGCCAGAGAAAGGAGCAAGAATATGAAGCTATACAGAGTGCTACATTAACCAAGGCAATAATGTTAGATAAATATAAATGCAGTTATGGCACATGAGTATATAGCAAGGGGCAAACATTATTGTTGGATTTATGCATATAAATATGTGGAAGCCTATCATTATTAAGATAAATCATAAAATTATAATGGTGAAGTACAAAATACATAACCATCTATTAACCTGCAAACCCAATTCACATACCTTCTTTGCAATCAATGCAACTCCAAGCATAACACTATGATTTGAAGTATTTGTAAAACTGGTGATAGTAGCTATAAAAACATCACCATGACTAAGATGTGTTGGTGTACCATGGAATGTGAAGTCTGTAACCTTAGTTTGAGATTCTACGGGTACAGCAAAACCCTATATAACAATGCAAGTTTTATAGAGTTCAAACAAGAAAAATAATGAACCCCAAAATTTCTAAAATCATTTCACTAGCATAAATATATAGTCAACTGCAATATTTAACTTCCTGATAGAGGCAATAAGCAGATATCTGCAGGATTGTAAATTCAAATTTCATCCAAAGTAGTCAAAGGGGAAGGACATTTGTGAGCTGCTAAGGGGACTGACACGCATGAAGAGGGATCAAACATTGCACACTTCACACAAGGTGACAAGCTCTAACAGGTAATATTACTGTTTTTACATTTTCCACCAAAGCATATGGTACTTCCTCCAAGAGATGCTTATATAACATGTTACCAACAAAGCCTTAGTTTACTTTCTAAAATTCATTGAATTAGACATAAAAAGCTGAAATGAACAAGGAAAAAACTAATGGTAAAAATATTTGACACAATAAATAGGCAAACTTAGTGATTCTTGGATAGAAGAAGAATCCCTGCCACACTTATTCATCCAACAAACACCTTAATTCTAGTTGAATTCAGTCAAATTTGACTCATTTTTCTGGCAATCTAGCACGGCTCAATCTGCAATAAAAAGGTACGGCGAAACTTCAAGACTTAGTGGATATGCAAACAACGAGAGACATATTTAATCAGTGGCTCTCCAAACTGCCAATGTAAACTAATAAGTTCAATTTCAAGCAGCAAAATAGCTTCTAGGATCTCAACATCATTTACTGTAATATTGAATATTACTATATTATTGCGAATATGATGGCTCACGCAGATTATACAAAGAAAATAGTCTGAGGAACATGAACAAATTATGTGAGAAAACAAATTATTACTTCTTTTGAAATTTAATAATAATAACTCACCTTCACCACGAACCAAGAACCACGACGCAAATAACGCCTTCCTAATTTACAATTCCTTTACCAAACAAAATTAGAACTAACGAATCACTAATATATTAATAAAAAAAATATGTATTGAAGTTAAACAAATGAGAATTGAGAGAAATATAAGAGAAAGGATGAATGATAAGATTTATGAGGAAAATAGGCGTGAGAATGCTACTAAACGCACGAGAACACGCAGAGACTTGATGCAGAGGATTTATATATACAGACGATGCAGACGAGATTGATCAGAATGCGAACTAGATTGAGCAGACGATGGGGATGCAGACGAAATTGAGTTTTTGAGGATGCATTCAAATTAAATTAATTTTTTTAAAATTAATTTAAATAAATTTTGAATTTATTATTATTAATTAATTTATATTTAAATAATATAAAAATATTAAAATATTAAAATATTATTTTCTAAATTGAAATTAACTATTTTAATATTATATTAAAATTAAAAAATTTATTCAAATTAATTTAAAATATTTTATAAATTAATAACTAAAAATTAATTTTATAAAATAGTATCTAAATCTAGATAATAATGATTCAAAATTTAAGTATCTAATGATAATTGGAAAAAAATATTTTTTAATTTTATTATTTTTATTAACTTGGTCTCTAAAATAGATTATAGATTAAAAGTGATTTTAAAAAATACTTTCGAATTATATCTTAACAAGTGATTAAAAAATAATCTCTAAATAAATAATTATTTTTTGTGATCACGGTAAAAATATAACATCTAATTATATTATAAATTTTTATTAATAATAAAAATTCTTTTAGATATCAATCATTTTTAATTATAAAATAGTGTTTAAATAGTTAATATAATGACTAATTATTTTTTTGCTCTAAATTAATTATTATTTAATGATTTTTTTATAATATTCTCTCATTTATACCTAATTTATTTTGAATTTATTTTAAATTTTAGTAACGATTACAATATCAATTTTACACTTTCCCTGTAAGCTAATCCTGTCTGTTTTTTATTTTATTTTCTGTAATGATATTCTTTTAATTTCTTTTGAACATTTTTTCTTCTCTTTTCTGTTATTTAATTAGTTGATCATATAATATTTTACAACAGTAAAAACATATTTAAATTATTCAAAAATAAAATAATTTAATATATTTTAATAAAAAATATTATATTATAAATTTTGAGATAATACTGACGTTATCCTTTATTTCACTCTCATTGGCATCGTGTCTATTGTCCATGTATTTTCTTCATTATCTATGTTGATGTTCTATAATTTCTCTTTCCTCTCACTTTTATATGATATTGATGTCCTCTAATTTCTCTTTTATACGAAAAAAAAAAAGATTTGGATAAACTAAACTATAAAAAAATTGTTTCTAATTTAAAATTTTAGTAAAAATTCATACTTTTTAAACTATTGTTTAACTTATTTATTAAATAATAAAATTTACACAAAAAGAAACATTTACATAATATAATATTGGTTATATATTGCATGTTTCCAAATCAATGGTACAAAACTAAACTAAAGATAAACTATATAACTAATTTATATAACTAATTTACAAAAGGAAATATACAAAGATCTTTCTAAAAAGATCACTCAAAACATAGTTCATACTTCATATTGTATAGTTTATTTCTGAATTTATTCATATAGAATATATAAGACTAAGTGAGACGAATTCAGTGAGTAGTAAAATAACATAAAGTAAATGAGTTTATCATAAGTTGGTATTTCAAATACAATAAGAAAAATTATATCTCAAATATATTTAAGTAATCAGATCTAGCTCAATAAATACTAAGGTGTATTTATGTCTAAATATCTCTTTAATGTTTCTTTTTCGGACATAATATTGAACTCAAACATTCTGATTGGTCTCTCTCCTCTCTCCCATGAATTTCTTATATTTATACCCTCTAGAAAATTCGAACCTATTTATCCTCTCAGAATTAGTTAAAGAGAGATCTTAATACTATTTGAAAAATATGTTTCTACAAGTATAATTTATAATTTATTTTCTAAACAATTGATGAAACATGGAGTATACTTAAAACTTTATCAGAGTAGGAGTTATGTTTCAAATTTAAGATAAAGATAACTTTCAACAATTCTCATAAAGAATTTCATATGATATAATATTACACTTAAAAGATCTTTATATATAAGAACTACATGGAAGAAAAATGGTGATTATAGTAATATCTCAAGAAAGGTTCAAAAGACAACATATCTCTTGAAAATAATTCTAGAGGTTAAGGTTCCATAACGCATAACTTTATATTTCTCCTATGTCACATCTCATACCATGAAAGAAGGGAAAAGATGTAAATAGGAGAATCACTTACCAAGGGAACTTTTTCTATCTTAGTTATGAACTTTATTTTATACCAGAATACACAAAAAGACAACGTAGGGTCATTTATACACAATTGAAAAGGGACGCTTTGCTGAACAAATCTCAAACCATTGAGTGAATTGCTAAATATTGTATTCTTGTTACCTTAAATCCATTAAGTGCAACCCCTGTTTGTTTGCTAAGTGGATTTACTCCCCAAAGCAATTTTGGAAAAAGACATTCAACAAGGAATAATTCGTTGAGCGCATCCCCCATCCGTTAAGCAGATTCACTCCCAAGAGTAAGGCTGGGGAAAAAACACGCAACAGAGAAAATTTCTTGCAAATGAAAAAGAGTTTTAAGGTGAGTTTAAGAGGAGGGAGAATTAAACTTTGAAATATTTTCGCAAACCAGTCAAAGAATTGAAAGAAAGAAAGAATTTCTTCAATTAAAACAATTTACTACAGGATACATAATTGCCAAAACAAAAACAATCAATTGAAAAAAAATAAAATAATCATTTAAAAATGTTTTGAGTATATTTGAACACAAAAGTAATTGGTTGTATTCAATAATCAATCAATTGAACTGAACTTGTCATAAATTCACAACCACAATAATCAGTTGTAAATGAAAAATAATGAATTTGAAATCTTGAAATTCTTGTTTAAAAAATTTAATCCCATGAATTACTATGACAATCAATTGATGTATTAAAGTCAAATAGTCAACAATAAAATGCATTTGAGTAAACCAAGAATAACGATTAATTGAAATACTATTTGATTCTTAAGTGAAACTCACAATCAATTACTTTAGCAAAACAATTAATTACAGTTTTTTCAAAAAATCAACAACAAATAGAAATAGTAGATTAAATCACAGATTCAACAAACTGATTTAATCAAGATAAACTACTTACCCAAAAAACTCAATCAATATATAGTCAATTGATATCAATTAAGATGAGTTGGATGAGTCACATAATCACATGAGTAAAATTCAAAAACAGATTTGATCAAAACTGACAGTAGTGCAGTACAGGCTAATTAATCAATTGCATTTCAGAAGCAATCAATTGAAAAATGTATAGTAGTTGACAAATTTGTAGTTACAGAATACGAATCAAGATAAGGGCAAAGAAAGATCAAGAACACCAAGATTTATACCGATTCACTCTCCTTCAAGAGCTACATTCAATCTCTTTGTCAACTAGTAAAGAATTTGCCCTAAAGAACTCAATTGTTCAATCAATACAATAATAACACAATCTCGCACCCCACAAGAATACACGAACACAGTACAGAACCCTACTGCACCATTACAAACATAAACCCTATACACTTGAAGTAAAAAAAAAACTCTTTATACAATGCAAGATTGAAAGCAAAACCAAACACTGCAATTATAAAATGAAGAATAGTAGAAAAAAGCGAATTGCAGTGACTTCCCTGAGATGTAAACCAGTACAGTACAATCTTAGATCAAAGATGAACTTCAAGAAACACTCTCTTGATTCTTCTTGAATTAAAAGCACGATTGCATATCACTTATTGAACACGATTTGATAAAAAAGCTTTCTGTTGTTGTTCTGTTTCTTTTTTCAAAAGTTCTCCTTTATATATAGAGAATGATTTTCAAAAGTATTTATAACATATTCAAAAATAATTTAAACTGTTATAAAAACAATCGATTGAAAACATATCTTAAATCAATTGAGTTTCTACTAAGAGGATTTTTAATAAAATGTATTTTGAAAACGATTTATTGGTAAAATTTGATGAATCAGATTTATGAAAATAAATTAAGTTCACTTTCAATTTTATATTGAAAATATTAAGGATTTTAATAGCTCATTCCAATGATAAAAGAAGTATGCTCATAATTTAGATGATATGCATACACGCACTCACGCACCCACACACACTAAGTCATATTCAAGTATCCTTCATTCCTGATTTAGTTTGGCTTCATCAAATACAAAGTTAGCACCAATACTAACAATAAATGGCTTAGCTAATCCAGTCTTCGTTTATTGATTAGACCTCCATTGAATGGATTAAAAAATGACACAACAAACTTAGGAACAATGGAATGAAATTATGTTTCCAATATCCTCTTCTACATAACTTCGGTGAGTTGATTTTCTCCAATGAAGACATTTAAAACTATATTTAAAAGAGACTAAGTTACTCTATTACCTAATATTCTAAACACACAAATTTGAATGTTAAAACAATTAATATATTATTAATCATTTTATTAAATATTGAATTGTTTGCTTGAACTATTTGAAAATATTATTTTTTTTACTCAATTAATATATGATACATCAAGTCTTATTTTATATTTTCATGACATTTAGATTTACATGAATTTCATTTTGCTTTATGGGACATAATTCATTGTGATGAATATAATTTAATCATTTTCATGTCCTATAAATCATGTGAAATGTTGTTGAAATTTTGTGAAAACAAAGAACGAAACTTTTTGAATACATGTTAATTGAATACAGATGAACGTTCTTCCGAATGGGATATGTAACATCGTGAAAGACGTAACAATGAAGAAAATAAATATGTTATATTTACAACTCCACCTAATGTTCATGATAGTTAAAGCTTTACCCAATAAAAAGTTCACAAAACAATTATATTCTTAACTAATATTTCATTTAGCTAAGACACACACAACACTGCAGCAAAATAAACCCTAGCATTGCCTATTATTTTAATCAAAACTTGCATCGTCCTCTGCTCATGTATCCAATACAATCATAATAGGAAATCACAACAAAACATAAAATACGGTGAGCTAATTAAAATAATTCTACAATTAAACAATAATTGTATTTCATTTATATTGAAACACACAGGTAGAGAATGAATCCATGCACACGAAGGGAAATAGAAGATTCAATAAATGAAATACAATTTTTAGACAACTCACATTAAGTATATTTTACCAAAACTAAGACTTGAACCAATCCAAGACTTAAATCAACAAAAGATCTTAGAGTCAACGATTAAGGTGAGTTTAAGAGAACTCAATTTGTATATCTACAAATGTTTCAGTATCCAATAATCTTAGTTTCTCATTATTTAATATCTTAATCTATGACTTAGCTTATTAATAAAGCAAAGGAATTTTTATTATATATAAATTCGTTTACTTAATATATGTAAATTCGTTTACTTAATACTTGTGAATGCACATGAGGCCAACGTATCATCCTCGGGTATGTGACTAAAGCAATTATAATTCTAACAACTAATTCATTCATATATATCCTTTAAATTCTATATGTAACAATCATCATTAGTTGCATTTCTTTAATTATTTGTATATATTTATACATAACATTTATCAACTTAACAACATATCAACTTCATCACATAAACATCAACATCATTTGAGTGAAAAGTTTGAATAACGTAAAAAATAAAAATAAAAATTGTTGTAAGTATTTCTAGCTCGAGCAAGAATTTCTAACTTGTGCATGAGTTGATAAGAGGAAATGATTTATTCTCTGTCTCTTTATAACTTAGGTGAGAAATCTCTTGCTTGCTTAAGCAAGGAAATTTAAGAGAGCAAGTCCTGATTTTTGTTCTATTTTAGCTTTAAGGAGAATATTTCGCTTGAATAAAAATAAACCAAAAACCAAATTTTTCAAAATTTGTTAAAGAAAGTTCTACCATGTCTAAAATCAATGTAAAACATTTCACAATGTTTCACGACATTTCTATCAAGAAACAGATATAATTAAATACTTGTTTTAAAGTTCATATGTAACACCCTACGAAATAAAACTTCTACTAACACAATTAAGATTTCATAAACATGCATATTGCAATAATCCATAGTTAATATGCTTCAAAATACACAATCATACTAAATTGAAATTTAAAACATTTACAAAAATCATAGATAAGTCTTTCAAAATATATATTGCTAACAAGGTATGCTTAATGCAAAAGATCATCCATAGTCTCCTCTGTAATGCCATCTACTCTCGTATAACACACAATCACCACAAATAGATAATAAAACACAAATACAAACAAGAAATGGTAAGCTAACATATTTAAAACCATCTTAGAATAATTCAAAATTAATCACATACTTCAACAACACATAAACCAATCAAAATAATTTATTTCACTTAATTTCATTCACAATTTTAACTATTTGACTCTGACACATATAAACAAACTTGACTCTACTTCTGGAAGACTCGTGTGTTGAATAGACCCCGAGATATGCACCTTTCATAGAACTCCAAGTTGTGAATCTACACGACCTCCAAGTCAATGAATCATCAATCTTTCATGACGAGGTTGTTAGCATTGTTGCTACTGTGTGATTTGACGAAGCCAACACTGAACCGAGAAGGTTATGAGTTGATGAAGCCAACACTAAACCAAGAAGGTTGTGAGTTGATGAAGCCAATACTGTACCGAGAAGGAGGTGAGTAGATGAAGCCAACAATTGACCGAGAAGGTAGTGATTTGATGAAGCCTACACTAGACCAAGTTTGTATGTTTGACGAAGCCTTAACGAAACCGAGAAGAATATTGAGTTGATGAAGAAAACTTAGATTGAGAATGAAGATTAGTTGAAATTGTTGTTTTGACTAAGTGTTTATGAGTTTTTAGGTATATGGATATGGTTTACCGAGTTTTGTCTAAAACAGATCATTTTGATGAGTTTTTGGACATACGGTTTCGGCTCTTGGCTCTTCAAGTGATACAGATGTGATATTCAAAGTTGAGAGGGTACGATTTTGGCTCTCGACTCTTCAGGTGATACGAATGCTGCATTCAGAGTTGGGAGGATACGATTTTGGCTCTCGGATACTCAAGTGATATGGAAGAAGCATTCAGAGTTTCTGGACATACTGCTTTGGCTCTCGGTCATGCAAGTCATGGAGAAGCGATCACTCACATATATGGTGCTGAGTGATGCGGTCATGAAGAAGTGGTCATTCACAAATATAGTCTACATGAAACAACCATATAGAAAAGCAACTTTGCCGACATGGCGTTTTCTCATTGGTTCTGAGGCATTTTACGTGGGTTTGTCCTTTAAACATGTGCATGCATATTCTTAACCACTGTGACGAGCTTCATAACTTCAAAACATAGTTTTAAACACAAATGCCTTTTATTTTTTTAAAAACTCTTTTACGTAATAAGACACTTAATGTTTTCGAAAATTAACTTGGTGGAAAAACTTAGTTTTGCTAAAATTCAATCGATTGATTGTGGTTGTTTAATCGATTGAAATGAGTCAGTTTATTCTGTTTGACAACTGTTTTTCCTATAAAATAGTGGCTCACGACTTTCAAAAATATGAAAAAGAATAAAGAGAAAAATACACAGTGATATTACAATTTTCTGAGAGAGCTTAACACAGTTTTTCAAGAGAAGTGTGAGAGACTTTGATTTTCAAATAATTCTCTTCAAGAAAGAATAAGATTAAAAATCTTGAAGCTCTCATTTTGTGAAGAACGTGCTACTCTATTTTCTGGATAAGTTTTCTACACTGATTTCTTTTTTGTGCTTGAATTGTGTTGTGCATAATTGCTTTTGGTGTTCATTCTCTATTGTATTGGTTTTTATGTAGATTGCAAATTATATAGGATTTATGTTTGTAGTGGTGCAATAGGGTTTTGCATTGGTTTTGTTACCTCTGTAGGGTTCAAAGGTGTTTTTATTGCGGAATGGGTTCTTGTGGGAAACAAGTTTACTAAATTGTTCTTGATTGAACTGTATGTTCTTTAGTGAATTTCTTTGCTTGAGGGGCAAAGAGACTGGATGTACCTATTGAGGAAGAGTCAACCAATATAAATCTTGGTGTTCTTGCTTTCTCTTTCCCTAATCTTGCTTGGTGTGTGTACTTTTACGTATTATTGTTTCTGCATGAGTTTTGTAATTGATTAATTTTACGTTGTAGTTGATTGTTTCTGTGTGAGCATTCAAAATTCACGTAATTGATTGATTTAATGAAGAACTTTCATTCTTTATGTTAATTCTTTCCAAAAGTCTGCGAAAAATTTTTAAAAGTCCAGTTCACCACCATCTCTTGAACTCGACCTAAATCATTTTCAAATGTTAGTCCTCTTGAGACTTTTCTGACTAATTATGTTTAAAGCTACAATCACCCAGTTCAAACCTCCTTCGAATCTCACCACCTAGTAATGTTAATCTATTTCATTCCTATTACTAGTAGAGTCAAGATCAATCATTATTGATCATCCTTAATCAATACTTTAACACTATCATATCATAAGCATATATCTCTACTCATGTATTCATTCACTTTTCAATCTCAATCTTAAAAATATCAAGAATTACTAAATCAACAATATTATTCAATTTAAATAAATCAATCTATTTTGTTCAATCCATAAATTGCATACAAAAGAATTAAACAATCAAAACAGAAAAAAAAATTAGCTTGAACGAGAATCCCTCTCGCTTGAGAAAAAAGGGTCCAGAGAGCACTTCAGTTTCAATGCTATTTTTGCTTGAGCGAGAATACCCCTCGCCGGAGCAAAAATCGACCACATAGTAGGTCTAAATTTAGACTATGCTCACTTGAGCGAGAATATCTCGCTTTGGCAAAATATGCAGAAAAACCAACTACATTTATAGTTTTCAAACCGATTTCAGTTCTAGTTACAATTTTAAAATTATCAATTATATCAATTAGTCATGCATTCTTCATCAAGAGTTAAATTTTCTCCAAAACAAACCATGAAATGAAATTTGACAACCTAACTTGTTCACATGCTTTTAATTAATTATACATCAAAGCCACTCAAATGTAACTCTGAGCACAATGAAACATGACATTTCCAAGATTCTATTAGAGAGTCCCATAAAACCAAGCATGTACAACACCTATTAAAAACACCCAACTTAGTTCTCACACTGATTTTTAACATGTTCATCAATTTAAAGCTACATTATCATTCAAATTTGTTCAATGCCCATTTGTAAACCAAGTTTATATTAAAAATTTAATCCATCATCGTACAAAGTCACATATAATCAAACATTTCTACTAAAGGCAAACGACAACTATAAGACACTTATCAGCTCCTCTTGATAACCAGTTAAACACAATTTCTTTATCCTTCAACATTTCAGATTTTGAATAACTAAATAAAGTCTTTATACCAAAAATCATTACACAAGCAGATTCTACCAATGTTCTAATATAAATTAAATCTGCAATACAAATAATTTCAGTCTTCTAACTTAGAATCGTAATAGAAAATATCTAAGTCAGTTTTTCTTTGGTACACTTATGAAAGAGCTTCAAAACACAAAAGTAGGAGGACTCTAACCTGCAACACATAGTATCTGATCAAGGATCATACCACACTATAAGGACGTGGAAACAGAGACTCCACTTGAAGTCTCTGAAGGCACATGCAACAACTATAGAAACCTATTGAACATATTTGAAATTGATTTAAAAGAGAAAAAAAGACAAAATTGAACTTACCCAAACGAAATTTCTAATCAGACAGTGTTGCTCAGATTGACACCTTTGATAAGGTTAGACTTGACTATTAACTTTCTCTATAAATACGTATTTTCATATTATTAACCATTGTTCTTTACACTTTTAACACTTATACTTTAAAAGCAAGTTTATAAGTCATTACATCGTAGCCATCTTTAAATTTAAAATCAAATCCACCAAAATTAATATTCTTAATTATATACCAATTTCCCCTATCCTATCCTCATTATTCCAAGGGAGAAAAAACTACATTCAAGGTGTTTTAATATATCCTTTCACATCCCTTATCTATAATTTAACTTACAAAGAGAAAAAAAAATTGAAACTTCAATAAATTTAACTACAAATGTCAACTCAAAAAACACAAATTGCAAAAAATCTAAAGATTAGCTGAAAAGAACCTAACTTCTCATCTTAAGAAAACTAGTAGATTAAGGAGATTGCAGGAAAAAAAATTATATTTTATTTGAAATTTCAATTAGATGGATGTGTTCCTTAACCTTTTAAGGTGGACCTAAAAAAATTATATTTTATTTGAAATTTCAAATAGATGGATGTGTTCCTTAACCTTTTAAGGTGGACCTAAATTGAGTTGATAGTAAAGAAGATAAAAGATGGAGTAAGATTTAGAGAGAGAAAGTAAGACAGAAGAAAGGAGAATACGGAGACAAAGTTTGGTTCCGATTTTGAAAATTAATAAAGATGAAAAACATGAAGGAATTGAGAGCGGTGGACCTATAGGATAAGGTGACACAATTTACATGAATATATATA
>Ga0123340_1002995_pt1 | contig 15619 bp, 14 predicted proteins | sample SirMexnodulemix_FD_89961 | JGI IMG/M metagenome (GOLD analysis project Ga0123340, IMG submission 89961) | Root nodule microbial communities of legume samples collected from Mexico - Siratro Mexico nodule mix | ecosystem: Host-associated > Plants > Roots > Nodule | place: Mexico: Nepantla... | reverse complement strand
ACTAAAATGTTTTATCCCTTTTATTATAATAATAAATAATTAAATAAAAGTATAAAATTATTAATAATAAATTATATTATGTCTTTTTCACTCATTCTTACTCTCCTGTTATCCATGTAAACCATCTCATTTTCTCATTCTACTTTTTCTTGTCTTTTCTTTCTTTTTCCCATAGTCAAATTCTGGCACCGAAAAAATGACTCTATACAACACAAGTAACAAGTAACGGTGAGAACAGAAAGGAGCACATGTTCTGGAACTGGAAAACAACAATATAAATAAATCTGAGTTATGGCGTGGGCAGAGGCAAATGCAAACCATGTTGAAAACAGAGCAGGCTTTCACGTCTCAGGCACGCAAACTCTTTACTTCGGATCTCATAGCCAGACGAAACAAGTTATCAAGTTAAACCCAGAAAATCACCAAGTAAGTTTCGACTCAAATGCTTTTATTTAAAAATAAAATCACCAGAAAAGTGGTGCCACTATTTAATGCAATGCAATGCGCACTCTCCTCAATGGTCATTTCAAATGCAAAATATATTAATGGGTGTTGGAGAAAGTATATTACCCCTCACAAGTTGCAAAATAAGTGACAAGGATTATTATTCTATATCCATCTTAGAAAGAAGAAGCAGAATATCTTAGCCTTACAAATTGTTAGCGAATATATATCTGTATTGCAGTGGGCATTGGTATCTAATCCCCACCGCCACCACCACCACCAGCCTGTAAAAATATGAACAAATGATATTACAACACTCACTCCAACATCAAATGAAATGGACCAGCCTTAAAGCTCACATAAACTCATATCATAGGTTTATAACTCTCAAGGGATCAAATCCAAATGAAAGGGTACCTGACCCCGCTACACATACCCGGCAAGAGAATCATATCTTGTTGAATCCGTGAAAAAGTATTCGCCAACTTGCACACTACTTCACTCTCCCTTATTTAACCACCCACATCAACAATCTTTTCTCACTATCTTCTAATAACTTTTTTTTCTGTGCTCTTCTTACTTCACTCTCTGTAACATATTTAGACACATAGTAATGGGTTGGACACGAGAAGAGAATAGACGTTTTGAGGATGCTCTTGCGGTTCATGGCCCTGAGGACCCAAATCGGTGGCAACATGTGGCCAACGCCGTCGGTGGAAAATCCGTGGAAGAGGTGAAAATGCACTATGAGATCCTCCAGGAAGATGTCATTCGAATTGAGCGAGATCAAATCCCACTACCCAGATACAGAGGTGCTGGCATCAATGGAAGACACATTGACAATGAGCAAAGGTAATACCTTTTCACTTGTTTCCATTTCTAACATAAAATCTTGTACATGGTTTTAAGTTCTTAATACCCATAAATTTGTGCTAGTTAAGTAAGAGGTTTTTTGAAATTAAATTCCATTAGATTAGGGAGAACCCTTTTGTATCTGCATTGCCAATTTCATTAGTCTTTCGATTTCAAAACGGTTCTTCTCACTTCTCGTGTTTTAGAGTTTTTTATTACAATGATCAGAATGTCCTGAGAAATTGTAGTAGCAACCCAGAAAACGGTGATTTTTTTATATTATTATTGTAAGCAGAGAGCACGTGAAATTTGATCCATCAAGTTTCATGTCACATGCACCTGAGATCTATTGGTTTTGGATAATGTCCATCGTGATGCTAGTGTTATTATTCATCATTATCAACATTCGATATGGTATTGGGTAATAACCATTGATTCATGCATCGACATTTATCATCATTATCTTCGGGGATATTAGCCCTCTCTCCACAAATCACCTGTAATCATTGGTGTAGTTTTTTGGCACATGCAGTTGTCTACTTATTTATGCACATCTTAAAAGGCTGAGTTTGTTTTATTCTGAGTGTAAGCTTATTGTTTTCTTTGCCAGGCGAATGAGGAATCTGACTCTCCGATGAAGCAACCACCTGTGGAGTTTCAAGTTTCGACGAAGACATGTGCAATTTATGTGGGTGTGCTCACTTGCTGTGTTTCTTTTCCCATTATATTCACCCCATTGTAATTTGTAAGAAATATCATGTGATGTAACTTTGCCAGATATTAAAAATTATTTGTAACAAGTTTGAATGGTTAAGCACCTGCTAATCATTTTATTTTATCCTTTTAGCTACAAGTTAAAACTCAAATATAAACACAATACTAACTGGATATGTCTAGATGAAAGGCTAATTTTCTAACAAAGTTGTAATTTAATATGGTTGAAGGTAAAAGGACTAATACGGATAGTTTTACAAACAGCAAAATCCTCAAAATTCTACAGGAACATTTGATTTAGAACGACTGAGAATATTTTGGTGCTATACCCCATTTTGTTAGGTGAGGTGTTTTAAAGTAAGATAAATGATTAATGATAACTGTAGAAAGATAATTATTGAGGGGGAGATTAATGAAAATTTTTAATGGTTTTGATAGAAATGCAAAATTGAGTCTGAACATATGTATAAATTACATAACATGCTGTCTAGCTTCTGCCTTAGTTTTCACTTTTACCCATGTATGTATCTTGATTTATCAACAATTAATGGTAAAAAATATTTTATACCTTGAAAAGAAGGGACTTGAGTAGAGACCTCATACATAGCAATGGATAAGACTAAAAAAGTCAAACGTGCAGTATAAGTGAAAAACAGTTTTTCACAAGGTGTTATATCCATCAGATCTTCCTCAAAGATACTTCGTTTTCGATATTAACTATTGGAAAGTACACCAGTCAAGCTTATATTAACTATATTTTATTCTTTTAAGGACATATTCTTAATTTTTCATTCACCCTATGCACCACGATTAAGTACAATATTCCTCGATAGAATAAATTTGTAATAAATACTAAAAGAAATCATTTTAAGAACCCCAAATATATTTAATTTCGAGAATAATGTAGGAGAGCGAAATAAAATTTAATATTTGAGCATTAAGGTTGAAAAAAAAAATCATGTACAAAAGCACACAAGATCTGGGTAAATTTTTCACTGTGATGCAATTTTGTTTGGAAATTTCTAAATTAGATAATTTTTTTTAATTATCACCGTGGGTAAATTGTGCCACTACACATTAATATCGTAACGTAGAAATAGGCGAGAAGCTCTTTATTCGAGTTGACTGTGTGATTGTGGTTTGATTTATGACAACCGGAAACCTTTTCCTGAATTGAGAATGAGTAGAAGTGCCTTCGTACTATTGTGGCACCATTTTGTACCATCATAACGAAAAAATTATATTATTGTGACATCATTTTGTTTAGCAGTGAATCTTAGTCAATAAATTAATTAAGATCATATTAGTGAATGATAACTAATAAATTAATTAAGATCATATTAATGTGGCATGATTTTAGAATATTTTTTCTATACACCAATTACAAATATTTGGGATAATTAAATATAATAAAATTGTACTAATGTAATATAATTTTTTCAGTTACGGTATGGCTGTAACATGATACTGTTTATCTGGTAATTAAAAAAAAAAATTACTCAGAAATTTTCCAAACAAAATTGAATCAGAATGGCCTAGTTTGCACAACAATAAGGTTCCCTTAGATGGCAAAACAAATAATAACGCATAAAAAATTAGTGGGACAATGGGTCCATATTAGGACAGAAGACAAGTCAACAACATATTCAAGAATGTATAAACTCCGCCAGTAATTCTAATCGGAGAAAATTTATTCACAGTAACTATGATATGATAGGAATTATTCTTTGATTATATTTACAATTTTATCTAGGTAATATATATCTTATTAAATATATCATACATTATTAAAATAAATGTTTAAATATGATTAGAGAACAATACTTATAATATAAGATTGTATGTAATTTAGTTTCTTCATAAGAAAGTAGGTGTAACTCAGAAGTATGTAAATATATATGCCAAAATTATCAATCCGAAATTACGATTGAGAAATAAAAATGGAGAGCGAGGAAAAGGCAGCACCAGGAAAAGGAAAAATTAAAATTTCCAAAGATAAGGAAGGAGAACGGGAGAGTCGGGCAGCAAAAAAAGGGCTGAGAGAAGACCGTTATGTGTGGCTAAGAGGGGTTGTTGCAGAGTATATAAAAGAGCAGATTGTAATAAAACAAAGTTGCATTTCGTTGCCACCCTTGGTTCACAACTTGTCAAGGCGTTTCTGCAATCCTTGATTCGAGGGTAAAAGAATAAGGGCAAAATGGTGAAGATATTGTTAGTTTTGGTGTTTTCGATGGTGTTGGCTCTGCCATTCCGTTCCGTTTTGGGCCAGGAAGATTGGAAGGATTTTTTTGATCAGGGAGGGCTCCCCCAAGACGCACTGGACAAGGCCAAGAGGGCTTTTGGTGGGGCCGCGGCCCAAGCAGCCGTCGATGATTATTTCGGCGCCGCTCTAGGTGGCGGCTCCCCTGGCTCTTCTTCTTCCGACGACGACGCTGATGACGGCGAAGGCTCATCCCTGGCTGACTTCTTAGACGACAAGTAAAAACTCAAAATCCAAAAATTCTTCTTAATTTTGCACCGGGGAAATTATTTTAGTGAATATATTTTTGAAAGTAATTTTGTTTGTTTTTGCGAATGAGCAGTGGAAGCAACGACACGGGAAGTTCGCCGACAGAATCACCGGTTGAAGCACCAAATGGTTCACCTGCAGACGAAGATGACGATGTTGATGATGAGTTTTCTGCTCCACGTGCACCAGAAGATCCTTTCTCACCTGCAGAGGCACCGGTGAACTCACCCGAGGAAGAACCTACTGAAGCACCAACCGAAGCACCAACCGAAGCACCTGAATCTGCACCCGCAAATGCACCGACAGAAACACCCGACTTCGATGATATCGAGGAAGGTGAACCGGCGGCACCAACAAATGCACCTATTGGGGAACCAGAAGATAATGATGATGAAGAAGAGTTTGATGATGAAACCGACTCTTCTTCACCCAGCAATGCTCCCTCACTGGCACCTGAAGGTGAACCAGAGGATGACTCGTAAGACAAGAATCTCACCCTAATCCATTTTATTGACATAAACAATTATATACACTTCCTTGCATTGCAACTGAAACCATGTACATTGGAGGGTGATATCCATGATGTAACATAACACCTGTGCTCTTTTCCACCCTTCCACATATCTACCCACTTCATCCTATTTGGACATTGACTTTTGTTGTTGTAACACATGTACCTAATTTCTGTAAGGCGGAGAACAATATATAATGATGAAGTGACTCAAAGTTTATAAATAAATAAATTTAATGTGTTTTACTTTTTAGATTATAAATTTTATTATTTTATTTTAAACAATAATATCATACAAAAATCACACTTTATTCCTAATTAATATCCTTACAACACTGGTTGTATAGTAAGCAATCTCCTTCGTTTTATTTTTAAATATTTCTGTGTAATTATATTTATATGCTATTTTACTTGAATGCTAAAATATTTATATTTCATTTCATTTAAATTACTTACACCCTTAAGATAAATTAACTTGTATTCAAATACAGTGAATTACTAGACATAAAAGATATTTATGACATGTATAATATCTAGAATGTCAATTAATTGTCAAAAGATTAAACCTATATACATAGTAAGAGGTTTAATGGATATATGTGCCGATTGATTAGTGATACGAAAGACTTCTATTTTACAATCGCCTCTTTGAATGTCTGTTATAAAAATGATGTCTTATTTTATTGTCTTATCTCCTATAATTTTGATTATTACAAATATAATGATGAAAATGTAACTAGTTTAATTGTTATTAATAAAATAATTATTTATTTCAATAAATAATTAAAGTACTTTTTCTGACATTCACATAAAAATATTTATTAATTATTTCATTAATATTAAATAGTTTTTCAATACTTTATATGGAATTATCAAATAAAATTTCAAAAATATTTAACATTTCGTGAATAGTCTTTAAAATAATTTTTGTATTCATTATACAGTTTTTTAAATCAACATTTTAAATGTCATATTTAAAAAAATTATGAATTAAGTAAATAAATTTAATTTTTATTTAATAATTATTGTTATTAATAATAAATATATTCAATATTATTTTTAACAATAATCTTAAATTTAAATTAAATATTAATTACCATTAATTAAAATGACTTTTAAAAGCATAATTTAATATTAATAATAGCTTCACATCATAACAAATTTATACAACAGGTTGATATTAACTATATTTTTTTTTTTATTGCAAAAGTTTATTTCTTTTCTAATTAGCATATTGTTCTTAAAAACATGTTTTTAGGTGGTGGTTTGAATGTGAAAAATATTAATTTTGCATTTCTTTTTCTTCTCTTATCTATACAGGTCTGGAAGAATATTTTTATTCCTATATTTATTGATTTATGGATATATACACAGAAATGAAAAAATGCTGACACAGAATCAACACTTTTCAGATTGACACATTCATATTATCAAAGAAGAGAGATTCGAGAGCTAGGAGTGTCCATACATGAAAGAAAACTGTTCACGTTACCCTTCTCTTCCCAAGCTTCATCTCCTTCCTTCTGTGCTCTCTTAAAATCACTAACATTTTTTGCAAACCGCATCTCCTTCAGAATCACCATTTCCCCTGCAAGAAGCTTCTCCTTACACCTCCCTCTTTGCAATTTTCCAGAAGTGGTTTTAGGAACACACTCACTCTTAACCAAAACCACCCATCCAACCTCTACCTTCTCCTTCTTCCAAACACCTGCCTTAATTCCCTCACACACCCACTTCAACACAACCACATCCACATCTTTTTCGAACCTCTGCATCTCTGCCACAACCACCACCGTTGCTGAAACTTTAAACGCTGCAATGCAACCTCCTCTCAGTAACTTGGAGCAACTGTTATAAGCCGCCGTCTCTATGTAATGTGGATGAACCCTTTCACCGTTGTCGAGTGCCATGACATCTTGACAGCGACCAGTAACAAAAAGGTATCTTTTTTCTCCTTTCACGATCCCTTTGTCCCCAGTTCGAAGAAAGCACTTACTAACCATGTTTCTCAGTCTACCATGAAACACCTCTCTCGTTAAACTAGGGTGGCCAAGGTACCCAGAAGCATTGCTCGGTGAAGCAACCCAAATTTCTCCTTCGACACCATCCTCAGTCGGCTCCAAGGTTTCTTCATTCACGACCATAATTTCCACGTCTTCCTGCTCCACGTTTCCGAGCCTTGCAACCGGTAACAGTTTGTTGTGAGTTGGAAAATCTGGGAAGCTGGAGGCATAAGCACCATCATTTTCACTGTGACAGCTCCTCCAGGCAGTGGACACAAAGGTGCAATTCTCTGCTAACCCGTAGGAAGGAGAGATAGAAGAAGGGTTTAACCCGAAGGGTGAAAAAGTATGAACGAATTCTTCAACCGAGTCTCTATAGATAGGTTCGTTGATGATTATGAGGTTCTTCAGAGTTGATAGGTTGATGGGTGAAGCTCTTTGGTGAATCCCTCCACGCTTGATAACTAGAGGCAATGCGAACGACGGAACGGGAGTGCACGTGGCCTTGAATTCGGACAAGAGTTCGAGCCAGAGTCTGGGGCGTTTGATGAACGCGTTTGGGGAGGTGAGAACACACGTGGCACCGGAAACAATGGTCAGCAACAGAAACATGAGGCCACAATCATGATACTGTGGCAGCCACGAAACGATTGTGCTGTTTGGATGAAGATCGTAAGCTTTTCTCGCTGCTCTAACGTTGTGAGCAGCTGAGCCAGCAGTGACAAGCACGGGTTTTGGGACCCCAGTGGCTCCAGAAGTATACTGAACCAAGTAGACTTCATCTTCCTTGCAGCCACAGTATGTTAGGGAATCACGGTTGTTTACAGTAGCGGTGCCTTTAGCGTGTTTGAGATGGTCAATGGAAATCCAGTGGATGGTTTGCAGCAGGTGAGCAAGCTTGGTGTTGTTGTGGGGGGAAGAGAGGTAGTGTTGAATGGTGGATATGTAGTGAGAGTGAGCTATGGCAGCTTTGGGTTTGGTCTGAGAAATGGCTCTTATGAGGTGGTGATAGTTTTGTTTAGAGAAAGAAGGGTGAGGAGGGACTATGGGTACGCTCAAAAGACCAGCTCTTTGGCAGCCGAATATGAGCTCAACTAGGTCAAGTCCTGGAGAGCAAAGAAGAAGGACAGTGTCTCCTCTTTGCAATGGACCCTGGAGCTGTGATGAGATGAGATGAACAGTGGAGTTGAGTTGTTGGTAGGTGAGGAGAGTGGTGGAGTGCAAGTCTTGAGCCCAGATGAAAGCTGGTTTGGAGTGGAAAGCTGGTAACCTGGCCCAAACAGGGAGGTATAAGTCAACGACAGGTTGGTCGGGGAAGGAAGGGTCATAATTCTCGTACTCGTATGGCATTTTTAGGTTGTTTGTAGTGTTGGTTGCGAAAACTAGTGGCATGATGAGTTGCATACTTATAGTTATGGTAATAGTGTTAATCTAGGTACGTCTTGATCCAGTCTCTGATATTCCAATGGGATGATTATGAAAACTAGAAGGAATAAAGGGATATGCTGTAAGAATATCTCACTGTCCCCTCAACTGTAATAGGCAAAAATCGTCGCCATGTAATTGTTGGCTCTGTGTATTCGCAATTACGTCGCCGTCCTGTAAAACAAAAGTTCCTATATTAAACCGCAGCTGTTTGCTAGTACATGTTCATGTCTACGCGTACGTGTTCTCTATATCTTCATGAATTATTAAAAACCATTGAACGCGGACTTTTTTGTAATGTTTGAATAAAGAAAAAAGCTTAATTAAATTTTATTTAACTCTTAAATTTGGACAACCCTATCCCGACAGTAGCTACTTAGACAAAACTAAAAACGCTCTGAAAATTTAATAAAATATCTTTTAACAAAAATATAATAAAAATTTTCAAATTTATGAAATACTTAAAATTTAATTAATTCTAAAGGAAAATAATTAAGGACAGTAGGAAAGTTAACAATATTTTTTTCACACTTTTTCAACTTTTTTTTCTATAGGTTTAAATTTATCAAAAGATTAGAAATTGAGGTGGATAGGAAATTATTAATTATCGTATCACGAGAAGTGGAGAACTTTTATTTATGTTATAAAAAAAATAGTATACTGGAATTAACCACTAATGCCAGTATATTTATTACAAAGATTTGTATTATCAAATTAAAAAATTCCAAAATGATAAAAAATTTAATACTCAGTGCTATCTTTGGTCCTCTATATAAAATATAAATAAATAAAAAATCTGTCCTAATCATAAAACTCATTAGATCAATTTCAAATGAATCAAAAGTTAGCCTCTTTTTCATACTCTTAATTTATTGTAAAACTCATTTTCTTGGAAAGAAAATACATTTATTGAATTATTTAAATTAAAAAATTAGTTCTAGAATTACAAGTGGTATCTTCAAATATAACCAACCCACTTAAACTAATAAATTTTGTAGATATTTTTGAAATAAAAATTCAATGTAGGACATTATCATCAATTACATTAAATAACCTAACTTCATTTATGAATCTTAATAAATTAACGGGTTACTAATCACCACATGACTTAAGCAATAGATGCAAACTGCACTATAACTGAGATCTAATAAATTCAGACCCTATTACCAGATAACAGATCTTACGGATAAGACTTAGCCCCCTCTTTTTTTTTACATTAGACAAACCATACGTAAAGCAGAGGGCTCATCCAGTAGCAGGGGGATGCAAGATAATGACTGCATGCATACATAATTACATGAGATGGTCTAAAAGTCCAAAAAACCACATTACCATGCAGCAAAGGCAATGAAGCACCGCCCTCTAATCAGTCTAGTCCTACTACATGACAACTTCACAACTTGATATAGGCCTCCAACAACTACAATTACTCATAAATAAAAACAAAATTAAGGAGTGGCCTTTATTAATCTTGTACTGGCTTTATTGAACACAAGGCAAATCACACACTAATTCTTCAATGCTCCCAATGTCCAAGTCTCAGTACTAAGATCTATCATCAAATACACTTCACGTCGTGTCTTTGAAACTTCACGTGTGAGCGACTGCTAACGAAGCCTGATACAAATTCCGTTGGCGATCATTGTCCCCAAGCACAGGCGGCCCTATAGCACATTTGACAGAACCGAGACAACATAAATATAGCATTAGGCAACATAAAAAATTACAACAGAAACGTGTTAAAATTACATCAATACTAGATTAGACGCATAAACAATTACACATTTGAAGTTGCAGAGAACAGAAAGAATGAAGCCAAATGAAGACGCATGCTTTACCTTGAAATTTTCACCTCTCCTTCACAGTAACTGAATTTTGCGTATTGTTATAAACTATATATCGATTAGATTTTATGGAAATACTTGACAGTTGGCACCAAGAAGCACAACTACATTACAACACGAACACACCACTCTATAACAAACGGACAAAACATAGCATTATAAGTTTACTCCAAAAATTATTTTAAATAAAATAGACGCCTTCGTAGGAGATCTATCAGAACAACCAATGGAAGAAATAACATCACGTCATTTTTTTGGTCTTGATTATGTTATGGCAATGATTCCAACGTCAACTTTTACAAACAAAATGGTCTAGTGACTGACTATTATAAGTTGAGATTTAGCTTCAGAAGACGGATCACATAAGAGAAACCACAAAATAGACACGTGATTACTCCAATATAATTACCAGACTACCAAACTAAACACTAACTATTAACAGGCAGAGAAGCAATTTTCCAAAATATGATGAGAACTGACGAAATTCCAAAAATATAACCACCTTGAAGGTCCAATGATCACATCAGATCAATGAATGAAAATAGAGATGCTACATACACTGCAACTACATCAAGCCCATCGACTACTAAAAGGCCACACCGACCAAAAAATGCAAAGTTCTCCTGACGCCCACTAATCACCCAAGGTGCCTTATGGGGGGATTTGGATAATTGACAAATAGTTTTCAATTCAAATCACCATCTAGAAAATCGCAATGAATAAACAACAGAACAATAACCTTGAGCATCTCTAATGCATCAACTCCTCTCAAATTGTAACCACAAGTTATTCTCACTACCTTATCTATTTTAAAAGAATCAATTTAATGAAACAAGGAAACCGGTCCTGCCTTCAATTCAACTTGAAGCCTGACTAAAAAATAATACATTAAAAAAATTTAAGTTTGATTGATAAATCAAGATCCTCACATCTCTTCTTCCAGTGCAAACCATGCAGTGCTAGTCTATAGTTCAGCCTAGAAGCTTCCAAGCATTGACTATATTAAACTGTACATACCCATTGTCTATTATGTTTAATGGGGAGTGTTGACTTATTCCCTTCAAGATGAACAAGGCAGCAATGATCTCCTCTCAACATTCTTTTTGGTGGTAAGATAGCTTAATTGACACAGCCATTTTTTCAATCTCCCAGCACCACAAATCATATAGTGACGACTCCATGTTTAGGTAATGAAATTTTACTTAGTAGTATCACCACTTGAAGTTTTGGTGGTACTAGTTCAATTTTTAAACGTTAGACCGTACTTTTCTATATGATTCTTGTTTTCATCGCTTTTCACATCCACATACTATGGCAAGTGTTTCTTCCCTCATACAGCCTATATAAACAATATACAATTTGAGAGATGCCAAATTTTCCCTCAATTCAAAAGTTATGAAAAACTATTTGATGTTTTTAACTTCCCCATCATTATCTAATCACAAGACTAAAAGATACATAAAGCTGTGCATACACTGCATAACAAGAGAACCAAAAGGAGAGCATAAGTTAATCACATGCAACATATCTTGTCACCAAAGATCACCAAGACACAAAAGGCACTAGTTTTCTTCCTTATTAGACAGAGAAAGCTATGTTTCACATGACATCTCAGCTATCAGGTACTCTACATCTCATCATTTAAAGTATCATCGGCCAAAAGCACTGACACAAAAAGGTAGTTAACTTAATTGTCCTTTAGGTCCCCCTTGTATCACAATTTTTGTGATTTTAGTCACTCGAGTTTAATTGTGTCAAGTGGATCCCAGTGAAATTACAATTGTTTAATTTTAGTTCCCTGTGTTCTAATTGTGCAAATTGTGTGGATTTAGTCTCCCAAATATGTCATAAGTCAATGTTAGATCAACTAATTCCAATTAGTGAAAGGATTAAAACCACACAATTACCATATCTAGAGGATCCAATTGACACAATTAAAACCTAGGGAGACTAAACTTACTATACTTGGAAACCCAATTAACGCAGTTGGAGCTCGAGGGAGTAAAACCATACAAATGTGATATTGGATGGCCAAAAGTGCAACTAACTTAAGTTTTTAATTTAAACAATAATTTTCATCAACCATTAAGAGTCAAAGGAAAGATAAAATGTCTTACGGTATTCCTTTTGTTTTTCCAATTAGCTTGCAGAAAGAGAAAAAGGAGCAGCAAAAAATATCTCAAGGAGTTATAATGTTCAACGACCAGTCAACTTAATGGAAATTGAACAAAGATAAAACACGCAAAATCAAGATATGTAACCACGAGGTATGAAGGTTTTCCTAATCTGGGAAAAGAAGGAATGCAGCAGCACGTCTTCACAAGATGAAAGTGCACATCTCTTAACACAATAATCAGCCCACAGGTGTAATTAAGGAAAGAAAAAGGAAGTCTGACCTAGTAACATTTAACCACCTAGTGTTTGTATAACATTTAATCACCAATATAGATAACCATTGTTCATTAGCAGAAGCATTTATTGAGAAAGTAAGCCTTTGATAACACATTTTCATAAACAATTCATTTAATTTCAAAAAAAATTATCAAAGCAAAAAAGGAAATTAATCATTACAGGTAAAGTGCATATTCCAAATACGAACACTTTCATTTAATATGAGCAAGATATTCACTAGGGGATCAAATCAACACATAAACCATTAAATCAAGCATATGAAAAGCTGAGGAGCCAGTAATGTCTTACCCGAGATTAAACATGCTATTTATGGGGTCCAGAAGCTGCGGCTGTGGAGGATGTTGCTGCTGCTGCTGTTGCTCATGTTGTTGGTGCTGGTGGTGATGCTGCTGCTGCAAGCCGGCACCAGTGGCTACTGCCACAGCACTCGAAGGAGTTCCTTTGGCTTCAACAAATCTCCACATATACCACGAAGCAACGGAGCGATAAGGCCTCCACTTCTCACACAACTGGTCCATCTGCGACGGCCGGGGCAAGTCCTCGAGATTATAGAGGAGCTGAACCCCTTTCCTCACACCCAAATCATTGATGGGGAGAACATCGGGTCTATGGAGTGAAAAAATCATGAACATGTGAACAGACCAAGAGCCAATTCCATTGACCATGGTTAGCATAGTGAAGAGTGACTTATCATCCATGTTCACAATGGCCGAATCGGAGAGTATCCCGTTCTGGTACTTCCTCGCCAAATCGTGAAGGTAACTCGCCTTCCGTCCCGAAACCCCAATCTGGCGAAGCTGTTGGGGAGTCAAAGCGAGAACAGTTTCGGGAACGACGCCGTTTTCGCCACCGCAGAGTGCGATGAAGCGCGTGTAGATGGAGGTGCCTGCTTTATACGCGAGTTGCTGGTACAAGATGCTGCGCGTTAGGGCGAGGAAGGGAGTGTGGAAATTGTCGAAGGTTGGGGGTTGGTGAATGTCGATTAGAGGGGAGAGGAGAGGGTCTGCGTTGCGAAGGAATCGGAGCGCGATCTCCACCTCACCTTCGCACGAGAGTGAACGCGCAACTAAGCGCGGCACCCCCGCCAGGGTTCGCGAAGGCGGAACGTGCTTGGTGCTCCGGCCGCCGCTCTTGCTCGGTTTAGAGGGTTCGGTTTGGGATTCGGATGTGGAAGGGTCCGGTGAGACCTTCCGGATCTTGCGGGGACGGAGGGGGATTTTCGAGGCAGGGGAGTTTGCGTGCGGAAGGACATTGTTTAGTTCGGAGTCCGCCTGAGCGCCGTCGGGGGCGGTGGCGGCGGAAGAGGAGGGAGCTGGGTGGGGCTGAGGTTCGATTAGGGATTGTGCTTGACCTAGCGTATGTTCACCCATAAGTGTGGGGTTGAATTGAAGATTGAGGAAAGTGAATGAAATTGAATGAGTTTGAAGTTGAATGAATGTAATGCGATGATGATAATGGTTGGAACTCACTCTCCTTTAATCCAACTGCTTCTAATCATTTGTTTCTTCATTCTCTCCAGTTTCGCTGCCTTTCTTCCTCGTCTTGGTCTTCGTCTTGGATCTTACCTTGGTGTGGGTTTTCTTGTTCCTTTGTCACACGCTATCTCACAATGCGTGCTGCACGTGAACCTTTACATTCTTGTTGGCCCAATTTGCAAGCCCAACATAGTGAAATCAGCCCACGACGGATTTTTTGCGAATTTGTGTACACCACCACCGCTTGGGGGATTGTTATTCTCCCGTCTATTTTTTCTAAACGCGCCTCTGTTATTTTGAAAAAAAGTTGTTAACAGAATTAACCTTGGCGTTCCTTGTATATTTCCTACAAGTTACTTTTTTTAAAAATATATATATATTGAAATTAAATTAATTTTAAAATAAATTGTTTTTTTCATAGTAATTGAATTAATATGATACAAATTAACAAAAGTCGCTATACCTACCCCTATGAGATTATTATCTTGTATAATTGAAAAATAATCACTTTGTTGCAATACATAATGAGCAACAACTCAGTCACGCATATTTAATATTTTTACTAATTATTAAAAACTATTTATGTATTATTCATAACTTCATAAAAAAATAACAATTACTCGTATGGAATAAAAACATATAAAGGGAGTGAACTTGAACTTAAACTCATTCTTCTTTTTTTTTCATTTATTCTTATAAAGTCTCAAGGATTTCCTTCAACGGATAGATTTTTCTTTCTTTTAAACTGGGTTTATTTCTTTGTCATTTAGCTCCGTGCATCATCATCATTGTTACATAAAAGGAAAACCATTATTCTACACAGAACTCTACGATAAGACAATAACAAATCTGGTAAGAACAATTAATCTTTTATTAAAGTAGAATTAACTTTTTATTGTTGTTTGCGTGGTTGAATTGTCAACGAATTTTGAACATGTCCAAAATAGTGCTTTCAGAAAGAGGGCACTACTAATAAAGAAGGTGTGTAGAACAATTTCCTACTACAAGTGATGATAAAGCCCAGTTGATTCTGAAGGGCCCAAACTTTCTTTGGGTGATGAAATTCACTTTTTTGTATAGAAATAGAAAAAAACTGATTGTTGTTGTTGACATTTGCACCAATACAAGAAAAGAAGAAGAAGCAAGGGATGATCATGTTGTGAAAGCGACTTGAAGAATCATAATAACAATTTGAATGGCTTTATTGGAGAATTAGCTGTAAATTTATGAATTGAAATTAGCCAAGTCATTTTCTATAAAGGATGACACTAAAAACATGTCTCCTTTCAAACATATGTACTGTTTCCTGCTTTTAGGGGATATTTTTGGAGTTGAGTGTTTTTTTTTTTTTTTTTTTTTTTTTTTGTTTTTTTTTTAATTTTTTTATTTTTTTTTTTTTTTTATTTTTTTAATTTTTTTTTTTTTTTTTT
>Ga0123340_1002991_pt1 | contig 15624 bp, 4 predicted proteins | sample SirMexnodulemix_FD_89961 | JGI IMG/M metagenome (GOLD analysis project Ga0123340, IMG submission 89961) | Root nodule microbial communities of legume samples collected from Mexico - Siratro Mexico nodule mix | ecosystem: Host-associated > Plants > Roots > Nodule | place: Mexico: Nepantla... | reverse complement strand
ATATTACATATGTACATTTTGAATTTTTTTATCAACAAAAATTAAATTAAATAAATAAAAATTATTTTAAGAATGTTTCAATTCTTATATAATAGTTGTAATCTATTCTAGAAAGGAATACTTATATACTTATCGCCTTGAACGTCACAATCCTTCCGAAGAACCCATACAGATTACAGCTTTCTTCCCATGCTTGGATTATTCTTCCTTCCAAGCCAAAAATATTGGACTCAACCACCGGTACAGTGAACTCAAAGGTCATTTTTATCATAACTGTGTAAAATTATTGAATTAGTAATTTTTGTTTGAGTAAGTCGTGGATGGAGATATAAATTGAAATTGAATTCCTAACCAGAGTTTGAGGATATTAAAATCGTGCTTCCTAACACGTTTTATGTTTTCAGAAAAAAATTGTTTTCAAATAAGTCGTTCTATTAAAGATCACTTTTTTTTTTTTTCATTGTCAAAGTTGTGCTCCATAACACCTTTTTTTTTTATTTTTTATTTCCTCTGAATTGCTTTTTTATAATCTGCAAGAAGATGAAGCATCATTTTTTTTATTAAAAATGACACTGAAAAAAGTATTAACGTGAGTTTTCGTGGGATTTTTATTTTTCGCAGTTTTCTTTTTCAGTTTCGAAAGCAATTCGATTCAAAGTCCGAATTCCCAGTTCCGAATTTCCGGAGTCGAGCTCCATTCTTCCTTCGTTCTTATTCTTCGTAGTTATCATTGGTTTTAAGTTATTGGAAACAGCGATACCACGTTGTTTTTAGTGTGTGTAACTATTGTTGTTAACAGAAGTGCAACCCTGAGCTCTTGAACATAATGGAGCAAAGACTTTCATGTCTCGACGTTTTCGTTTTTTAAAAACTCTCTCTCAACATTTTCAAAATCTTATGTTTAATAAAATAATGCTATTTCATCTTCTTGCAGATTATATAGAAAACCATTTTAAAGAAAAAAAAAACAAAAAAAAATCCGAAAAGATGCTATGGAGTTCAACTTTGACCATGAGTATAGAGCATGAGCTCCTGCCATACCCAATTCCCACCTGATAGTGCATAAGCTCCTGCCTTACCAACCCATAGATTGGGTATTCGTTTGGAACCAAGTGTATATATAAACTCTGATATCTTGATGAACACTTGTGGCGGTCTTTGGATACATTCCTGTGGCTTTGTCAAGGTGCATTTGAATTCCCCACTTACCTGTTGATGAGTAGTTCCTGCAAGACAAAACACATTGCACCACCTCATTGGTTTAGGGAGTAAAACCTGCACTGATACAGACCTGGATCCGCTTAACCCTCATAAAACAGGTTGTTTCTGTCATCTGAATATTACATATGTGCACTTTAAATATGAACACATTTCAGTAAAGGTTAGGCTTGTGGAGAGTAGCTGAGATCCAAATGAACAAAGAGATGCAGGAAACGTGACAAGAAATTATTCTCTGTTAACTTTTCTGATACCAAGTAAGAACAAACTGTAAACATGAAGTAACAAGATTAAACCTTCTACTCTAATTTCTATCAGACAAAACACATTTCATAAGGGAACTAGTAATATACTTAACACGTCTTCGCCTTAAACTATATAGGCCTAACAGAGTTCCTTAAGCTTGGATTTTTTAAACTACGGGAAATCACCAGTTAATTTGACATTATATGTTTTCAGATCAAGTTCAGAGTTTGAATACAGAGTTAGATCGACACTTTTTTTTTATTATTCAATTTTATTCCATATCTAAGACTTAAAGATATCTATAATGAAATTAGAACAACTTCCCTATATGTCATATCCGGCCATTAGTTTTCTTTGGTATGTTGACAACCATAAATTAACACTCTCAATACTGTATGTCATTTTATGGGTAAAAGAATACATTATATTTTATGTCATTTTATGGGTAAAAGAATACATTATATTCATAAGTGAGCACAGCAGGTCTCTTTATGTGTAAAATACTTATGTATAAAGTTTGAATATACCTTTTGTGTTTTTATTTTAATACATAGAAAAATAAAAAAAATCTTTTTATATAATATATACAAAAAAAACTTTATTTCTTATAATTTATTGTTCCAACATGAAATCTCTAGGGTCAGTCATCGCATCCGAAGTATTATCTCTTTGGATCCGAGCGATGTCATCTCAACGAATTTGAGGTCGGAATATTTACGGAACCTATTTCCTTAGTTTTTGACTAAGGAACTTGTTCCGGTACACCGAATATAGTCCCAACTCACTTAGGAGTTGAAGCCAAAATCAGTTCATATACACCTTCCTTTCTAATCTTTCGAAGTGTCTTTTAAAAACAAGACTGTGACAAAATTTTAAATTTTAAAACAGACAATATCTCAAATGCAGTAACTGACCCTAAAACTCAACTCAACGAACTTGAAGACTTTGAAATCCTCTTTAAGAATAAAAGGCTAATTTCTTTAAGATTTAGTATATACTAAGAAGCTCAACAATATATCACTTAAAGTCAATTGTTTGGTACATTATGACTTATGTTCAGATATTATATCTTTTATCTTTATTTATTATTAAAATTTCTCTCTTTAAATTATAATACCACATCTTATAAATCCTTCATATTTAATTTTCACTAAACTTCTGACTTATGAATATTTAATAATATTTATTTTGTTTGTCAGTAAAAAAATATTATATAACAATAGGGTAATTAAGGACCCTAGCCCGTTTAAATAATACATATAACAATATATAGATACATATTTAGCTCAAAAAGTCTCTTCTTACTAAAGTGTACGATTGCAATTCAACCCTATAAGAGATATCTTTATATGTACATGAGATTTAACAATATAAATACAGATTTAACAATATTTATTAAATTTATGTTAAACTCCCGACTAGTTTAGTAGAAAATAAAAACGTAAGTGTTTTAAGTATAATTTTACATTGTAAAAGTTATAATTTCATTTTTTTTTAAATTATACTAATTCAAATTGAAAGACAAAGCTAACTACAAAGACAATCACAATGATCTCTTCTTAATGTACCAACTGAAGTCGCCTTTTTCATATGCTCTCAAAAGAGATCCTGTACCATCTTGACTACATTCAGGATATCGAAGGTCGTACAGGCCAAATAAGTATATTTAATTTGTCTACTAGAATAAAAAGACAAAAGTGATATCAATTATGTTAAAAAAAAAGCATACTAATAACACGCACCAAAACACAGAGGGGTTAATTATTTTAATTAATAAAAGAAAAGGAAAGATGTAGGGAAGTCGAAGGTTGAGTTTCCAAATCGTAGTCATCGGTTGCAAGGTTTTTCCTTAACATATATTTCCTCTTTTCAAAGATCTTGTGCTCAATTAGCAAGATGATATATTATTGAACAGGATCTGACTTCTGGCCAAGAATCACTTGAGGGAGTGAACCTGGACAGAAGATGGACGAAGAGAATCAGCATATAATATTGGCTACTTCAGACAATGAAAAGAAGAAGATCATTCGTAGGGAAGTTGAAAAAAGAAGGAGGGCAAGAATGTCTGTTCTAGGTTCAACTCTTCGCTCTTCACTCCCTTCCGAACTCGCCAAGGTTGTCCTTGCTACTATATTTTTTAATACCAACTCGTGATATCTACTGCAGCTTTTTTGTTTTAAATTAAGGCTTCGTTTATTGTGGGATATTTACAGATTTGCATAACAAAAGGTGAGTTTTGGTTTAGATGTTTTCAATTTTTTCTATCAGTAAAAAAGAATTTAATTAAATGAAAGCATAAAAAAGAGTGCTTTAACTCTTGCACACAAAAAACATGCACAGATCTTGCATCCTACATAAACCTACAGCCCCTAAGGACTGTGTTTTAACTTTCATTTACAGAATCATGTAACTGTTCATGATTCATGAAATGGCAAACAAAAGCAAGCCTAGTCATATTTAGATGTTTTCATTTTTGTGTTGAATTACAGGGAAAGCGTTCGGCATCAGATCAAATAGGCGCGGCCGTAAATTATATCCAAAACTTAAAGCAGAATATTGATGCTCTCCTAGTTAAGAGAGATAGTCTCAAACAGATAGTTCAAACTGAAACTGAACCAGGTCATTCAGGAGCAGTAGTGAAGAGTATCAACATCAATCTCATTCCAGGGGGAGTAGAAATTGCCATATGTAGTGGTTTCGAGGAGAGAAGTTCATCTTTATCTGAATTAATGGAAATACTGCTTCAAGAAGGATGTGATGTTGTTAGCTGTGTTTCCACTCGTGCTAATGGAAGAGTATTTCATACTATTAAGTCTCAGGTACCCAGTTAAGCTCCTTAATATTTTTTGTGCTAGTACATTAGGGTATGTCCACTACAAAAAGAGAGATAAAAAAATATGTACTACAGGCTTGCATTTTGGCATACAGAGTTCTAGTTAGATTTTAAGTTAAAAAATAAAAATATTGAAGTATTAATATATTAATCATTAAACGAATGTTTCTTTTATGGTTTCAAAGTGCACCTCTCCTCTTCGTTAGACTAAACCATGTAAAGAATGTCATCAACATATTTGTCGGTGTAGATACTAAAAGTGAGAGATAAGATTAGTTATGACAGTAGATAAAAATAAAGAAAAATAAGAAGTATAGACACTGATAATTTACACTTTACACTAGTATAAAGAAGAAAGAAGTGATATATTTAAAAGAAATAATGTGACTAGAAGAGAAATAAAAAGAAAGAGCTGTCTATTGTATGCTAACTCTTAAGGTATATATGCATTATTAACTAGTTTCAATTTGTTGAGACAGTTATATCAATGGAGCAAATGTAATACCTGGCTAATAGCATATGAAATTTTGTTTGGAGAATCACAAATGTAAATGCATGCAACGTTCTGAGTAAATGAAATATTTGTTGAGTAGGTGGAGGACTTGACACTACTTGATGTTGGTAAGCTGCAACAGAAACTGGATCATGCAATTTCATTGCCAAGGTAATTATGCTGTCTGAGTGGGCCAGGAACAATATGTGATCGCAACTACGATAAGCTTTCCCAACTTTCCTTTGTTAATCTAGTGCACTTGCTTGTACATTTATGTGAATTCTTGCTATTGCTAGTAGAGCCGATGTGTGAGCAGGAGAACAATATATGATAAGGATTTTCAGTTTACCTTTTTTAAATTCAAATGTTTGATTTTCCCATTGCTTTACCCTAACGCCCATTTTCCCTTAACTAGTTGGAACGACTGATCCCTTCTGTTTTCTCTTAACTATATCCTTGCTGATCAACTTGGTATTTAGTAATAATTATGCCATGTTTCATGAAACAAAGTTATTTCAGTTTCACAGTAAGTCTCTCATTTATTTTACCAAGAAATTGTCAGATAGACGATAGTAGGAGAAAATATGGATACAGATAATCTTTTAATAATGTTCTAAGTATTTGTTACTTTAATTCTTGATTTAGTGGAAAAAATAAAAACTTATTTTATAGTTTCGTTTACGACTAAAGATATGTACAATCTCAGAACATGGTGACGAGGATGCGTTTAAAACTTGAGGGTTGTTACAGTATCAGAAAAGGTGCTACAGTTATTTTCTTTGAGTAAATAACTGAATGAGTTAGGAGACACAGAATAAGAGGAAAGGAGAAAAATATATTAATAATAGTACCAAAACCTTTAATATTTCAAAAATGTCCTAGAATTTCTATTGGTTATGGTCCTAATAGAAATCTCCAAAACTTGTTTTAGAATTTCTCAAGAGCGCCGAAATCTCAAGGATACTACGAAAATTCTCTTATAAGTGGTTACGGTGTGTCTTTATTTATTTTTATCAGCGACTGTGTATCTGTTTTTTTATCAGAACTGCGTGTCTGTATATAATGCATCAATTAGTAGAGGCAGTACGTTTTCAGACAGAACCATATAATCAAGTTTTACACATAGCAACACAATATCTTCAACTTTGTAAATGAAATGGTAATTCATTTACGTTAAAAAATTAGATTGATTCATTGCTTGATATCAGTGAGTGAAAATGAAAAATAAAAATAAATATTCAGTAACATGCAAATCGATGGTATTCGATTTGTAAAGTGTATATAGATACACACAAAAGAATAAAATTGTTAAAAATTAAAAACTAAAAACAAAATTTTAAAAAGTTCAAATATATAATAATATTAAACTAAAAAAACCTTCATTGAAGCTTAATAAAATTTTATCCAATGATTGATTTGAATCAAAGTTAGACAGATTTTGGCCAACCCATAAAACCTTTGCTTTGTAATCCCAAATTAAAAAATTATTATGGATACTTTATTTTAGGTGAGCCTCCCAACTTCTCGTTCAAACTCTACCAACCAATTAAAGAGAATTTCACTAATTTACCATCTTTTGAACCCCACAAGTGATGTGAATGCCTTTAGAGTAAAAAAGCATGTGAACATACTGATAGTGAATGACTTAAAACTGCAAAATATATATATTTTTCTTTCGTGTATTTAACTCAACAAATAGTTTATAATAAATAATTTATACAAAGTATATGATATTTCAAAATATTTTTTATATAATCTAAAAATTATATAAATACAATTTTTTACAGAAAGAAATTTAAAATAAAAGTTTATGATTTTTCATGTACTCCTATACTTGTATTCATATCTACTTGTGTACCTAATACATTTATTGATAGTTCACAATATAACAAAAAAAACAAGAATAAACTATTGAAATAAAATTCTAAAATATGAAAGTATAAATAAAATAAAAAATTAGATTTTAATTCATATCTAAATATAGAGATACAAAATTTATACATCAACTATTAGATTTCAAATCCACTTAAATACCAATATCAACAATCATATAGACCACACATGAATTTATACACCAATCAAAATATTTAATAAGCACCTTTTCAGAAGACTTGTATTAAGTAGGTTCTACAAGAAACTTATCTAATCCAATATATAAGATTGAATCTAAGAGAAATGATCACGTAAGTTCAAATATCTAATGTTGTGTATTTACATGTAGTTAGAATGTAACTCTCTCATCAGTTTCTTACCATCATGATATTTTAGTCTACTAGAAAATCTCGATTAAAGGTGTCATTGCTTCTATACAATCAAGCAACAACTCAATATATTATCCAAACATTTATGATTTGAATTTCATAAACATTTTATCATTCACATCAATACATATGATGATAGTATAGAATACTTTTAAAAGATTAAAGCTAGCTTCCTTTACTTAAAATGTTTATTTTCAAGGAAAATTTCAAAACCAAACAATAATGTTATTCCAAAATATAGAGATTTAGAAAAAGTTATCCAAACATAATTAATTTTCATTTTATGGTAAAACAAGTTGAGATGATCACTTTTGTTAACTAACCACAAGATTAATAAACAAATCATACAGAAAAGCAGAGAACAAAAAATCTTTAAAATAGATACGAATTTATTCTATTTAAGATAAAAATTATTTCTAATTCCTACTACTAATTACATTATGAAATAAATGAGATATATGAAGAGAAGGTTTGAGAGAGCTAGAGAGAAAGTGGTTTTGAGAGAGGGAAAGAGAGGGTGGGTTTGATTTTTTTTTTCTTTATTTGTTAGGTGGCTACTAAAGAAAAATAGAGATATTAAAGTTCAAATTCCTCTGTTCAAACAACCATAATTAATGGATAAAACTGAATAAACGTGAAACGAATTACTCGGATCTTTCCTGAAGTTTTCTTTTTTTTTTTTTTGAATTTTATTCTTGAAAAGGAAAATTAGTACTTATTATGGGTTTCGATTTGGTTTTGCATACAATTTACATGGCTGATTGTAACTTTAGGATATTGAATACATGTGTCTACAAAGACTGAATTTTTTATTATCATCAATAAAGAATTTCATTGACAAAGGGAAAAAAATTGTCTCAACCCACATAAAAAAATAAGTATATATAAACATTCCTATAAAAGGCATTGGAACACCTCAAATGTTCTTCTTATTTATTTTTATTGTTTATTACTAATAAAAAAATCCATTAAATTAATTAAAAAATGTATCTTCAGTAAGAAAAAGAATAATGACTACATTAAAAAAGTAATTTTTTCTTAATCTATAAAAATTAATTAAGACGTAATTTTTTTATCGTTCACAGTGGAGAGAAATTTATTGAAAAAAACTTATATGAAGGCAAGATGGAACATATGATTATCATGTGGAAGAAAAGAAAAAGAAAATAATAAATAACACAAATCAAAGATAAAAGGGAAATGAAAGAATAAAATGCATTGAGCTTTCGGAAAGTTAGGATTTAGGAATATTTTGGTCTATCATCATATGGATTTATGTGTGATTCGTAAGTAGGTGGATATGTTTTTTATGCATATATAGGAGGATTTTGTGTGACTATGTGAGTTTAAAGTTTAGGGTTATAGCTTACCCTTGTGTTGGTCATTCTTTATATGATAATACGAATATATTGAATATACACACAAACTCCAATATAAACTCTGAAATTGTGTAGTATGAAGAGATGTAGGAGTGAGACTTACTATTGTGTATTGTGTGTTATATAGTTAGTTAATTTTAATATTGTGTTATATAGTGATTGCTTTATATAAGATTTCTTTTGCGTGTTATATAGTGATTGCTTTATATTACTCCAATATAAAGTCTAGTAAGTACTTTGTTATTTTGATGATTATTATAATAGTTAATTTTTTAATTGTAAACATTTTTTATTATCTTTTAAAAAGGATTAACACAAAGGATAGTTGTTTATGTTTTACTAGTCAAGCCTATAGAGGTGATACATTTTTATTACTGTAAAAGCATATTTGTTAGTATTTATAAATCCTCTCAATTTTTGTTCCTTTTTGTTGTTACGTTTTAAAATCATTTCATATTATAAATTTATATTAGCATTCCTAATATTTAGACAAAAATAATAAAACCTAAAGAATTTGTATAAAGATGACATAAAAATAAAATTTTTAATTTAAAATCGGAATGATCAATGAAAATTTAAAATATAAGTTTTAGTTTGTGCATGCTTATCAATGGAAATTGACTCGACATTATTGATGTTTTTTGTGTTTGTCGTCTTTCTAAATTTCTATCACGTAGGCTTTACATTACTACTACGACTGTTGACCAAACAAATAGATAAATGCCGTAAAAGGTACAGTGAAACCACGTTTTCCATAATGTGTAATTTAATTTTATTATTGAAACATCCAAAAGGTCAAGACCATGTATATATAACATTTTATACAAACTGCTCGTGCGTGAATTGTAGAAAGTAAATGTTTAAAAGGGACAAGTTGTTAAAAAGATTATCTGTACAGACAAAAATGTTTTGAGACTGCGGAAATAATTTCTTTTTCTACCAGTAATGTGTGAAATGTATATTTAAAATAGAAATAAAAAATATTGAGAATGTCTGTTTAGATCAATGAAATTAACCCATACGCATTTTCTAAAATAGATAATATCTTCAAGAAATAATCATTTATTTAAAAGAAAACTAATAACTTATTTTGTGACACTACTTTAAGTTTATTTCAATATTATTCTATTGTTTTTAAAGTTCTCATTTAAATTTCATTTTTTTAAATATTACAATTTAGTTTATTGTATCAAATTAACAAAATGTGATTAAGAATGTGAGAATCCGAAAATGTGTTGTTGATATGTTGGTAACATGATTTTGACTAACATATCCACGACACATTTGTTAAGTGATTACTCTTTAATATTGCTTTTCTTTTTGTGTGTGAATTTGATAAAAAATATACTAAATTGATAATTTAAAAAAATTGGGATCTAAATAAAAATTTTAAAAATAGTGGAAGATAATACTAGGTGACTTTCATATATCCTGCACCTCCTCAAAATTGTTTTATGTAAAGGTTTTTTTGCTTGTAAATGGGTTGAGTAGCAAGTATACTCTCATTTATAAATATTCTTTTTCTAATAAAAAAGGAAAAAAATCAAATCTATTAAATAGTTTATTCAAATGCACTATTAAGCCTAAAAGAATTTACATCAATTGTAAATTAGCTAGATACAAGAGTTTTTTTTTTGTCAGATATAATAATAATAATAATAATAATAATAATAATAAACTGCTGGTTAGGTATTCAAAAATCTATGTGTAAAAGACTCTTGGTTCAAATATAAGATAAAACACAATTTAAACAATTCAAATTTAGTTGGGTTGGTGATTCGGATTTTATAATTTGTTTCCACCCATTAATCTAAATCAAAACAATTTCATTAAAATTTAGATGAATTGGTTTGGCTAACAGATTTTTTATATTATTATTTCCAGGCATATATCTATTATTTAAATTTTGTAACCTAATGTTATCATAGAAAGGTTTTTAATCCTTCAGTAGTTTAAGACATTTTTTTAATAGTTACAAGAATTTTAAACATTAATATTATTTTCAATCAATGCCTAACTTTATACAAAATTGTAATTTTATACATCTTATTAATTTCAATAATAGAAAAAATGAAATCAGCCATTGGCATAAAATTAAGTTCTAAAAAGTGCCAGTTAAATTTAACAACCTAGGATACAATTGTTAAAACATTGACAATCAAGCTCTAAATTTGAATTTTTGTTATTGGTCACTACATACCAATTAATAAACAATTTTATTAATACAATATGAGTCTAAAGAAAAAAAAATAACTACCATATTATAAATATTTTAGTTTCAAACATACATAACAGATCTTGTTTAAATACATGAAGACCAAAGATGTCAACAAAATAAAAAATAATAATAAGCTAATAAACTAACTAAACCTCAAGCCAGCTTAATTTAAAACTTATTTGGCTTGTGGAGACGTTATATTTAGACACGAATCATTGACAATTTCAGGAAAGAAAAAAAAACCTTTGCTAGCGTGAGAACTTTAATATAATTAGATTAAAATATAAATGAGTAAGGATTCATATTGCGCCCACAAGAAAACCTAAAGAGTAGAATTACAAAGTAAGTGTCATATTCATATTCAGTAAAATAATATTAAATCGTGTATATGGGTTAAGTCTTTCTTTTTCTGAACAAAATAAAAATATCGATCAAAGTGTGTATGAGTCTAGTATGGACTCTAGCATGAAAGGTTTAGGTAATATGGATCCTAGAATTGAATCTTAACACTGTTATTGTACAGAAAAATTCCAAACATGGCTTGTATATGATTGTTTTTAGAATAAAAAACTTAGATTTGGTGAAATAACAATACTGTAGACACGTGCATTTTTTTAAAGATAGTAATATATATTAGAATTTTTTCTAAATGGAGTTGAAATTTTACCTAATACTTTTTTTTTTTGTATAAATATTAATGATGTGCAAGAGGAAACTAAAATTAATTTTAAAACACCTCATTAATAATTATTATATATATTTTGGCAATTTCTTTGAATATGTACACAATAAAAGAGAAAAATTACAGAGCTACCTTTTGAAATAGTTTCAAGGTTCGGCTAGATTACATTCACAAACGTACCAACCGACAAAGCAGCCCCAACAAAAATTTGGTATGTAAATCAAACAACTTTCAAAATAGACTCTTTAAAATTTGATCATCCATCAAACTAGAGCAAACACCATGTCCCACAAGATAATATTAATTAATAAGAGAAAGACAAAGGAGCAAAGAAAATAGAAACAAGAACGTTGATATGGCAGGTAAGATGGATTCTTATCTTATACGGAGGAGATTTGAGGATCCTAGGATATATATTAGTCAAACGGGAATCGATCCGAAACCCTAATTACCAAACCTTTGAGTGCCCCAACCAGATTACGATGAATCCTTTACACCCTAGTGATGAGTTGTGCTTCCAGATTACAACTGATAAATACTATTCCCTACCAATCCAAACAACCCCTTTTCAAAATCAGATCTTGTATGATCCTGTGAAGGATGGTAGTGCTCTCATTCCATGTACAGGTCAAATGGAAACTACCAAGGGCAAGCAGAGAGGAAAGTTACCTGCTTGGAGAAACGAAGATTATAAGATCACCACCATAGATGAAAACAAGAAGTGGATGCATAGAGAGACCGAAAAACAAAGAAGGCAAGAAATGACCAGGCTTTGCACCGACTTTAGATCTCTTCTGCCTCTTGAATATATCAAGGTAAACACCGCAGCTATACACGGTTATTTTTACCATTTGTGTATGTCTAGTATTTTTCATCTCGTTAATAGCCATTGAAGGGCATTATTGTGCATATCAATGTTAATTATATTACATCTTGATGACCATCATCAGGGAAAGCGCTCAATTTCTGATCATATGCATGAGGGTACAAAATACATCAAACACCTTGAAAATAAAGTGAAACAGTTGCAGGCTAAGAGAGACCAGTTTAAGGAGTTGTCCAATTTGAGTCCTGTGGTTTCTGATAGTGGAAGCTTTAACACTACCCATCTTCCAATATGTGTCATTGTTCATCCTTTTGTGGGAGGCGTTCAGATTAAGTGTAGTTACAGCTTCAGACAATATGCCTTTCCTTTGTCAAGAGTGATAGATATGGTGCTTAAAGAAGGGCTTGATGTGGTCAACTGTACCTCCACCAAAACAGATGACAGGTTCATACACACTGTCCGATTAGAGGTACCATATCAATTAATTATTTGAAGTTATCAATGAGCATGCATGGCGTATTATGATGTATTCAGTTCAAATTTTGATCATTGCTGTTTTTTTACAATCTGTCTTGAAGGTTCCACATATGATGACCGGGACTAATTACACTGAACTGCAAAACAAGCTTGTCGAAGCAATATCATCTTCAAGTACAAATATTATTTATTTGCACCACATATTTTTTGACCTCTGATTTTGTCCGAATATTTACACAAGGAAAATTATTTTTTTCATATACCGTAGAATCCTTTTATAATAACAATAATAATAATAGCATCTGAATTAATAAATGATATAATGTTAGATAATTAGATAAATAATTATCAACTATAATGGTATATTATTGATTGCTAATATATTGCTTTTCCTAACATTACAACATTTGTTACATTGTAGGTTCGGAAGAGATACTAGCTGAACCTGAAAACTGCTGATATCTTATGAAAGATGTATTGTGTGGTGATTTTCTGATGTGGTAGACAGTTAACTGTTGTCATGTGTACATGTTATTGTACCACTAGTTTGCTGGTTGTTATCGCTCTTGGAGTACTCTAAAGCGAATCCAGTTGAAAGAGTAAAGTTCAAAAACGGTAATGCATCATTCCATGAGATCATTTAACTTCTTTTCAGTGGAAATCAGAACATGCAGTTGAATTTTTTTATCAGCAATCAAAAATATTAATATGGAATATTTAGAGTATTTCAATCCCTTTCATGTTTATATACAAAGAAAAAACACAAAATTACATAAAAAAAAAAACGGTATATTCATAACCTCTCCTACAAAATAAGTGCAGTTGAATGTTTTGAAATCACTTTGGTATAGTAATCTGTTGCATTCACTTGATTACTTTCTGGTTTTAAATTCAGCTATTTGAAGGTGCATTGTCAACAGATAGTTTATAATATTAAAACTTCTTTGGATTTATGCTGGCGCTAATCGATTTGCATTTTTTTTATCAGCCGAAGAAGAATGACATAAAATGGTAGAAGAAGTATCCAAATTACAAAGAAACAACCTTGGATATACCCCTAGGATAAGACAGAAAATATATATGAATACATTATAAACTCACAATACCAGACCACTTTCAAATACCAGTATTTCTGCATATCGAACCACATCTAACCTACCAAGAACCAGTTTGGCTTAATTTGCTTAGTTAACACCAGTGACTACAACAATTGGAATAGTATTGCAGTTCAATGAACTGTCAAAATTGATTATTTGTGTGTGTGTCTATATATATATATATATATATAATATGTGTGTGTGTGGAATGTGATTTTAAGGCAGTTTTGTTGCTTATAGTGGAAAGTAAACCGAAGGAATGAAATTATTATCAGATATTTTTATCCATTTCGTCCCTTTCAGTCCTAGCAACGTTGGCCTTGATATGGCAAAAATTCATTAGTAGAAACGCAAGGATATGTCCATCTGTGCTTCAGGTCTTTGTTCATTGAGTGGCATTTTGTAACTTCATATCGTCTTACCTGGTTTTATTTGTATTTTAATTAGAAAATAGTAATATAAGTATTTATAATAGTACACCTAAATGGTCGAGGATTTATAGGAAGTACATTAAAGCTAATAATTGTAAAATATATCACCTTGTATGGGAAGATTTAGTTAAAATGCGTTTGAATAAGATGGCAACCTATACAAACATTATAAGTAATTGTCGGTAACCGAATCCCCACCATATAAGGACGCTATTTAATATCAAAACAGGTGCTTTAAGTTCCAGAGTTCATGCAAGAAAGCATCAATCTAAAGAACACGTTTATGTTTATCAAAAGCTATTCAGCGCACATTTTTCGTGTGTGTGTGTGTATATATATATATATACACGCACCTTTGGCACAGGCAAGGTTTATGGTTTTGTGATTAAGCTACTTTTAGAGTGAATATTACTTTGATTTTATAGATGTTGAAAAACTCAGGGCCTACCAATTCATTTAACACTCCAGTAAATGAACAATCAAAATATTCCAATACTATTGTTCTAGAACTGGTTATACTTTTTTTCACACCAGTTTTTTCTATTTTTGTGTGAGAAGAGATTGAAAGAAGTATCTTTTACACTGATTTTTAACAGTTCTTTCACGCTCCTCATCACTTAATGATGTCTGATAACCTTCTTTGTTATTAGTCCTTGGCACGAGTACTTGTATACATAGGTTGAAATGAAAAATTTTAGAGGAATGTTACAATTTTACACAAAATTTATCAACATAAACAAATTTAAAAAAGTTACGAAAATAAATAAGTTGTGTTTGAGCATCACGGCTTAAAGTTTTAAAAATTATTATCTTGAACATAATTTCAATAACAACTAAAGATATGAAATTGATTAAGCGAGTAACTTAATATGAAATGAGTACAAGAATGCATGTGGAGAATTAAGCCAAGTTTTACGTCTAACTCTTAAATGCTGATTTTTTTTTTCAAGTTTTGTTTACACCATTTTGACCTTAATATTTTATTTTGTTTCCTTTTCTTGAAAGGAAAGAATGATTAATTAAAAAGAAATATATGATATTTTGTTACAACATCGATTAAGTTAGATTAAAGTCGATTTTTTCACAACGAAAGTTGTCTTTAATTCTGATAAATTATTTATTATATTTCAGTTATCATTGAAATTGTATTTGAGGGTAAAAATAACTTATTAGTCTTTATAATTTTTTTCAAATCTATCCATTTTACTAAATTTGATATAAAATGTGCATCATTTCTATAAAATTTCCTGTCTAGAATATTGTAGATAAGTGCAGGATGAACTATAAAAAAATCACGTTATACGGGAATTAAATTAATGAAATGCAGCTTCAGCCAAAATTGAATCCGAGCAATTATAAATACAATGAATTAAATAAAAATTAAAACATTCCCTTCCCTGCATACGTGAGTCATGTTGTCAAATAAATGAGAGGCTGGATTATATATATATATATATATATAT
>Ga0123340_1002988_pt1 | contig 15631 bp, 10 predicted proteins | sample SirMexnodulemix_FD_89961 | JGI IMG/M metagenome (GOLD analysis project Ga0123340, IMG submission 89961) | Root nodule microbial communities of legume samples collected from Mexico - Siratro Mexico nodule mix | ecosystem: Host-associated > Plants > Roots > Nodule | place: Mexico: Nepantla... | reverse complement strand
TAAAAAAAAAAAAAAAAAATATATATATATATATATATATATATATATATATATATTTATTTTGAAAAGCAAAGAATGAATACAATAAACACTTAAGGGATATTCCAATCCTTATAAAACACACCTTATCCAAGAATCAGTGTCTCAACTATCAAAACAAAAATCCAAACAAAAAGACACTTTACACAACAGAACAGAAAACCAAAACTAAGGCATTTGAAAGAGAACAACCAAAAACCAGGAAGATAACAATACAAAAATAGACACAAATACATATTCACTTACATAATTGGGAAGGGGGTCATCCAACATACCTCAAAGTTACTATGCCAAAGACTGGAGGCACAATACTGGAAATAAAATTCAATCTGAAAAAGAAAATGAGGTTCTCCTCATCTTATACTTAGCCCACAGACAGCTCTTAAGTTGAGTTAAACTAAAGATTTCATCAACATCTACAATTCCATCCTTGAATACTACCTTGTTTATGTGACCACAGCCCTTTCTAGGATATATATATATATATATATTATAGAATTTTTTTGTGTGGAAAATTCATTACAATTCATTAATTTGCTTCTATATGATAATTATCAGTAACTAATAATTTATTATTGGGATTAGATGTTACTAGACTTAAAATCATGTAACTTTCTAGTTAAAAAAAAAGTTTTATTTAGTTAGATTGCCCTTTTCCATATATAATGCTTATATGATACGGCTTATCTTTTACTCATTCTATTGGGATTTGATTGAAATTAAAAAAAAAAAATATACTTTTAAAGATAACACCTCGTTGAAATTAATACTAAGATAAGTTAATTTTATTTACACATATTTAAATCTTTCATCAACAAAATTGTTAAAGAACTGAAATTACAAGTTTAATTATTACTAATATAATTTGAATATATGATTGCATGAAGGGAGATTTAGTAAATTTCAACTTTAACTTCTCATCCATATTTCACACTTTTATGCATTGCACACTAGTTATTTGACAAATAAAAAAAATCTATTCCTATTCTTTTAATATTTATTTTATTTTAAGAATTAAATAAGTTTTTAATTCCTAGTTGATTTTCAAATTTTTCTTTTATTTATATTAAGTCAAATTTTTCTTTTATTTATATTAAGTGATGAGTTGATTATTAAGTAATGAGATTATTGATTGAGTAAAACTGATACAAATATTTTATTTTTACAATTTTTTTTCTATTTTGGTCTCATAAATTTTTTACTAGTGTTTTTGGTATGTCATTGTAAACTTTTAAGTAGTAAAATAAATGTGTGTAGAAATTTCTTCTCCATGTGGTAAGTAGAATGAGGAATGATAAAAGAATCCATATATACGCAAATATTTGTGGATAGAATTTGTAATGAAAGGATAAATAAATATCTTTAATAGTTATATGTGGATTAATAAATATTTCAATTACCTGTTTGTTAATGTGATTGATATGAATATCATAGTATTTAATTCAAAAATATTCCCTACTTGTTAATAATTATTATAAATTTTATTTTAGTATTTAAAAATATTTAAATAAACAAAAATAAAATTATTGGTAAAAAATATTAATTTTTAAATAATTTTTAGAATTTAATTTTATATATTTATATCTTTTTAGACCTATAAAATTGAAGTTATTTTTAAAATATTAATTTTTAAAATTTATATTTTATGGTATAATTTATTTATTTTTTTCAAATAAGATCAAATTATTTACATTAATATTTTATTACTTATTATGTAATTTTATTTGAATTTTACTTAAAATTAATTTTTTATAAATTTATATTTCTAAAGAATTGTTTTGGAATACATTTTTTTAAAATTTAAAAAGCAAAATAAATAATTTGTGGATATTTTTTCAACGTTACCCACCGCTCAACACAATGGATAATAAAGCAAATTATTTTTTGACCAAACAGGATAGCTGATAGACCGTATGCACGCCTGTCCTGTTTTCATACCTACTAGCACCGGATGATCTCTTGCAAATTTATTGTCATTCGTTTTGCTCACATTTTAATCAGAGAAAAACCTTGGAAAAATAAATTCCCCACAAATCATAAATTCTCTTTACGGATATCACCCTTAAATACAGAAAATAAAAATAAAAAAGAGATGTAAGGATTAGGTCATTGCTTGCATCACATTAATTTATTTATTTTATTTCAACCTAGTTGCTGATATCAAGTAACGGGAAATACATCTCTTAAAGGATGTTAGCTAACAATAAGGATCAAAATGTAAAAATATTATGAGTTCAAAGCAAAAGTTTTCTTATTGAGAATAAAAAGCAAAATCCACTAATTTATTGGAACCAAAAACTTAGTTAAACTAAAAAATATATACACGTATAAATTCCGTTAGATTGTTGACGTAGTTATTTAATAAATAATTGATTACTTAAAAGAAAAATAAGAATCAAACTAGCAATAACTTTTATAAAATACTAAAAAAATAATTTTAAAAGTAAATTTGCAAAATTTATTAGAGTACAAAATCTTACGCGAACATTATACTAATCCTTTAAGATTTTGATATTTTTATTTATATTCATTCAATTATAGGAAGGAGATAGTAATATTAACATTCTAATTGAAGAGATAAGTGAGGGTAATATCCACTTAAAAAAAGTTGTTATCTCTAATATAAAAAAATTATGACGTTTTCTGAAGAAGTAAGATTAAGAGCTAAGTATTAATTCATAGGTTTCTTATCCTAAATATTGTTAAAAAATCGAGACAGCATTATGTACTTTGTTTATTCTAATAAAAAAAAAGAAAATAATGTAAATGTGCTAGATAGCATATTATTTTAAAAGAAATATATAAGAGATAGATGGTTGAAGCTGTTTAGCATAATTGTTGTTGTTTTTAGCTCGTTGAAGTTGGTTAGCATTATTTATTTTTTATTATTAACCGTAGATCACATTTATATATGCTTACTTCTAATTGGGTAGTTTACAACTGTTCGAATTACTTTATAATTGTTAAAGAGACGCTTTAAAATATAATTATGTTTTCATGCATGAATAATATCTATTAATTTTATTTTAAATTTATCATAATATATTTGTCACCTAATCATGGTCTCTGTCAGTGTAAAATATTATTACTTTTTACATCAAATGTTATTTTTAATCAATGTACTGCTTAAGATATATAAAAAAAATCATGATTTTCTTGTTTACGGTTTAATTTTCATAAAATTTGACAAAAACCATGCAAGATATAGTCATAATTTACTATTACTTGTGTTTTAGAAAGAAAAAAAAAATACATCAGAATTATTCTAAGAAAATTAGGTGAGATCAAGCTAATAAATTTTGTATAGACAATTACTAAAATGATTAAAATTAATAGAAAAATGCATGTTTTTTTTCTTTGGAGCTAGAGATGTGACATCCAACTCTATTTTGTATATTACAGGGCTGTTGTATGTAAATAAAAAAGAAATATAAAATTATTAACAAGGTATAACTTAGTATGAGTTACAATAAAGGTATAATAATTTAAAAGTTACATCTGTAAGTAGAACAGGAGGCTGAAACGGGTAGCCGCAGTCAATGGAATTTAACCTAGAGCTTCAACTACACCAGCATTTATTAACGTATATACGAAATGATTCATCGCTCTGATATGGGAACACATTTTCTGCCTCCTCTACACCATCACCTTCTTTCAACGTAAACCAGGTTCCGTTTTTTTTTTTTTTTTTTTTTTTTAACAGCCTTAAACCAGGTTCCGTTAATACTTTTTTTTATTCCTCTTCTCCCTCCCCCCTCTTCCATATAATCCTGTGTTCTTTTTTTTTTTTTTTTTTTTTTTATGAACAGCCGTAAACCAGGTTCCGTAACTACGTACTTCAATTTCAAATTTAATTCCACCTTCCCTATTCATTCCTAAGTACTATTTATGAACCACGTATGTATTGGCTCCATTAATTCATTGAAACACTTTCTTGATTAATTGAGTTGTCTTAAAATTTCAACTATATGGTCAACTTGTTTAAGGTTTGGAAAATAAAACAACCCCTGATTGCTTGTTTCTTTCTATCCAATGTTTTATCATCAAACTTTAACATAACACATATAGACAAAGCTTATATATAAGAGTGGAAATGAAGGAAATTATCTACTATGTATTCTGAAATTTTATCCTCGGTCAATCTTCCCAGATACTGTAGTGATCTGTAAAAATAAGCTACTTCTGTCAATGTATAATTAAATACTGAGGGCAGTTGGGTGCAGTGTACTCAAAATATCACCATGTATATACCATGCTGATTTTTGCAAATATAATAACAACCGCATCATCATTGTTTAGAGTCTAGGGAGGATTATGATCTATTGAAACACAAAAGTCCAACCATCTCTGCTCCTGGTGTGAAAATGATCGTACACACACGCATTGTTGTTACCCTTTGTGTCCTTATACAGCAAGATGGTAAAGCAAACCACTAAGGATTTCCGACAGGCTTGAACATTTGTTGGTCACGGTGTTAATTATTATTATTATCATTATCAATTTGATCTTATGTCACACCACTGCCATCTGTTTTACTCTTTTATGCGGTGCTAATTAATTTCTGTACATCTGTAATAATTTATTAACCCTTCCTATTCTTTTTGTTTTCAACCTTTTTCTCCCTTTACATGTGTTCAAAAATGTGGTTTGATGTTTTCCCAAAAATATAAATCTGTTTCAGTGCATGAGTTGGAGTAGGATGGAGAATGTAAGACATCCCCACCCACATTCCTGATAGATATTATTATTGGATACAAGGTCATAGTTATTCTTTCTAGTCTACCTCCATTTATTACCTTTGTCTTTTGCATCCATTCCTTCTCCATCCACTCAATGCTGTTTGCCTTCCCCCCTCTACTATCACCTTTTACCACTTAATTATCAGCTTTTCATCGCTCACTCTCTCTCTCTCTCTTTCTCTCTCACTATATCTGTTTGTCGTTCTCCCCTTGTTCCTCTCTTTAATTAGGGTTTCCTCTTTAGGAGTGCTCCATCCTTTAACAAATCTGAGGCTTATACCTCCCGTTGGCTTAGGCTACTTTGTCTCGGGAGGAAAAAAGAGAACAGCTTCAGAAGGACCTCCAACAAGGGAAAAAGGTACTTCCCTTTTAGTTCATCTATTACCAAAGAAACCTACATCAAAAACAGGTAAAATCATGTTTGTGTCTTGCTTTCTTCTCTGCTCCTTTTCTTTATGCGTATATAGTTCTTTCTCTGTTTGTATTTCTTTCGACTAAATTAACGGTTGATAGAACAAAACGATGCTTTTCTAGGGCTTTTCTATTTTTATGTTTTTTTTTTATTGTGTAGTCATGAAATAATAATCATGGTTTGTTGCAGAAGCCAGATCCCTCGCTGGCTTAACTTATTTAATGTTTTCAGAAGGAAATTATGACTGACTACGTTGTCATGCAGCTGAGTTAATTCTTCAGCAGAAGAAAGATTTATACAGATAAAGTGTACTTTTCTCCTCCGGTGTTTGAACATTAAATATAATGTTTCCTGAGATAAGGAAATGAAGCAGAAGAGGAAAATATACCATAAACTTCAGGAGAAATTCAGATCAAGATTTTACAGATAGCATGCTTAAAACCAAGAGTTCTTTACTGTTTTTTTGGTCATGAACAGAAAAAGAAAAGAAAAAGAGGAAAGAAGGAAAACACATCTTTTTCAGAAAAGGAAACAAGAAAGGATAAAGATAATCATATTAATATTATAATTGAAAGTTACAACGAATCTTTGAATTTATGCCAGTCAGCATATATAATCTCGTTGCATGTATGTTTGTATGTAAAGGAAGAGGGGAAGTTAAGGGTTGTTTGTCTGGGGGAGATTCATAGAAGACTTAAGGGTCTATGATAGGACTTGTACTATTCAAATTGTAAGTACTTAGAAAAGCTTTTTCATTCTGCAACCATGATAATAAAAATCCTAGAACAAATTTAAAAGTAGTGGAATACAAGGCTATAAAAAATAAGTGGAATACATACTAAGAGGTGCAACCGAACTTGCATCAGATCCAGTTTTCGGATCATTCATATTTGCTTTGTCTTTGATAAGAAGTTTGAATTCAAAACTGCTTACTGAAGAACTTGACATGGATATGAAGTTTGTTAATTGGTTTCATGCCAATCTTTCTAGTGCAGGCAAATGGCATCATCCAGCTCTTACAATTCTCCATGTGCTGCCTGCAAATTCTTGAGGAGGAAATGCATGCCAGGATGCATCTTTGCGCCTTACTTCCCACCCGAAGAGCCTCAGAAATTCGCAAACGTCCACAAAATTTTTGGTGCGAGCAATGTGACCAAACTCCTGAACGAACTCCTCCCTCAGCAGAGGGAGGATGCAGTGAACTCACTCGCATATGAAGCAGAGGCACGCGTGAGGGACCCAGTTTATGGCTGCGTAGGAGCCATCTCTTTCCTGCAGAGACAAGTTCAAAGGCTCCAAAAGGAGCTTGATGCTGCAAACGCCGATCTGCTACGCTACTCTTACACTGACATCGCTCCAGCATCTCTTTCTGTGCCACCAGGACTTGCTGCATTTCAACATGTGCCCCAAAGGCAGTTTACTGCAAGATTTGGTAACGAAGGAACTGGATTTTATCGGCAATCTACTGCAGCTGCTTATTCCTTTCCTTATGCCCTTCCTTGGACTGATACCTCTTCGGAGGATATCAGTGAGGGAGGAGGGGGAGGAGGTAATTTGTGAATTACGATTGCAGTATTAACCCTTCTAGGGTTTATACTTTTTGAGGCGTGACCTGCAATATTCTGATGGCGTGGTGATATTATATGTCTATTATGGACTCTTGGCTATGTAGCCTTAGTTGGACTCTTCTAGCTAGGTGACTGAAGCTCTACCGTGTCTCTTAGTTTTATTTCTTGCCTTTTCTTTCCTAGATGATGACCGTGTATTGTTTAAAACTTATATCCAGGGACTTAGGTAGTCTTTTCTTTAGAGCCTAAATAAGTTGGTAGAACATGCATACTAATGTATGTGGCTACTAGACCTCTAATTGGGTTTGATGCAACTCTAGGCATGTGAAATGTGAAGCGGAATTGACATGTTTCTCGGTCATTATTTATGATTATGAATAAGTAAGCATTAACATTAGTAGGTTATAAAGCCTAATAACTCTATACATTCCAGCCTGTTTTCTCACTTTAATTTGCTCTTATTTGTGGACCACCTTTTTAATTAGTTTTTTTTACTCTATAATTAGTAATTACCCCAGTTTATATAGTTAAATATACTCACTAATCCGAATATTGTTTTCCTTTCTTTAACTATCCGCTGTGACCTTACTTCGCCAGCCTAGTTCTCATAATAAAATTGTTTTTCCTTGCCACATTCAAGTCAATGACTTTGAGGGAATCGAATTAATTAAATGTCACAGTCAAAGACACAAAGACAAGATATTTAGCTTCAGTGCAGCTATCATGTAGTGTTGTATGTAGTTTTCATGTAAAAGTATGTTCCTGAGCATAATCCAACACATCTTGTTGCTAGCTCGTCATATCTTATAAAATTTTGTTGAGATATATATTGGGCATTGGGTATGGCGTTTGATGAGCTCGACTAACAGGAAAAACGAGCAGTGTTTTTCTGAACTTGTGTCTCTGCTGTAATCTAAACTAGTTTGAATTGTAGTTTTCATCATGTACTGAAAAAAAGGTAAGATGATGAATATCTCGGTCTAAAACATTGTCTTCCCGTGAGACTGAGGCTTAGCTCCATCTCCACTTTTCTTTAATCATAAAATATCTGAAATAGTGAGCCACAGTCGCTGTCCTTGTTGGATCCCATACATAAAGTAATAGTAGTAGTTCATTCATCCTTAGGGTTTTCAGCTTTTCTTTCTCTCTCTCTTTCATCTATATCCTTCGAAGTGTACACTGCAGGCTTGCCCTACGAAACTGTTGCTATCAACCACCAACACCACCTCCACCTCCAGACAATACTGTGAAACAGTGTGAATGACCCCCTCCTTCTCTCTCATAGACTGCAGCTACATTGACAACAATTTGCATGCATTCCAACTTATATAAATTATTTTAGGTGATAACTGTACAGATATGAAAATGTTGTGTATGTAGCTTCATTGAATGGAATTGGTAAACATTAATAGCCTTTATACATCTTCTTCATTGGATTGTTTTTATCTAGGCAAATGTTAGTTTGCAATTTGGCAGGTAAAATTCTGATCCGATCCTGGTGAGATCAGAACCCCAGAAGTTGCAGCATTTTAAAAAAATCTTAATCCGAGGAAATGACAGGGATAGGGTTAGGGTTTTTTCCACGATCAATTCATTTCCCTGAAGAAAAGCAACGGTGAAACAAAACCTTTTTTTTACCAAAATAAAGCAAGAAAACATCCATATTCTCTCATATACGTGTAATTGTAAATCATCAAGTTAAAAAGGAAGCCTAATTGTATATTTTTTTATAAAGATAAGAAAAAAGAAAGAACGGAACTTGAATTTCAAAATCCTTATATTATTTATCTCTATCTAAATTACGAATAATATTCATGTCTTTGCAGACTCAGTGTAAGTACTGAGCTAAATGCTGAAAACATCTTCTGTTTCTCCCTTCAGTTTTGTCAGTCACTTTATTACTCCCTCACTCAGCACACAGCACACAGCACACAGACACTGTTACACTCATTAAAATCAAGAAAAGTCAGAAGCCTCATACCCCTCCCCCCTCAAAGAATATGATGGGTATGAGGGACACGAGGGCGTTCTCAGGGAGAGAGTCACGTCCAGATTAAGACCTCCAATTCATAACCTTCTCTTTCTCACTTTATATATGATAATATGACTGTGATAGTCACCATGACCCCGCTCTCCTCCTCCTCGAGATCACCAAAGGCCTCAACCTTTTCTTTCTTGGAATTTTTGGTGAACCAAATCTAATCCCTGATCAACTTTCCCTCAGAATATCTCCCTTACATCGTCAAGTCCCTTTTAATGGGTATAAATAAGATTAGATTATAGCATTGGACGTGTTCGCGTTGGAACTAACAAAACTAAATAATTTGTGGCGAATAAATAACCAAAGGAAATTAGGGGTGTGATATATACACTGTTGTGGCTCAGAGAAAAAGTGAGTATGGCTTTCTGAACTTGTTGTTTCTCTGAATGAATGCAATAGTTATAATTTCAGAATCCATCAAACCCATCAATCTTCTTCACTCTGCACTAAGACGTGGAAAAGAAGCAAAGAGCAGGTGAAATTGGCAGGGTGAAGTTATTAGAAAGGACAAGCATGTGGGGGGTCCTATCCCTATTTAAGCCCCCACAACAAATTCTTTGTGTCCTCGTGCACCTAATAAAAGCCCACAATGGGTCCAGGGACTTGTATCTTTCGCGTTATGTGGTTTAATTTCCGCGCTCTCTCTCTCCCTTTCTCTCTCTCTCAATACATACACTCCACAGACCCAAACATGTACTAATGTACTTTCGTCATTCGTCACATTATGGTCAAGAGAGACAAACAAGTCTATTGTCACCCCAATAGTATTTACAGGCAGTCGTTGAGACAAGTATACGTGCACATATGATGTGTCCATTTCAATTGTGTGCACCAAAAATATTCCAAGTCTGAAAAGCATAACTCAAACTGCTAATGAAATTGGTCATCATTCATAAGCTTGTGACTCTCAGTCTTGATAATAACTTATCACAGACTCAATTTTATTTCACTTCCTATCTTCATTTGGCCATCATGTGTCACTGTCAACTTCTTCATACCCTGCCAATCCATTTCAAATATGTCAATTATATATGCGGCTTCATTAATCTCTACCTTCAAAGTTTGTTTATAAAAAAAATTTCTACCTTCCAAGTAAAAAGCCCTTGATTGAGATGCCCTTTTCCTACTTCTGTTTACCCGCTCTACAAATAATCAAGTCCAACATGCGTTTAACATATTTTCTAAGTCTGAGTTACAATGAAACAAAATGCACCCTAAATCTTTGAATAAACTTAACACGACTTACAGAATACTCATGCATTAAAATATAACTATTGCATACATATATATTGACAATAAGGAATGCCAAGTAGAAAGTTTAGGATTTGAAACGTGCACGAAAGCGTAGGATCTGAAGCGTGCACAAATGGAGTGAATCGAGAACAAAGGCTAGAGTTTGAAGTATAGAGAGAAGAGTAATTTGCTTTTCGTAAAGGCAACGGTTGGTTAAAACTCAGATTTGTAAGTATGAAATCGACTTTAAAAGTTTAAACATTAGGTGAATATTTATTGTACATGTTTGATTTGATATTTCGCTTTTTGAGACTGTTTTTTGACGTATAAGTTTTGAGTTAAGTACACGAATATTGTTGAAGAACCATTTTCTTTGTTATTTGGTGTTGTAAACAGTGGGGGTTTTTTTATTATTATTTGGTGCTGTGAGTTCATATAGAGTTATAACTTAATTAGTGATGAACTTTTGTGGACATAAGCCACTTTAATTTCGAAATGCATGTTTAATGATTACACTAGCCCTATTTCTTTCGTTGTCTAATATAGTCAATATAATGAATGAGTCATATAGTGGTCCTTACTTTCTGTATGTAGACATTTTGATACACTCAAATGAAATTCATATATAACCAAGTAAGATAAGAAATGTGGATCTCGATTATTTAGGAATGCACATGATGTGGTTAACGAGTTTGCAAAAGTAGAAGGACTTGCACCTTGTTTTCTTTTGTCCTTTGGTTCTTATGTAGTGGTAGTGATCAAATTCTACCACCAGAGATATATGTTGATGTTTTAAAAATGTTTGACAATGATGTTTATATACGTGAGAATTCAAATCGTTGTTTAGTTGTAATATTTAGAGCAATATGTTAGTAATGCTAATGTGACGGAAATAAAAATAATGTGACTGAGGTTAGTGATAAGACTCCATATAAGGGTGTTGGTTTGGGTGATAGTATAGGTGCATGTGGGTTGGTGTGTTATTTTTTCTTTCCAGCAAATAAAATTGATTGAATGAAATACAAAAGGAAAATGAAACAGTTATGTATCTTATGATAGACGGTCTAAATCTTCCATCTTACATTATAGCTCTTATAGTATAGAACTCAACTCCATGTAGATCCTATTTTACAAAAAAATAGGTAAAATTCCTACAAATGTTCTATGATTATCATATAAAATTCTTTTTCAAGATTATATGAAACATCACATATTCCCTAATTTCGAAATTTGTATTCCAACATAGATCACTTGGTTTGTCATATCATATCACTTTGTTGAGTTGCTCTTCTAATTTTGATTTTTCTTTTACAGGGTTGAAACGTTACACGTAGTTGTGTTTATTCATAAACGTGCTCTTATAGTTGTCTTTCTGATTCTATAACCTGTTCAATAGCAAAAATCTTACTGGCATTGTATTATAACTATCATAGGTTTAGACCAGCAGAACAAACCAATTACATTTGTATGGATTCTGGCGTATATATTAGATGCACAAACTCATGGCAGAAAATTATATGCTACAATCTCCATAACCAAAAATTACCAATATCTAAAAACTAGATAGGCAACATAACATATACGGATATCCATTGATTTACAGAATCAGAAACATAGTCATTGTAGATATATTCCGTCCAACAAAAAAAAACATCTATTGTATGCTTAGAATGTAAGTTTTGGATATATATATATATATATATATGCATCAATCTGAAAATGAAAATCTTACCTTAGTCAATTTATTTCTAATCCATGCCAAAAGATATCAATTGTGGCGGTGCAAACATTTCCTCCCTATCTATTATTGTATTCCTGATTATATATATCACATTGATTCTATGTTTCCAAGTTTCTGACTTTTGCCATCCAGACAGTTTTCTATATTATGTTTCCATTTTTATTTCAAACTAGGTATAGATGAAATGTTGATACATTTTATTATGTTGAGTAGAATAAATACTAATCCATCTATTAATGATGTTCCAAACTAATACATAATATGGTACTTGTATTTTCAAACAAAATATTTTACATTTAGAATTGCACTAGTATCATATAAATGAATTTTAAGTATAACTCATTGATTCTAGGTGAAACTTATAGATAATCCGATAACGGGTAGTCCGATAAGTCCAACAACTTTGTTAAAGTAGACTCTGATAACATATTATAAAAGTGAACTTTAAATCTAACTCATTCTTATAAAACTGACTTGTAAAATAAAGTTCTACTTATAAACTATTAAAAAGTATTAGTGAGATCTTCAACAACTAATTTTCCATGTTATATAAAACAATTCATCCATATCTCCATCTAAATTATTTCTTAATATTTTATATGTATATTTGACTTTGTATACATCATTTTAGTCGTCCTCCCATTTCCAAAAATCTGTGTCTTGTAGTTTTGAGGTTCCTTCTTGTATCATATTCCTAAAATACTCTATGAGGTAATTTCCACAAGAACCAATCCATTCTTTAGTCAAAATTTTATTTCCATACATTGTTAATCCAAGTTCCCATTTCTAAAATTGTTACTAACTCTTAGTTGGAAATATTGTACAATCCTGGAAATTTTATAGTAAGAGTAATTCCATTTTACCATTTGTTATTTCTTCTTTCTCTAATATACAATTTAATGTTCTTATCAAAATCAATGTTTCTCATCTCCATTTCGGTTATTCTTAGGTATTTCTTCCAAAAGAGTTCACATTTATAGTGGATTGGTTGGTTTAACACTCTCCAATCCCAATATTTAGATATTAAAATATTTCTCCTTATTTTTATATTTTTTTCGTATTTCTATTTTCTTTCACTACAAAAAAAACTATTTAGAGACTAATATTTAGTTACCAAATAAAATGGTTGTTAATTGTGACTAAAATAGTCACCAAATTAAATTTTGGTTGCTAAATAACTACAAAATAGAAGTAATGATTGAATTTAGTGACCATTTAAGTCAAATAATTAGTATCTAATTAAGTTAGAGACTAATTTAGAATCTAATAATATAAGTCACTAAAACTTGGATAACTAATGTTAGATACCAATTATTTGATTTAATTGGTCACTAAATTCAATCATTACTTCTATTTTATATTTAGCAACCAAAATCTAATTTAGTGACTATTTTGATCACAATTAGTAACCATTTCATTTGATAATTAAAAATTTGTCTTTAAACAACTTTTTTCTTATGTTTATTACAAATCTCCATTTTCATATTTATAAAAACTCTCAACTGATAGAAAATGAAATGGATATATATTATTAGTTCATTTGTGTAGATCCATAATATTCATACATACAATTTTTTTTTTTTTAAAAACTAAACTAAAATTACAAGCATAAGAATTTCATTTTAGGGACAACAAGAGAACTGTATACAAGAGAATAGAATAGTTCTAATACTACGCCTAGTTTCTATTCTATTGCATTTGTGATGATTTTACCCTAATGTTAGATTAATTATTCAAATTTAATTTTAAATGTATCTGATTGTTAATAAAATTTTAAAGTTTAATTTGACACAAACTCATATATGTTTTGTAATTATTTTTCTTTTAAAACCACTGAACTTTTAAGGAAACTCCTATCCGTTATAAATGAAAAGGGAATACATGTATGTGTCGTACTTGCATGATCGGTCTATTTTAATATTGGTCTATGGGAGAATCTAAACAAGTATCTTTAATATTTAAAAAGTTGAGTTCTTTATAAAAAAAAAATTACTTTTGATGTATTAAAATTAAAATTTACGTCCTTATTATTTAAAAAATTGAAAAAACGTTAGTTTTGATATTTAAAAATAATGTTTACATACTAAAACTAAAATCTGTATATACAATAATCTTTATTATTGCTTTGTCATGGACATATTATTGTTTAATAAAAGAAAATATTATTTATAAGGAAGAATATGCCTTGGATATCATTTAAAAAAAAATTATGTAAAATTGGATAACCCCACAATGTCCTTCACCTCTTCACCTCCATTTTGCGTTTTCGGGAGTGGAAATCTGGCTGTTCTAAGTATGATATTCGAGTTGCAAATATTTTGATTGGAGCATATGCGAAATTAGATATTCGGGAGAAGGCTGAAGAGCTCAAGGAGCGCGCTCGGATGAGGGTGCCAAGCCTAATGCAAAATCCTGGGAAATATTTTTGGATTACCATTTGCAAAAGGGAGACTTTAAGTTGGTAGTGGATTATCTAGATAAAGCAATCTCAATTGGTAGAAGGAATGGTCAGAAGTGGATTCCATCGTCAAAGGTCATGCTCAATAATAAGGCATTTGTAATTATATACTGTTATGCAGTATACATTTCAAAAATAAAAATAAATAAAAATAATAGATTCAGGATGTATTATTTTTGAAATATATATCGGACATGTGATCCGATATATAATTACAAAAACTTGTATATATTGAATGAATTGTATTCCGATATATAAATATATAAATTATACATTGGATCTTGTCTATTCATTAGTATCTAATACAAATATTTTAAAATTATATATCAGACAAGATGATTTCAGTATATAAATTACATAGTGAATTGAACCTCTTCTATTATGATCCAGTATATATTATATATACTGGAATCCACTTCATCCAGCTTACAATTTCAAAAAAGTTTGTATATCAGATGACTTAATCCAGTGATCTAATACTCATTTTCATAATTTTACAAAAAAAAGTATTAATGGTATTTTAGATTTTATGGAGGTACAGATGTCCAAGAATCTGTCCCATTTTTAATGGATCAAAATAAGACATGTTGACCTATTTTTGTTGATCCTAAGTAGGAGAATTTGCGATGAAGACGGGGAGGTGTAAATGGTATAGAAAAGAATATGAAGTGCTGGTAAAGATGAAATGGGTATTTGGGTTGGGAAGCGGAATGGTTAGACTAAATTATGTATTTTATAATTTTATTTTAAAAGGAGTCCTTATATATTACGCTTTTTTCTAAATTCCAATCACTTAATACTTTTTATTAATATAATAATAATAATAAACGTAAATAAAATAAATTTAAAGATTATTTATTATGACCTTTTAAAAGTGAGGATGGCACCATGTTACTGTAATGTGGTCCATTGGGTTTGTGCCTAATCGAGAAACGTGGTTTGACAATACGGGTTCAAAATTATGAGCTTTAATTTAGTAAATGGGCTGATACCAATAAATAGAGAATTGGGTGGATCCAAATATTCCTCGAGAACATTCTTCTTCAAACGTTGGGCCCAGACTCTCTTAATTTCTTACTGATTTTCTTTAAAGAAATGGTTTTCTCTTTGCACTGTTTTTATACACGTGAATTTAGAAAAAAAAAAAAAGATATTGGACCAAAAAAGCAAAAGAAAGAAAATTTAATATAAATTATTTTTATGTTTTCCTTTAATGGAGCTAGAGTTGCGGATTGATCTGCTAGTTTCTTTTTTAATATTTTACTCAAATTCTCGCGTGAGCACTTATTGGAAGAAATTGTCATATATGAGTTTAATTTTTTCATCCTGCTGAAAGGATAATTAAATCTTAAGACCGAAAATACCGAAAATTATGAAAATTCATTTCTTTTCTTTTAATT
>Ga0123340_1002985_pt1 | contig 15640 bp, 8 predicted proteins | sample SirMexnodulemix_FD_89961 | JGI IMG/M metagenome (GOLD analysis project Ga0123340, IMG submission 89961) | Root nodule microbial communities of legume samples collected from Mexico - Siratro Mexico nodule mix | ecosystem: Host-associated > Plants > Roots > Nodule | place: Mexico: Nepantla... | reverse complement strand
TGCCATGGGTAGCTAAGTCTTCATATCTTGGGATTGAATGTAATCTTTTCGAAACTCATTTGTACCTTGGATCTTGATTTATAATATTCAGTTTCTATTCAGATTTGGTATTTCCCTCTTGTATTTCATGCTTGATTGTGTATTTTATGGAATCTTGTCTTTAATTCTTGAAAACTACTGGAAAGTGATTTTGAGTTTATGACCTAGAGGAAATACGCGGTAAATTGGGATTCTAGGAATAGGGTTCCGACTTATTGTATGCAAAACATCGTCTTTTAATGCTGGATAACCGATTAGATAGTTGAGGAATCCGCATATTTGAAGTTTTCTTTTGAATCTCAGATTTGAGGAATCAATCTGGGTGATTTTTGCATGTGCGTCAAAACTGAATACTTACCGGTATTATGTTTCATTATTCGATTAAGTTACAAATGAGTAAGATTAGATGAGTTCAATCCCAGGGTGTTTCTCTAATCATTTCAGACTCTTTTACTGTTTATAAATTTATTTTACATGTTCGTAGTAATTGTTAATCAAACTAAATCTCTCATCAAAACTGAACTCGCTTACTGAGCAGTGACGCTGAAATTCTAAAATAGAACTATTCCATGAGGAATCGACATCTTTACTAAAACCCACTTTACTTGTGATTCGGTACACTTGCCGAATAAAAGTCTTAACATTTATGTATCATTGATTAAATATATTGAATGACGGTAAACGGTGGTAAAGAAAGCCTTAATTTTAGTGTTTAACAGACTTTTAGATTGTACAATTGTAAAGCTAAAATGCTTTGGATTTAACTTCCAGATTGTGGAATCCTAAATATATTTAGTATTTGAAAATAACTTTTGGATTGTGTAACGTTTCCGAATTCTACAATTTGGAAGATAAAATATTTTTGGAATAACTACGGGATTGAATAATACGAAAAATATTTTATTTTAATTTAATCTTTGGATGAGAGGTGCACAATTCAATCCGGAAAATAATTCACCATTGCACACTGAAAGAAAGTCTGATATGGTTAGCCTATCTTGATTATTTTCTAGGATGCAAACAAGAAATGATGAACATAGGCTTGAACTTGGAATTTTAGCTTTAAATTCTTGCGCATTATTAAATTCTTGATCACCTCCTATTCTCGTTCCAGAAAGAACTGGAAGTGAAAAGGTGAAAAACCCTTATAGTTCCATACTTTCTGGGTCTTCCAGATTCTAATCATAAACAATGTAGCAACCACAAGGTTGGACGGTTCAGTGGGCCATCCAGATCATAATAGGCTCCATTATTCTTACTGCTCACAATTTCTTCTAATGAAGTGACACCAACACTAAGTACGTCAGATTTGTAGAGAAAATGATATACTCTACATATTCAAGTAACATCTAGAAACTATAAACTATTTTTTGGAAGACAATGGAACTCTTCTTTCTGGCAGCAACCAACCGTCCTTGAAAACATTGTCGAATATTGAAAGGACCAGGAATAAAATCAGTGAAGAAGATGTTGCATCATTTATTATTGATGTTTGTGAAGAGCTACTAGTGCTGGAAGACAGAAAGTATAGGCTGGCGTTGTCAATTGATGCAAATGATGTAAGAGCCGTGGATAGTTGGGGCTCTGCTCTTTCTTTCCGGGGCCAATTGGTAGCAGATACTGTGGTCCGGTTTGCATTATTCTTGACATCATTGAATTACCTTTTTCAGTTCCTATGTTAGATTGTTTTCATTGCTCATTAGAAACATGTTAGAAAGCTGCTAAAATAATTCTCAAATTGGTAATTTTTTTAATTTCATATTAAAGCTTCGGGACCTTAATGTTTCCTTGACATGAATTCTTATTCCTGTTTGCTCATGCATACCTTTGATGTACATCAAATTTTTATTTATCTCCAAACACCACAGGGTGTTGCATCCGAGACTGAAAGAGTATTGCGGACTGCAAATGGTATGTTGTTAAAGGACAGTGTTTATGCGCAACATGTAGTGCTTGTTTGACATGGCTTTCGTGAGTGAAAAAAAAGAAAAACTTCTGTTTGGTACATATACTCTCGTAAAGTGATATCTTCAGTTGCTAAAATGCATAAGCTGACAACCTGATAAGATTTGTTAGTTGAATCATAGACATTTAAGGCACCTCTGTGTTGTACTTATCCACTCCTTAACTTACACTTCTTCAAAAACTATTGTTCACTGCAACTTCATGCCCAAACGACATTCTGCACGCCAGACTACATCTCTATATTAGATATTTTATTTTCTTACACAATTTAACCTGAGAAATAATGTGTAAATAAAAAGCAACCCCCTTCTGCAAGCTATAACAAAAACGAAACATGAAAAATTATAACACACTTAAAGTTATAATTTTAAGCCAGAGATGCAAACCACTTTAACAGCAAATCAAGTTTAAAGTCCATCACCATCTCCAAACAGAGCATCGTCAAGTCACACCAAAAAAAAGTGCCCATGTTTCCCCATTTTTGTAGGTCAAGATTTATTACAGAACTATTGTCTAGCTCTTTATATTCTACTATTGGAAAGGAAATTCAATCAGCAGAAAAATGATGAATATGTGGAAACTCTCGGAACAAAATACTCTTGATCAAATCACTTGCTTAATATCATCCATCACATTCTAAAGGAACAAAATATATGCAGCACTATCCATCTCAAATCTCATAATAGTCACTCATAACTATCCATCTCAAATCTCATAATAGTCACTCGTAACCTTTTCCCAGACAGTTCAAACAACGTTGAACCCTGCAAAATTAAGAGGAAACATTACAAAACTACAATAGTCCAAAAATCATAATGCTTGATGAATGATGTTAACTCAAAACAAATCTCTGAATGAGCAATCTCCTTACAAACAATTCATCTTCAAGACAACCGAAATAATGAAATTATCTTCTTTGTTTTACATTTTCTCGGCAAGCATACCCCATACTTGAAATTCCCATAGAATATCGAACTAGGCATAACATTAAGCAGAACAAAACGAAACCTAACCTGTTTCCTTCGCAAGTAGGACACACGCAGGGGTTAATTGCAATAGGGTCGAACATGGGTGACCAAGCTATGGTGGCATTCCCACTGCATAGTTTGCATATATAAAATCCCTTCCCTCTACAAGCCCTACACGGCAACGCTTTTTCCTACATATAAACCCACGAAACATGTTCCATTACATCAATTTCGAAGAAAGAATAGGATAAAGCCACGAAGAAAAACTCATGCTTACCCGTTTCTTCTCAGACGCAAACCGAAGCAATTTGATGGTAACAGTAGAAGCCAAGTTCAAAGTGGCTACTCCACCAAAGATTACTGCAGCCATTCTAACCAATGGCCCCACTGGCCTTAGATTCATGCCTTTTCTTCCAATATCTATGCTTATTCCTTTTCTCACCCAATTTCACAAACAACTGATCGTCACAAAATACTGAAAATAAACTGTTTATGGGAAGGGAAAAATAATTGTCAATACGAAACGACTGCGTTTCGGACAGGAGTTTTGTTTACTTTTCACTGAGACACGTGACGACATGTCGTTTTGATGTTTTTAACATTGTCCTCTGTCGTTGCAGCAGAGTAGCACTGCACGGACTTCAGGGGTGAAATTGAGAAGAACGCTTCTTCGATGAAATAATGAAATTCGTAATAGCGAAGAATCCCGTTAATCTTATCAACTCTCAGGGTTCACTTGTTCTCTTTGGCGTTCCTTCCGTTCAGCGCAATTTTCTTCGCAGTTCGAGCGCCAAATGGACTCGCGGCTCCAAGCCCCTCATGCTTTCGTTTTCTTCCTTGAGAACTTGGTGCGCTTCTTCTTCCTCTTCTTCTTCTTCGAATATGTATGGAGGTTGGGACGATCTCGGCAGTTCAGACGCGCCTGGTGGGTCCCACGCCTTGCGCAATCTTCTCGTTTCTATTGGAATCGATGATAGGAAGAACGTTTTCGTGTTCCTCTTGGGCCTCGTTTGCGCGATGGCGATTTCTAGGGTTAAGGTTTCTTCTATTGTCGTTCTTCCGGCTTCCGCGTTGGTTTTCGCCGTTGGTTTCACGGTAGGGTTTTTCCGAAACGGAGCGTTCGGTGAGGTGAGGGCGAGTGGGAGTAAGAGGAGGGAGAAGGAGGACAGTTCGAATTCGAAGCTGTCTTCGGAAAAATTGCGAAGTTTGGTGGAATTTTTTGACGAGCTTGATCTTGTGGTCAATAACTTGAAGAGTGATGTACAAAGTGCTATTAGGAATAAAAAGATTCGAGTGGATGATTTTTATGGTTATGTTGTAGTCACAGATAAGATTAAAGCTTCACTTAAGAATGCTAGGAGTGTTGTTAGTTCTTTGACTGAGAATGAGGAAAACTCTGGTGGTGTTTTGGTTGAGAACCATAAGAGTGGTAGAAGAAAGAAACAAGTTGGAGAAGGTGGGTACCAGATGCTGCAGTCTTTTAGCAGTTTGTTTGGGGAAAATTTGTTTAGCTCCAATTCGACCAAAGTCAGGGAAAATGTCAAGCAAGAGGCAGTGGATAGAATATTGGATCAAACTACAGAAAATGGTACAGTGCCTGTTGTTGAAGACAGGGCTTTGAATTTTGTTGATGAACATAAGAGAAATCGTGAGTTGGATCTGAATACTACTCAAGGCTCGTCTACTAACTCAGTTTTGGATATGAACAAAAGTGGAAGAATAAGAACCACTCCAGAGGGAGACAATTTTGGCTTAGGGGACATACGGAGAAGGAAAAATAAATTCTTTGACGATAAAGAGCACAGTTACCGGAATAAAGGATTGAGATTCACAAATAATCGTAGCTTCTCTTTGAAGATGGATTCCAGCAGCATAACAGACATGTGGGAATCCCATGACAATCTGCTTGACACTGAGAGCTTTAAAGTCCGAACGAAACGCATGGAAAGTGAGTCCTCTTTTAGGCGTGAGCAGCTTCTCAACCAAGGTCACAGTACCTTCAGGTCTTCTCATGACTTGAGAGAGGGTGGTTCTGACAGGTCTCAGTATCAAGATGATACAGAGAATTACGATGATCATCACCACGTTGCAGATGATTTGTCTGTGCATGAGAATGAATTCAATACCGCTTCATCTGCAAAGATTTCAGATGATATGATGTTCGATAGGTATCTTGATGAAGCATCGGACCTTTTAAAACAAGCAAAAGAGTTTATAAAAGTTAGGCAGGAAGAAGAGCAAGCTGAAATCATGTTATACAGGTCTGCAAACATACTAACCAAAGCTGTGGACTTGAAGCCCATGAGTTTATTGGCTGTAGGCCAGTTAGGAAACACTTACCTTCTTCATGGAGAATTAAAGTTGAAGATTAGTCGTGAATTGAGAACTCTTCTTTCTGGCAGCATCCACTCATCATCTGGAAATCGTAGTAGAATATTGAAGGGACTGAGGAATAAAATCACTAGCGAAGAAGATGTCGCATCATTTCTTATTGATGTTTGTGAAGAGTGTGAAGAGCTACTAGTGCAGGCCGGCAGAAAGTATAGGCTGGCCTTGTCAATTGATGCAAATGACGTGAGAGCTCTGTATAATTGGGGTCTTGCTCTTTCTTTCCGAGGCCAATTGATAGCAGATATTGGTCCGGTATGCATTATTCTTGACATCATTAAATCACCTTTTTCAGTTCCTCAATTTGTTAGGGTGTTTTTGTTGCTCATTAGAATACATGTTAGAATGCTGCTAAATTGACTCTCAAATTGGTAATTTGTTTAACTCAATATTAAAGCTTTTGTGAGTTTAATGTTTCCTTGACTTGAACTCTTCTTCCAGTTTGCTAATGCATACCTTTGCTGTACGTTCTGTTTCCACATCAAATTTTAATTTATCTTCAAACATCACAGGGTGCTGCATTTGAGGCTGAAAGAGTATTCCTGGCTGCAATTGACAAGTTCGATGCTATGCTGTTAAAAGGCAATGTTTATGCGCCAGATGGTATTATGTCTATAAATTTCTGAATTTACCATTTTGTGGTTCTCACATACAGGTGCAAGTAGAGATTACTATGTTCACATATTCTTCATAAATTATATAGCCTCCTATGGCCTGTTAAGGTCAAAAGCATGTATCTAGCTCAATAAAAAATCTTTGTTGGAAAAACTGCATTAAGAATAGGAAATTATATTTTTATGACATGCATTACAGCCTGAGATACGCGCACAGTTTTACACACACCACGGTAATGGCTTGCTATGTTTGATGACATTATGATCACGGAAATTTTTAAACTAGAAAAGTTGTCTCCGGGATACCAACACTTCTGCATTGATCTCATCGTTTTTTTCCCTTTCATTCATCCTTTTTTAAGTGTTTCCAAGGTCCTCTTGTTATTGAAATAAAGTCCTGTTGTTTTAACCTGTTGAATTGCAGCTTTGTTTAGATGGGGTGTCGCGTTGCAGCAGCGATCTCGTTTAAGGCCAGGAAGTAGTAAAGAGAAGGTGAAGTTACTGCAGCAGGCTAAAAGGTTATATGAAGATGCCCTTGATATGGACACCAATAACTTGCAAGTGAAAGATGCCTTATCCTCGTGTGTCACCGAGCTTAATTATCGACAGTTTTAGCCCATTCACGAAAGAGTTGCCCAGAAGAATAATTTTGCTTTCAATCCTTGGTTCCAGTTATTTTATATCTGCCTGACTTGGATCCACCACCAGAAACAGGTATATATGTGCACAAGTGTCATTGAACACAAATGCTATGGTTCCAGGGTCGTCGCCGCCTCTGTATGGACTCTCCCTAGAATCTGATAAAGACAGCACGTATAATAACAGTTATAATAAGGAATAAAATGTAATCATTTTATTCATGCACAGTCGTGGACACACAGGGTTCACTACTTGTTGTAATACACACATGTTTTGATTATCATTCTTCTGAAAGAAGGGAGTGATGACTTTTATATTATTTAATAAACAAAGGAAAATAAATATGTATCTAAAACATCACTATCCAAAATAAGAAATTTGATGTAAGTAGGGTATTCTTGTAAAATGAAAAAGCAAACTTTGTATTGCTATTATGATATGAATTAAGACTTACTCTTATTCTTATATGTGAATGTTCTCTGTTATAATAGAGACTTCAAATCAAATAGTAAAAATATTCCGTAGTATATTATTTAAGTATTTGGCATTTCACTTGATTACTAGTTTTCAAGAGCAGTTCTAAATTATAGATGAACTTGAATATTCTTCTATTCATTTGTATTGGGTCATACCTTTTTTTTTCATCTTTTATAAACTTTTTTCCTTTGCATTTCTTGTAAAATATGGATGAATTTTAGAGAATATTGATAGATTTGATTTTTTTTTTTCTCTTGTCATGTTTGTCTGTCTATACTCTTAAAAGTAAAATAAATAAATAAGGATATCTATAAACAATGTATTTTTAGCCTCTAGATGATAATAAGTATTAAGGGTGATACCTTTACGATAATTATATAATCAATATTATATTTTTAATCATGGAAAGGGGTGCTAATCAAAATTCATCAAAAGGCCATTAAATATTACAAATAAACAAATATTTCAAAGATTATTTTGTTTATATTTCAAAGATTATTTTGCTTATTTATCATACATTTATTTTCTTAACCATCTCCTTGAGTGAATATTAAAGAGTATTATCCAATATAAGAAAAAAAAACAAATATCTCAAATTATGAATGCATAGAAAGAAGAACATTTCAAACGAGATAACAAGAAAAAAAAAACCTTCAATATTATAGAATTACTCAATTCTTTACAAGTAATATTAAGATCTCTCGTGTTAATAATAATAAACACCGTAATATCGATGAAGAATAGTAATATTAAGATCTCTTCATGTTAATAATAAACACCGTAATATCGATGAAAAGATTTCTCTCGGAATATCTTTGAAGCCATTACCACTCAATTTAACTCGAAGAGAGCTAATATAAGTATATAAGTAATCTCAATGAACCAGATGTACACAAACTTTATTCTTATTCAATTTTTATCATCTTTTTAATTCATTTACTCTTTATAACTTTTTCGGACCACGAAATAAACTTGGCTAAGAAAATTTCAATAATTTCCACACATTAAATTGCTATAAAATAATTAAACTTTTTTGAATGAATAATCCTTTTTATTTATTTATTTATTTTGTGTAATATAATAAAAAATAAGATTGTAAAATAAATTAATTTTTATATTGAAACATTTTCAATTTTGACCATATCATATATAATTTAAGAACACGTACATTAATCTCTTATAAAAACAATAAAAATGATGAAAAAAAATATTTATGAATTATTGGTTTATTTAAAGTTTAATCAACGTGTCAGATTTAAAAAAAAAATATATTTTCTCTGACAGTGATTTTTTTAAGCAATCTCTAATCGTACGAATTGGATCAAGTATTATTTTTAGAAATTGGATCAAGTATTATTTTTAGGGTTTGCACAATAAATTTGAGATCTAAAATGTTATTTTTAAATGTGAAAGACTGATTTTTTAAAATTTTTAAAATCAAAACTTGATTCAGGTGAAATTAAAAGAAATAAAACTTAAAAGTATAATTAAGTAAATAAAAAAATAAAGTATTATCTGAATAATATTTCAGCACATTTTTTACAAATTTGGAGTCTGCAAAATATATTTTATATAGGTGCAACGTTGGTTCCCCGCTCTCGCTAACCCAGCTCTGCAAACGGAATCAGTTGCCGCCCCCAGAGAGTGCGCTTTTTCACTCATTAATTCTTCATTCTCCCATTCGGCTTCCGCTTCACTCCTCTATAGCCTGAAACGGTGAAGATTTGTGCTTCTGTTGTTTCGTTTTCGATAATGGTTGCCGTTGATTTTGGATTCTGGGTTGTGTTTCTTTTTAGGGATTGTGGTTCTATTGTTTGGGATTTTGCTTCTTTTGTGTTTTCGATTTTAAATTATACTTATTTTCCATTTCTTGTTCGAGCAGACTCCGTTGAAGGAGTGGTGGCGTGGCACTCGGTATCTTATAACTAGAGGACCTGAATCTCATCAACTACCTCGTACAATCTCAGAGATTCCTTTTTTGTCGAAACACTTCTTTTTCGGGTAAATGAAAGCCCTTAGGTCTAATTTTTTCTTGCCTTATAAATTGCCCTTGGGTCTCATTTCCCCTAGCTCCAATCTTTTTCGGACTGTTCACTCAGATACCGATTAGTTTTACTTTGATGTTTAATTTGTATATTCTACACTTGAGTTCTTTCATCTGCTCGCTGTGTACTTCTTTTAAGTATTTCTTGTGTGCATTTTTATTTGTTATGATTTTGTCCTAGCACAGCTGTACTGGAAGTGTTTTCTTCCTGAGTTAGATCGATTTATTGTTACTTGTTCATATGCACGCATTATTATGCACATCTTGTAGTTTACTTTATTTATGGTTAAACTAACTATGAGTCTGAGTGTAGACTTTCGAATAAGCATTTCTAGGGGAGAAAAATAAGAAGAAAAAAATAAATTCCTCTATAAACTAAAATAGTTTGTGTACAAGTTAAAAATAAAAAAGTTTAGAGAAATTATATAAGAGAGTGTTTACAAATGAGCTTATGCATAAACTAATTTTAACTTGTTGGAGAAACTAAGTTCAATTTTTTCTTTTTTTCTCTGCTATAGGTGCATATGGACAAACTCTTCTAAGCAGGGCATGTATATTACTTGAACAACGAATTAATCGTCTTGTTGGTTACTGTCTGCCGTGTACCATGGAAAAGTCATATGTAATTCATGCCGACATGTGCTTTGACCGAGTAATTTTTGACTATTGAGCCCACACTTTCATGCTACTGCACAAACAGTTATAGGATTTGGTGGAGTTTTCCGAGAACATGGATGACAACATGGACTTGCAAATCTCCCTGGATAAGCTGCCAATCAAGCGATTGGATTCCATTGAAGAAAATGGGATGGAACGATTCCCACCGTATGCTTTCCTCTTGTTTCTCACTCATTTTAAAAGGAAAAACTATTTGCTAATGATGATGGCCTTTCAAAAGTATTTACAGGAACAGGAACATGGGACCCTAATTTTTGTTTGCATTTCTTCTCTGTAATTTCTTTCTTAATATGTGCTTGTCTATTTGTGTTATTGCAGAGATGTGGACTATGATGAGAAGCGGCTCTCCCTAATCAGGCGAATTGACTTTGCTTGGGCCATTGAGAAGGATGAGGAGAAGAAGCAGAAGAAGAGCTCCAAGGAGACCTCAACACCATGGCAATGGCAGAGCATGGTGGAGAATTTGCAATTGGCACATCAGGAGCTCTCTGTCATCATTGATCTCATCAATACTGTAAGTTGTGCTTGTTGCGTTTTGCATTGAATAACTGATATTTATGTTTTTGTCTATTTTTTTAGGAACCCTTATGATAAGTTTAATTTTCTCCCTGGGCATCTGTTTGAAACAATATAGTAAGCTTGAGGGTATTTGGTTTTTGACATCGGTGATAGATTGCTTCCAATGGAACTTTCTTTAGAAGAAAATGCTTGTTTGTGGCTTATAGGGAAGTATGTTAGTTTCATTCTTGAAGGAATGGAATAAAGTGTTAGAGAACTTTTATAATTTCAACTGACAATGTCAGTGGAACTAATAATCAGTGCTTCATCACGAGGCATCATCCTTATTTGGTCTTAATGGAATCTCTCTTTTATAACCAAGTTTTGTGAATTTTGGGTGGCAATTTTGGTTTGAATATTAATTAAGATTTGATTTTGGGTTTTTTTGGCACAGTTGTTTTTAGTGTGACTGTAAGTTATGAAGAGGCTGATAATACAAATATGCTTTGTTCAAATTATTGTGCTCAGGTGGAAGCAAATGATGCAGTAACGGTGGCTAGCATGACAAGACCAAAACTATTACCAAATGAAGCTTTGTCTGACCTGGCTGTATCTGCAGCCACCAAGCTGCAATGTTACCGTGTAAATATTCATCTATCTTCTTTTTCTTGAAAGAAGAACTCTCCTTTTTTTAATGTTTATTTTTGTTCATGATAGTAAGTCAAGATCAGTTCCTTTTTTAGTGTAGCAAGTTTATTTGCTTAAATAAAAAGAATGCAAGTCAACTCGTGGGAAGTTTTTTGGGCTCTTAAAACTTGTCTATGCTACAATTGGTTTAGCTTTTACTGTGGTATGTAATGAAATATTTGAACAAGCTCTCTATCATGTGCAGCAAGTTGGAAAATACTTCAAGCAATCTGCCAAGGCTTTCGAACAACAGGTTGCTCGGGAAGCTAGGTTTTATGGTGCCCTCATCAGGTGAATTCCAATTCTTAACTTTCACTTTAATATTCACTTATCTGGGTTGATGGTTGCAAGTATTTGAGAACATATTCATACAGCAAATAGCAATTTTTTGTTTCTTAAAAAGCCGGCTCTTGCCTGTATCCATTTCACCAATGAATTAAAGAAACTTGCCTTTGGAGAAGGCTTTTTTTACTTAGCTTACGTGAGGTAAGTTACGTCATACCTATAACATGTCCTAACAAATGGACAGGTTGCAGCAAAACTGGAAGGTTAAACGGCAACGTCAGGCGGCTATTGTTCCAGGGAATGAAGGCTTCACCTTTGATCTCTTTGATAACTCATATGATCAAGCTTCTATTATTCGGTCATTGTCTATGTCTACCGTTCGAGTCAATCATGATGCGGCTGGAATGCTGGCAATAAATATGTCTCCTGATTTGTGCCGATCTCTCCAATTTGGTTTCGTTGGTGCACAATCAGATGATATACTGAGGAATTCCAGAGGAAACAAATCTCGCTTCTCAGTTGAGCATAGTTTGGGTGAAACTGGCAAAGAGTCCTTAACTGATGAAGAGTGTGTTAAGAAAACACATTCACTCCTTCGTGAAGTACATGAAGCAATTTTCAATGAGCAGGTAACTAATTTTTTCATTATTATATTGTTGCTTTGCTTTATCTAGTTTGTCCTATATTCTTACTTGACCATATCCTGTTGGTGGTTTGTTGCTTGGGACTCTTATTCTTTTAGGTGTTTGATTTGGTAAATCGAGAAGCATTTACCACAGTTACCGGTGTTAGTGTGACTGGAATACGAGAAAACTACTTACAATTAAGCTTAGGTCAAGGAACCTCTGTGTACTTATCACTTGTGTCAAATGGTCAAGATCATTCCACTGTTGAAAATGAACTCACCAATAATGTAGAAAATGAAATGTTAGATGGAATGAAGCCCGAAGCCAAGCAGAATGCCCCTAAGAAAGGGTTGTTTTCTATTTCCAGCTGTTATGAGATTTACATTCAGCAGATTTTTCATGAGCATATATTCGGAAAAGGTGGTGAAAAACCAATTTCCTCTGGAAATCGGTTGTCTGGGGTTCAGGCAAAGGAGACAAAGGATGGTGGATCCAATCTTCTTGGTCATATCTTTATGTCTTTGTCGCACAGGATCTTTTCAACTAAAGTTCTTGCGGAGCTGGAAAACGTGGTATTACTCTTTTCAAAATTAAATTTAGCGGGTTGAAAAATAGACATTTTGTTAAGTCTTTGATACCTGCAGGTATCGAAGGTCCCATATCTACAGCTAATTTCTAATCCCACGTGGCATTCTCGGACTTCGTCGTGGACTCTGTACATGGAGGTTCCTCAGTCTATCCTTCGTGGTAGCCAAATTAAAACATCAGATTATTTTGAGAAAAATGCTGTCAAGCGTCAGTTTTGGATTAAGGTGGTGTTAAATGACAATTGTATCAATGTTAAAGCGGAAGGTTCTCCAAATGTCGCAGGCCTGTTCAAGGGAAAAATTGAGGAAACCCACTCAATAAACAAATATAACTGCAACTTAGCTGATCTTCCTGTGATTATTCTGCAGCAGGTAAATTGATGCCGTTGCAATGACTTTTAAATGGATGTATATAGCTGACTCACAAAGGGAATCGTACGTGTAATAATAAAAGTTGCTTATTTCTGCTGTTGAAATCATGCAGGTTGCGAGCCAAATTATTAACTGGTTATATCAGGAAGCTCTGATGGTTGGGATAAAAGCAAATCGGGACTTCTTATGCTTATCTTTTGAGCTGGAGCAGGGTGAAACACTTGGCCTGGTTGCAAGTGTTGATCCAGAAGATAGTGATGGGTGTATATCTTGGTGGTTGGTCATGGAGGACAGTTTTGCAGAGGAGCAAAAGCTTCATATGAATATCACAGATGGTGCATCTGAGTATAGGAAATTCCTAGGTCACTTGTCTCTTGATTTGTTATACGCAACACTAATCGACTTGGTAGGCTTGTGCAGTGGTGGCACTGGCCTATGAATTTGAATCAAATGTTTTTTTTTTTCTGGACTAGTCAAGTCGAAGATCTAGGAGAGGTCTCAGTGCGCTACCATTACATTATATGTTTGCCATTTTAATATAATTTGTGCACTACGCCTCAACTAATTTGCTGTGTCTCATTCTTCTATAATAATTTTGGATCTATCATAATTTTGAAAAAAAAAATGAAATGGAGACTAATAATAAATAACAAATTATTCTTTATTTTTCAAAGTGTGAAAAGAGAAAATGAGAAAAAAAGAAAGAAAGAATTGTTTTTGCGATTTTGAATTTATTCTTTTCAGTGAGTGTATGACGTCTTTGTTTGGTCAAAAGAGGTTAGGGTAAAGGAGAAAATTTACAATAAAAAGGATAAAAGTTACTAATATCTTGAGTTAACTGTGTATTATATGTATCTTATTGTTTTCAACTCCAGTGTTTTTTTTTTTTTTTTCATTTGGAATCATACTACAAAAAAAGTATGTCAAAGAAGTAGTGGAAATATTCCCCATAGAAGATTGTAATCTTCCCAATACTCCAGTAAAGGTAAATTTGTGACAAAATTGAAAAAGAACAACTTGTAGATCAAACAATGTACGATGTGAAAACAAAGTAAAGACAGTACTATAGTTGGGGTATTGTGACTCTGAAATATGGTAGGAGGAATACACTGCTTACTTGAAGACAGAAATCTAATTTAGATATAAATAATTAGATTGGAATTAAATTTAAACTTATTTTTTTTAAATTACTTTGGACTTCTATAAGTTTAAATTTAAATAATTTAATTTGATTTTAAATCCAAATCCATATTTTTTTTAAATAATAGGTTAGATGTCTATAAATCATTTTTATATTGATTTTAAAATTAAAAACTTTTTCAAAATCAATTTTAGATTTAAAAAAAATTATATATTTTCTAATAACATTATTTTATAAAGAAAATCTCTTAAAATATTTTATATTTTATAAATGTGAAATTAATCAATAATCTTACACTCTAGCCAACTTTTCCATAATCGATACATGTTTTCTATAAAAGAATTAGGTAATCTCCTGTACATCTCTTGAATGTCGGGATGCGTTACCCCCTAATATTTCCATAATCGATACATGTTTTTCATAAAAAAATTAGATAAATGTGAATGAGTGTTAGCCCTAGTAAGAATAAATGGTAAATTACTTGAAAATTTAGTGTTGAAACATAAGGATTAAGAAATATCAATTATTATATTTTAGTAAAAAAAAATATAAATAAATATAAAAATAACACGGTGACCACCTTTGAAGTAGCTTAATCTTGTGGTCCATAACTTAAGGAGGAGTAATGTACAAAGTGCTATTAGGATGCTTTTTATGGTTACGCTGAAATCACATAAGATTAGAAGCTAGGAACATTGTTAGGGCTTTGATTGATAGTGAGGAAAGCTCTGGTGATGTTTTGATGATAAGGAGTATACTAAGGGAACAAAGGATTGAGGTTAACAAATAATCTTGTTTGGTACACATATACTCTCGTAAAGTGATATCTTCTTCAGCTGCTAAAATGCATTACTTGACAACCTGATAAAATTTATGAGCTGAACCATAGACATTTAACTCACCTGTGTTGAACTTATCCAGTCCTTAACTTATACTTCTTCCAAAACTATTATTTACTTCAACTTCATGTCCAAATACATTCTGCACGCCAGACTACATCTCTTTATTAGATATTTTTTATTTTCTTAGACAATTTAACCTGAAATAATGTGCAAACAAAAAGCGACCCCCTTCTGCAAGAAAACAAGTTTCCTGGCACATCATAAACCTGACAAAAAAAAACCCCTTCTGCACGCTATAACAAAAACATAACATGAAAAATTATAATATACTCTGTCGTTGCAGCAGAGTAGCACTGCACATATTCAGCTCTTCAGCCGTGGAACTGAGTAAAGGACGCTTCTTTGATGAAATAATGAAATTAGTAATTGCGAAGGATCCCGTTAATCTTCTCAACTCTCAGGTTTTGCTTGTTAGGAACTTTCCTAAGGAGTTTTGGGTGAGATGAAGGGAGTAAGAGTGGACCAGGAGAATTGAAAATACTAATATTTTTTAAATGTGAAACTTGTATTTTTAGTTTAGAAATCAAGATTAGATTAAGATGAAAATTAGGTTTAAGAAACATGAGGACGATTTTTTTTTTTTCATTCATTTACAAAATTTTCCCAAAATTGTATTATAATAATATGATTTTAATTAGATTTACAGAAATTAAAAAAAATTATTCATTTTAAAATTTTTCTAAAATATTTACACCAGAATGAAAAAAAATCACATGAGTACATCACACAC
>Ga0123340_1002984_pt1 | contig 15641 bp, 14 predicted proteins | sample SirMexnodulemix_FD_89961 | JGI IMG/M metagenome (GOLD analysis project Ga0123340, IMG submission 89961) | Root nodule microbial communities of legume samples collected from Mexico - Siratro Mexico nodule mix | ecosystem: Host-associated > Plants > Roots > Nodule | place: Mexico: Nepantla... | reverse complement strand
GTTGTATATAGTATAAAGATTATATCATAATGAAACACTTGAAAATAAATAATGTTAAAATATGTATTATAATTTTGTTATTTATTTACCATATCCTTGTTCAAATAATTTTAAAGATAGAAAAAATAATGTATATTAAAAGAGAAACAACCATGAATATAAGTATAGAAATGAAGATAAAATGAGAGTAATTTAAGATCATAGAAAAAGAAAAGAAAATTAACTAGCTAGTTACGAGATTGTATAAAATGCAATCTAAGTAATGAATATTGTAATTATTGAAATGAGAAGACATTGAAAAATTGTAAGAAATTCAATTTTCAACTTAACCTGTTTTATCTAAGTGCATCTTTACTTATTGAAGTTTAACCTTTTTTTGCCTTACCGTATACATTATTATTATTGTTATTATTATTATTATTATTATACAGATATGCATAAATAATATTATCTTTTTTGAGAAAATAATACCAATAACAATAATAATAATAATATATGAATATTAATAGTATTATTATTATTATTATTATTATTATAATAATTATTATTATTGATGTATAGTGACCGATTGTGTGACTGAATCTGTGACCGATTTCTGTCACCGAATCTGTGACCGATTTTGTTACCGAATCTGTGACCGAATCTGTGGCCGATTTTGTGACCGAATCTGTAGCCGATTCTGTGACCGAATCTGTGGCCGATTCTATGACCGAATCTATGACGGATTTTGTGACTGAATCTGTGACCGATTTTGTAACCGAATCAGTGACCGAATTTGTGGCCAATTTTTTCAGTCACTAAGAATGACCAATTTTTTCGGTCACTGATTCAGTTACTGATAGTGACCGATTTTTCGGTCACTAATTTCAGTCACTATTGAGCAATTTTCTAGTAGTAGATAGTCCTGTCCAAAAATGATGTTTCAAATATATAGGAACCCATCGATGTTGTTCCTCATACAAAGAAGTCAACAATTGATTATCAATCAAGCAAAAATGTGCAATGAAATTAACCCAATTAGTTTCAAATTTATCCACATTTTCAGATTCATAGACGACCTCCTTCATGGTTCTCTTGATGTCCTTGTATTGGTTATACCCTTATAACTTTTTTGGAATTTTCTTCATTATCTGCCACAAACATGACCTGTGTCTTGTCTTAGGGAAGATAGTCGCAATGACATTCTTCATAGCCTGACATTGATCAGTGACAATCCCTTTTGGAGCATTGTAATCATACAACATCTCCAACAGTCAAATAGCCAAACAAATGTGTTGATGTCTTATGAGGATAGTAGCCCACACCCTAAAAGAATGGATTGCCCGTGATGATTGACCCCAACAAAAGGTGTAAAAGCCTTGTCGTACTTGTTCATTAGGTATGTCATATCAAATGATACAACATCTCCCAAGTATTGAGAGGCAGCCTGACTTCTTGCATCTTCCAAAAAAAACATTCCTTATGCGATTGTTTTCGTCCACTTCGATATCAAAGAAAAAAATCTCTATTCAATTCTTTCATGCGGGAAAAATGCTTCAACAATGTTTGGCCGTCCCCCTCTTTCCCTAGTGCACGTCTTTGTTGAGAAAGGTAGTTTCGCATATCACACTCAACAAATGGAAGGTTATCGTATCCTCCGGCAGCATGAACTAATGATTGATAGGTTTTATTTGTCCTGACATCAGCCTCATCATTGAAGTCAATAGTCCTCTTAACCCCTAGGTTAATAATTATGTTTTCCCTAAACAATCTTGACTTAGTTGGACTTAAGTCGTGGGAGTGCTCCTCATTCATAGTTGTGATGTACCATTTGTCTTCCTTTCTTGTAAGTGTAATGCGGGCGGGGCACTCATTTGCTTGTGTTAGAATTGACCTGGTTTCAGTAGGGATCCTTGATACATATGTACCTGCTCTTGAGCTCGCCAAAATGAAGTACCTTAATTGCTTTTCGGTTCCTTTTTTTGACGACCTTCTTCTAATACCAAAGCCTTTTGTGATTGCATATTGTCTGTAAAAGGTCGTTGCTTCAGCTGCACTTAAAAAGCACATGCCAATTGTGGGAACACCAGGGTCGACGTTATCAAAACCTTCCTCATTAACTGCATTTCACGTTTGGCATTCTTCACTAGAGGAAATGTCATCCAATGATAATATTCGATTGGTGTTGATGGTATCGAGAGAGGAATTCAACTACAATTACAATGTGAATGACAACAGCTGGTCAACCATAGTTAAATCTAATGTAGAGTAACTATAATCATTATTTGCATGAAACTAATAAAAAAACAATATTACAATTCAGTTGCCAATACTACAACTACGGTGTCCCCTCCTTAAAACATGGGTAACAACTAGGTTAATGGAAGCGAAAAAATCAGCTTTAAGGAACAGAGGTCAAATAAATGAAATTCATGTGTTTATGTGGTTAGTCGCCCCAACTTCAACAAAGGTGTCCACTCATTACTAAAGGGGTAACCTGTGGTGTTTTCTAATGTCATTTACCTTTCTTATTTATTCCTACGTCATTAATTTTGATTCATGTTTTTGTAGGTTGTCGTCTACACTCCCAACGAACGCATTTTCTATCTCAATATAACACTAAATAACATCGTGAAGGTGTTCAGGTTCGATATAAGTCCACCAACTGAGGAATTACTTCGTGCTTCACAGCCAGTCATTTGCCTTAACTCAGACATTGGTATACAAAAACCTGGTCTTCATTTGTGGAATAAATTTGTTGTCAAAATTTAATTGACAATTATTATCTTAATACAGTTATTTTGGATTTGTCTTTTAAACCTCTTTGTGCAGATCCTAAGTACCGTCATTGGTTTACTGGCACCCAACCTCACAGTGACAACTGATGGATGATTAACTCGTGGATTGGAGGACTGCAGAAATTAGGATGGCCTTAACTTTTCACTATCATCACTTTAACTTCATAACTACATGTAATGTTATTAAGTTGTGTTATGTTTGTGAATTATGTTCTAATGTAATGTGTAATGTCATTGCAACATTGGTTGTCACCTACATGTTAATTTTACAAATGTTTTTAATTTACTAAATTATGTGCCATATTTTACAAATGAAGTTGTCATGTTGATTTATAACGCTTAAGTTGACCACATCATTTTCATTTTCATGATATGTGTGCGTAAATAGTGTTTTTTAGGCTTCCATCAACCCACGCTTACCCATGACTTAAAGAGGAGACACCTCAGTTTTTGTTTTGGCGACTGATATCAAACCTCTTCGTAAGGACCCTATTTTACAAATGAAGTTGTCATGTTGATTTATATCGCTTAAGTTGACCACATCATGTTCATTTTCATGACCTGTGTGCCTAAATAGTGTTTTTTAGGCTTCCATCAATCCAACGATTACCCATGCTTAACAAGGGGACACCTCAGTTTTTGTTTTGGCGACTGATATTAAACCTCTTCATAAGGACCTTTTTTTACGAATGAAGTTGTCATGTTGATTTATAACGCTTTCATTAACCACATCATGTTCATTTTCGTGGCCTGTGTGCCTTAATAGTGTTTTTTAGGCTTCCATCAACCCAACAGTTACCCATGGCTTAATGACTGAATATTCCAAACCTGTGTACATGAATGCTAGTGAGTCCAGTGGCCAAATTTTATAATTAGTTGTTCGTTCGGGTAAACACGGTTAACCACTAATGTATTATCAGGGGTAAGCAGCAGCATTCATTAACAGAGTTCTATGAAATGAACATATTTTTGTACATCAAAAACTGGAACATATATATTACGAGACTAATTGAAGAAGGTAAGAACTGAATATTCCAAAAATGTGGACATTTTTTGGTACTGAGTCCAGTGGCCAAAATTTAGAACTACTTCTCCCTTCGTCATAACATGGGTATCCTCTTGGGAATTTTTGATGTTTGTTTAACTGCATAATGTGATTGATGTAATACATTAGAAAGCAGGACTTGCAGATGATGACTCCTGTGTGCTTGTGAGATTTTTTCCTACCGACATCAGCAGTGACACAAATCCACAACTTTGAACATTATAAACCTATAAAGAGCATTGCAACAAACATTTAAAACCTATGAAGACCACATTCAACAATATAAGCCTTTAAAAACCACATTCAACATTGAACATTTTAATTTATATGCAACACAAACCGGTTGGCTTTGTTGGTTGACAATGGATACGGTGGTTGTTGTGTTATGTTCGAAATCATTGGTAACCCCAAAATTAAATTGTTGAACTACGATGCCATCCACATCATACTATAGTGACATGAAACAACTGTTATTAACTTGTACCAAGTAATAAATAGAAGAGTTGAGGCATACCACACTAAATTAATACTTACAACATTATTAGATGAACTTGTACGCTTGTTATGGACCATCTTCTTTCGCTTTGGAGCCATCTCACAGGCTGACTTTAATCTTTTATTTGGAGGTCATCCCTTTCTGTTAACTGGTATAGGGCTATGAATGGATTGGTTGAGGTTGTCATTGATGGAATTACTTGTTTGTGGTGTCTCAGTTTGAAGGTTGTGTGCTTTTGTGGGGAGAGACATGTCATGTGCTTTGGGAAAGGCTTCCAGGAGGGCAAATAATAATTTGGTTGCTTCGTGATTTTCACAAACCTCAGCTATTTCCTCAAATTTTTTGCATAGCGCATCGTATCGCTAAATATGTGGTTGTTTCTCTTTGGAGTTAAAATTATCATTATGTAAGTATGCTTTCTCCTGACATTCTTGCTCCACCTTTGCAATATATATTTTGTTGCGACGCGCTTTTCTCTTTCTTGGGCAAGAACAACCAATGCATGTCTACATATTATGCCCCTGAACTCAAAAAACAAACACTAACATTGGACATCATTGGTTTTCTTGTCATATAAAACTGTGAAAAATCTTTCACGACTATGTTCATCATGAATTGACTCTTTCATTACTGTGTACGTACAGTTTTGTCCATCACTATGAAAATGGTGAATCAGGCAATTCATTTTGGACCTAAATTCGGTCTGCACCTTAGTGAACTTGGCATGTGTATATTCTTTTTGAAATTGCCTTTCCATCAAAGACTGTGAACCATAATGAATAACAGTGTTCAATGAGGTAAAGTTAGCCTCCTTCTCCTTTTCCCACTTGTGCTGCAACGTATTGTCATATTGTTGAACAAACTGTTGTAGTGTTGTCATAGAATTTATGTAACCATCAAAAAAAGCATTCAGCTCTCATTTCTCTATGTAGTTGACAGTCCTGCCCAAAAATGCCCTTTTAAATATATGGGAACCCATCGATGACGTTCTTCATATAGAGAAGTTAACCATTGGTTATCAATCAATCCAAATTGTGATATGAAATTTCCCCAATTAGTTTCAAATTGATCAAAATTTCCAGACTCATAGACCACCACCTTCATGGTTCGCTTCATGTCCTTATTTTGGGCATACCCTTGTAACTTTTCTGGAATTTTCTTCATTATGTGCCACAAACACCACCTGTGTCGCGTCTGAGGGAACACAATTGTAATGGCATTCTTTATAGCCTGACATTGATCTGATACAATCCCTGTGGAGCTTTGTGATACATACAACGTAGCCAACACTCAAATAACCAAACAAATGTGTTTGTGTGTTCTGACGATAGCAGCCCACACCTTAAAAGAATGGATTGCCCGTGATGGTTGACCCCAACAAAAGGTGCAAAAGGCATGTCATACTTGTTCGTTAGGTATGTTGTATCGAAAGATACAACATCTCCAAAGTACTGCAGCCCGGCTTCTAGCATCTGTCCAAAAAACATTTCTTATCCGGTTGTCTTCGTGCATGTCGATATCAAAGAAAAAATCTTTATTCAATTTTCTCATGCACAAAAAGTGCTTCAACAATGCTTGACCGTCCCCTTCTTTTCCTAGTGCACATCTTTGTTGAGAAATGTAGTTTCTAACATCACGCTCAACAAATGCAAAGTTATCGTAGCCTCCGGCGGCATGAACTAATGGCTGATACGTTTTATTCATCCTGACACCAGCATCACCATTCAAGTCAATATACCTTTTACCCGTAGATTCATCACCCTATTTCCCCGAAACAACCTTGACTTGGTCGGACTAAGATCGTGGGAGTGCTCCTCAGTCACTCCCCGAAACAACCTTGACTATTTGTCATCCTTTTTTGTAAGTGTTATGCGAGTTGGGCATTCATTGGCTTGTGTTGGAAGTGACCTGGTTTCAGTACGGATGGTTGATACATATGTACCTGCTCTTGAGCAAACCAATATGAAGTATCTTAGTTGATTGTTGGTTCCTTTTTTTGACTATCTTATTCTCATACTGAAGCCTTTTCTGATAGCATACTTCCTGTAGAGGTCTTTGCTTCATCTACACTTGTAAAGCACATGCCAATGGTAGGAACAGCAGTGTGGACGTTATCAAGACCTTCCTCATGAACTGCATTTGATGTTTCACATTCTTGAGTGCAGGGAATGTCGTCCAACGATAGTATGGAGGAATTAAACTATAGTTACAGTGTCAATGGTAAAATTTGATCAGCCACATGTAAATGTAATAAATGACAACAATTATTATGTGTGCAAAAAAAACTACATTGCAATTGAGTAGTAAAATAATGAACAAAAGTATCCCATCGTTAATGCATTAGTGACTACTGACGCGAAAAAATGTCAAAAACCAGTAACAAGCCACAGAGGTCATTAAACTGAACATATTTTACTCAATAACTTCAGAACTGCATCTCAATAAACAATACAATCACATTGGTTTTAGTTTAGTAGTCAAAGTTACAACTGTGGTGTCTCCTCGCTAAACCATGGGTGACAAATGATGCATTATAGCCTATGAAACAATATTAATTCACAGACGCCTATGAAATGAACATATTTTGGTCAGTAAACCTTCTGTAGTCTTACAAATGTGGATATTTTTATTGTACAAAATATGTTTTACACAACTCAAGTATGAAAACATTAATGAATATTTTTTGGTGAAAAATGTAACGACGATGGTGCATTTAATCATGTGATTGAGCCAATACGATGACAATAATGAACCATTAATAAGAAGGTGAAAGCATTAAAAGCCAAGTTCACCTACCTGGTCTGCCATTGAATGCTTCAACAAGAAACCTTTGCGGTGGTTGTCGTTTGCGCCTTTTTGGTTCACAAAATTAATGTTAAGGAAGAAAGAGCTCAAGTGTCTCCTCGTTGCCTCCAGTATAAAGGAGCATTAAATGTTCTGTAATGTAAGTAGTAGAGTTTGAAGTTGAAAGACACATTTGTACATACAAATGTCACACCCAATTAACTTTACAGGGGTATTTTGGTCAAATTACATGCTTTCATTTAATACAAAGTTGGTTTCGTGTGTTCCACGACAGTGGCTGCAGCATAGAAGTACACTATCTTTGTTGAAAGGCACCAAAAGAGGGAGCGAGTGCAGTCCTTATTTCGCCGTTGCACATTCAATCTCCTCTAACCAAAACGGAAATTTTGGGTAGGGCATGGAACCTTCGGAAGGACTGGACATCGATGATAGTCAACTTGATACGTTTGTTCGTCATTGCAACACCACCAATGGCCAGCGGGCAATGTACAAGCCGTTTTACTGAACCGAAACTCCTCACAACCAAAGAGCACAAAAGACTTTGTCAGATGCATCGCCGAGGCATCTCACCACCAAGACTTCAGTACCAATCCATAGGAATGGGCACAAAAATTTATCGACTTTCATGGTAAAATTCTTATAACCCACACAAACATATTAGACTCCATTATCATGTTTGTCTTTTTGTTTGAAAGGGCTGTTGAGTGTACACAATGTGGACAATGTCTCAACCTTGTCAACCATGAGAATGTTGGCAACCAAGGAAAGTCCCTCTCAACTGGTGTTGGTCCCATGTGTTGTCAAATCTTATGAGCCAAATGGCCTTGGGGACATGACAATCACAGTTAAGGTATCTACTTACCCAAAATGATACATTTTTTCATCTTCCCAGTCAAATACACAAAAAATGCAATTACAATGTTTTACACAATAGGACCTCATAGGAACTGCTAAGGCCAATGTTCATCGAAAAGTCTTACAGGATTTTGAATTTGGAAATGATATCCAAGTGGGATTTGTGCTAATATTAAAGAATGTGAGTAATTTGTCTTTGCTATTTACTCTGTTGTACATCCTATGTCATTTACAATTTTCGGTTATGTTTGTGTAGGTTGTCGTGTACACTCCCAACGGACACATATTCTATCTCAATATAACCATAAATAACATTGTTAAGGTGTTCAAGTTTGATATAAGTCCACTAAGTGACGACTTGCTTCGTGCATCACTCCCATTCATTCGCCTTAACCCAGACATTGGTATACAATGAACTGCTATTCATTACAGACAAAAGTTGCAATGTTTATAACAATAAAATTGTTTTTGATTTTTAAACCTAATTGTGCAGATCCTAAGTACCGTCACTTCTTTCAAGAAACCCAGCCTGATCTTAACGAGTGATGGATGATTAACTCATGCATTGGAGGACTAACGAAATTAGGATGGGATTAAGTTATCATCATGAAGAATTGAAGTTCATAATTATGTTGTGAATTTATGTTCATCAATTATGTTCAATTATGATGTAATGTTCATGAATTATGATTTGTTCGATAAGGACCTTCATTTACTAAAATATGTGTCTTAATACTGGTGTTTGACATTTGGTCACCCCAGTCGTTACCTATGGCACCCCTTGGATAATTTTTTGGCGAATGACATCGAACGTGTTCATTTGTATTATAGTCTTTCAAATTAACATGATAACTTATGCAATTAGACCCATATTTAGGATTAAGCACGCATTGGTTGACTACATCATCCTCATTTTAGTGACCTATGAGCCATGATACTGGTGTTTTACATTACATCACCCCAATCGCTACCCATCCCTTATCGACAGGATAGCTTTGTTATATTTTCGGCTTCTAACATGGAACGTGGTAGAGTACCATATTTTTCAAATTACCTTCATCCCTTGTGCAATTACACCCCTACGCATTCGTTGACTACATCATGCTAATTTTAGTGACTTATGAGCCTTAATAGTGGTGATTGACATTACATCACCCCATCCCTTATGCAATTACACCCATACGCATTCGTTGACTACATCATGCTAATTTTAGTAACTTATGAGCCTTAATACTGGTGATTGACATTACATCACCCCATCCCTTATGCAATTACACCTATACGAATTGTTGACTACATCATGCTAATTTTAGTGACTTATGAGCCTTAATACTATTGACTGACATTACATCACCATAGTCGTGATCTATCCCTTATCGCAAGGACAACTTTGTTATATTTTCTGCGACTGACATGGAACGTGGTATTGAGTACCATATTTTTCAAATTAACTTCATCCTTTTTGCAATTACACCCATATTTAGGATTAAACACACATCCCTAAATAACACTTTACCTATGTCCTATACATATCTAAAATTTAATGACATGTGCCTGAACAGCTATTGGGACCTCATAATACCCCATCGGTTACCTATGCCTTCACTGACTGGCCACTTTGGTTTCATTTTTGGTTTGTTACTAATCACAATGCCACAAGAATAGCGTTAAAATAACTACCTGAATAGAATTATGTTAAAAATATTTACAGTGCTTTGTTTTACTGGTATGAACAACAAAATGTTAACAAATACAAGTCTATACAGAGTACTACAAATGCTTAAGGAATGATAGAACACTCTGAACTTAAGCTAATTAAGTCCAGAGCAGATAAAATAGTTTCATGGTGGTGGTTATCTTCATGCATGATCCATGTGTACACCAACTGCTCCCTCAAACTTTGAAGCTCAGACTGCAAGTAAACCATGACCCATATTTCATCAACTCAATCAAAAATACACATAACCATACAAGAAAAATTAAATATTTAAAAACCGTGGTGTATGTAGGCATATTCTTTCCTTCAAAACTGCATAAACCGTCTCACATTTCCATGTATTTGATAACCAACAAACCACAATCAAACCTGCAAATCATCACAAACCATTACTAATGAACAAACTTTAATATAGAAAATAGTAAGCAAATTCACAACACACGAACGAGTTTGGTTGGATTGGGAGGTTATCGTCTATGACTTTAACACGAGATTGTTTAAGGGGTCCTACATCTGAAAAGAAATCTACTAGAGATTGTAGTCGATATGCATGAAATAAAAAAATAACAAATTTTCACCCACACATAATGCTAGACCATTGGATTTCACCAAACAGATAAGACATTACCATAGCGAGATCAATGGTCTTGCGTCCATGTTGTTTGCATTTGTGGCTAAGGGAATCCAGGATGTACAATTGCCTTTTACCCCAAACCAGAGCATAACACCAATGGTCCTTATGATCTGTGGGGACAAAAATCCACACCCAAATAAAATAGAATTTAGTAAATAATAGGATTTATACACATCTATGCATAAACACTGTTTCTGAACCCTCACAATACACAAGTATATACCCATGATTTAACGACAGGACACATGGTTATAAATTTGGCTACTACACTCAAATGCATTCATGACCATTTTGGTATATTCAGTTCTTACCTTCTTCAGTTAGATCGTAACATATATGTTTCAATGTTTGATGTACTAGAATATGTTCACTTTATACAGATATGCATAAATACCTCTTCTCACCTCTCACCATACATCACTGGTTAGTTATGTTTTCATGAGCGGACAACTAAGTATAAATTTTGACAAATAAAGTCATGATTGACCATTTGACAACACTTACTATATCAGCAGTCATGAATTAATATAACTCTAACAAGGTCTCTGGGATATAAGTCGTGTATTCAACTTCTCCCTATGTAGTCCATTTTGATTTAACACTTTGCTTTTGCATTACCTCAATAACATCGGTTTGCAATAAACAACATTCATGAAACTATAGTATGAACCATCAACAAATAGTAATCTCATACATACCGCAAACATTGGATTGAGGCAGATACGCTTTACACTTCCTATCCTTTGTCTTTCTTTATTCATGAGCATAAAAGTGGTAAACATCATGACCTATATTAAATTTTGAAAGTTATTTCCAAACAAAATGGGACATAAAATGGGACATTGAAGGTAATCAATTCATGGTTACGAAGTTGTCCACTCTTTGCGCCGGTCCAAGGTTGTGGAAGTCATCCTTGGTAAGGATGTGTTGATCAATTTCAACAACAACACTACAACAAATAACAATATCAGATTAAGTCCAAATCAATCACACAGTGAATAAAATTATAAAATATAATATACCTCTCGTCATTTTCACCATAACCGGTCACGCTCTTATAAAGCTTCTCCACATCGACTATTATATTGGTTGTCGCATTATGACCGTCTTCACTCTCTAGGGGAGTAATTGAAGGGCTCTTGGAAGGAGTGATTGTGGGAGTGTTTGTTGGAGTATTTTTTGTTGTCTTTTGGGGACTTCTTGCTAGACTTTTTGCTGGACTTTTTGGAGGACTCATGGGAAGAGTAATTGTGAGAGTTGGAGGAGTCTTTTCTGCAACCTTTGGACTGATGCTTTCTTGAGCATTTTTGGAACTCGTTCGACAACTGTTACGGAGACTCCTTTGAGGACTCATTGTGGGATTGATTATCGGAGTGATAATGGGGCTGTTTCTAGGAGAGTTTGTGGGACTCTTTTCGACAGTAGTTGGACTGATTGTGGGAGTGTTTTTGAGACTCTTCCCACTGATGATTGGGGGAGTCTCTTTTGGAACCTTTGGACTGATGCTTTCCGGAGCATTTTCAGAACTCGTTCGGCGGCTGTTACAGAGACTCCTTCGAGGACTCATTATGGGACTGATTGTCGGAGTGATAGTGGGGTTGTTTCTGGGAGAGATTGTGGGACTAAGACTTGGATGACTCCTTATTGGAGTCCTTGCCCTATTCCTTCTTCCAATGGTGGAGAATGGGGCAATGCACAGTTCCTCTCTCGATAGTATAATTTCTTCAGCAACTGCAGAGATCTGCTTCGCATTGAAGTGAATCATTTCTATTCTTTCTGAAGCCTTTTTCCACTCCTCGCAGTCCTCGGCCTGAACATCCTCGCCCTCATTAACAACTATAGCTGAAGACTGTATATGTTAACGTGCATTGCACACAGTGTCCAAATTCTCCTCCTCGTTGGTCAAGTCCCAATCCCAAACAATCTACACAACACGAAAAATAATAATTATTACCAAATAACAAAAAATTCTACAATCATAATGTAAAAAATTCAAATAGCACTTATAATTACCTGACTATTTATAATTAATTGCTCAATTTTTTAGTAGTATCTCAAACTCCTAATCACAAGCCAATCACGAATTCCAGGGAACAAAAGACTGCGTCCTAAATCGAGATGATGCACAACCCACAGCTTCACAAAAACAAAGTCAAACCAATTAACAAATCACATCTTTCATTCCCAAATTGACACCACATTATACATAATTTCACACAAACCTGCAACACAGGGACACAACCAAACTGATGTCGGAAAAGATGTGAGGCTCGGTCTAGAGTTTTCACCAAATAATTGTGAACAACCTCACCCCAATTCCACATATGCAAACACTCTAAATTATCTAATAAATTAAAAGGAAATGAACTGACTATTCTTGAAGTGCGTGGAAAATAAAAAACAACAAACAAAAATAAAATATACAATCTACAGTAATTACCAACATGGTCTTCCTCATCCAATTTCAGTAAAATCTTCTCAACTGTGATGTCCTCCTGACCAAATAAGTCGTTGACCAAACCGGGTGTAGAGTCATCAAGATTAACTTGTTCCCCAATAATATCCAAACCCAAACATCTAAAAGAGAGAAGGGAACCAGATGCTCCCTAATCCTAAAACTACTTCTTTGGATATTCCATTGAGTAACCAACTCTAGGATGAAAGCATTCAAAATTTTCAGACCCTCTTCCATGTGCACCATCCATCTGAATGGTGTCTTTTCCACTTGTTGTCTTTGAATGTCAGTCATTTTCTTGTTCACTTCCACAATGATGTTTGTCTCGATCCGGTGCCTAAGCCTGAGCTACAAAAATTTATATCATATTTTTGTTACTATCTTCACATTTAAAAAATTTCAATAACAAAAAACAACTTACAAACATACTTACCGTAGGTTCTCCATCATTGACGGTAACTTCCTTTCCTTTTGTAGCCATCAAGCTTCAAATTTTCAAGCACCTATACAAACAAAGCAATTTTAACAAGTTCACTTCGAACTGTCAATTCATGAGCGGTTATCCCTTCTTTCATGTCAGGAACCATACTTAATGTTTTGGAAACTAAACTCATATACCTTCATGAGGACCATTAACCCATATAAACTTCTTTGTCTGGACCCACAACAATGATTATGCAAGGTTGCGAACAAAAATGTGTCAGTGTTAATACTGGTTCTGAGAACACAAAACATCACAGGTTAACCCTTTTTAAATGACGAAACCCCATAGTTAAAGTTTTTGCGTCTGAACAAATAAGTGTTCATGGGGCCATTATCTCAAATCAAGTTCTTAACTTTCGACAGGTTACCTATTCTTTAGTGAAGGGATACTTCACTCGAAGAAGTTAAGAACTTATTATGCGATAATGTTCCTCATCAACACTTATAACTTTAGACCCTAAAACCAGTACTAAGGTGTGTCGTCGTTCTACCATAGGAAACCTGTCATGTTTTGTCAGCTCAGAACAAGCAATATTACTTTACACACCACCCCTGGTTAACCTTTGTCTAATGAGGGGACACCATAGTTGAAACTTTGTTGACTATGTTAGATCAGCACTGAAAAACACTTTAACATTATGAAAACATAAAAAGGTTCCTCCCTTTTGAACACAAACCCCATAAAAGACTAACATTTTTTAACAACCAACAACAAAACTGTAAAACAACCAATAAAAGCTTTTTTTTTTCCATCAAAAAATACATCAAAAGACAAACCTTTACTTACTTAAAGCACTACAAACCCCAAACACCACAATGGAACCCATACTTAACAAAAAAAGAAGCTTTTGTGTAAAAATGCAGTCATAAAAGACGAACCTTTACACACAAAAAAACCTAACAGTCGCACTGAACTGCAACCCTAAACCAACCACCACGATGACCTGACGATAGGTAGAGGGTGAGCGAAGATGACAGGTCGCAAAGAGTGAAGGAAGTAGCGTGCGATAGAGACTACACAGAGAGTGTGTGATTCAGGTTTGTGGAAGACGAGAGAGCTCGAAGAAAGTTTTCTTTGTGGAAGACGAGAGGTAGCCTCTGTGGAAGATGAGTGGTTGGAAGACGAGATGTAGCCTCTGTGGAAGACGAGTGGTTGTGTGGAAGACGAGAGCCTCTGTGGAAGACAAGAGGTTCTGTGCGCACGAAGAATGAATCTTCCAAAAGGCTTTTCATCTCACTTTTGTCTATCTCCCTGTCATTGTACATGTGGAATAAACAATTAATATTTTTGACATGTAAGTGGTGTCAAATAAAAGTAATGACACGTTATGGTGTCAGTTAAAGGATCATTACTCTTAGAATAAATGTTGTTTCGTCACACAATTCACTAATATAAAATATCTTTCTTCTCTCTCAGGCTTCAAGAAAGTCCTCTTGAAGAGTGACTAATGAGGTTGTTTAGAAGGTTGTGAGTGCTTGTTTCAACTGGTCTCTTGGATATGTTGTAAGATGGCTTCTAATTTTCTTTCCTATCAGGCTGCTGCATTGAAGGGTTCAGATATCGCCGTGCAACAAATGTCAATGCCAGACTGGATCCCCCAACAAAAGAAGCTCAACCTTCCAATCCTTTCAACCACAACTATTGGATTCTTTTTAACTTTTATTTTAATACTTTATTTATTTTATAATCTAATCATCTTTAAAGAATTAAAAAACATTTTTATCCAATCTTAAATAATTTAAAAACCCTTTAATTTTTTTATTTTTTTTTTAATTTTAAGGACCAGTTAAAAAATGATCTTTCGAATTTGTTTCATTATATAATATCTTTTTCTGCTAAAATCACAAATCAACATAAAGGTCTAGAACATACAAACACAAAAGGATTGATTATTTTTTATTTTATATAAAAAACATAACCACCAGATAAGAAGAACCAACAAACATTATATAGAAAATCATCTATCAATTCTTAAGTACCGACTAAACGAAATATCTCTTTAATTCTTTTAAAATTTTCTTCATCAACAATTCCAGTGTCTTGTTTTATCACTTTTACCATTTCCTTTCCCAATTATTCAAATTCTTTCTTTATTGTCTTTCTCGCATCATCATTTCTTATTAAATATGCTTCATAGGCAAAGTCTGTCACGAATTCTAATATCACTTTAATACATATGAGTTGAGATCATAATCATCCGACATTACATTATAATCCTCCGATAAATATTAACTTATTAAACATGTATATTATTTTGTTGTTAAGTTATTTTGAATATAATTGTTGATAAGTAAAAAACAGTTTAAATATAATATATTTTTTTTGCTATATTTTAAAATAACTAAATAACTTTTGTAAGAGTAAGTATTACAT
>Ga0123340_1002982_pt1 | contig 15645 bp, 10 predicted proteins | sample SirMexnodulemix_FD_89961 | JGI IMG/M metagenome (GOLD analysis project Ga0123340, IMG submission 89961) | Root nodule microbial communities of legume samples collected from Mexico - Siratro Mexico nodule mix | ecosystem: Host-associated > Plants > Roots > Nodule | place: Mexico: Nepantla... | reverse complement strand
GCATGAAGTTCAGTTAAGTAATTAGTAATTGATTAGAGTTGAAAAACGAAGACTTTGATATCTAATTTAGAATGTAATCTTTAAAAGACTTTGATTTTTTTTATTTGAAAAGGATTTATTTAAATTCAAGAAATAAATTTTTTTAATTTTATTCTGAATATCTCACTTATTTTCATGGTAAAAATTTACTCAATTTAAACACAGCAAAATTTGTTTTTGAATAATAAAAAGTTAATAAGTCATGTTACAGTTATTTTCTAAGTGAATCATACAACCATAATTGCATTTTACATAAATAAATAAATCATAATAGCAATCAGTTATTGAAATAATCTCTAAAATCAATTCATCTCAATCATTGTTCATCCTCTCATCTCAAAACATTGTTTACTTTTATATTATAATATACTAAAAAAATGACATTTGCACTTCTCTAACTTAATTTTAAATTTTTATTATAAATCTTTACTTTTAAGTGTATCTTATACACTAATTCCATAATTAATTAATGAACATGTCAACCACCTTGAACTATCTTGCTTCTCAGGCACCATCTTCTTAAGTGTTTAACCACCGTTTCAGTCTATCATTTTTTCAGTTCTAGATAGCATTATAGTATTTTTAAGTATATTAATAATTAAAAATAATCTTATACCATAATACATTTTAAGATATAAATTTAATTATAATATAATTTACATAATTAAAAATATTTATTTATTACAAGTTTAATCATGCAGTAATTTTTAAGCCAGTGAACCTGCTGAAACATTAATTTAGCCTTTGACATAATTGTTCTTAAAGATGGAAAGGCTGCAACTAACTATGCAATTGACTTTTGGTTTCTTGAATATCTGGATGAATTTGGAACACAAGCTTCCAAAGTGAACGTTTATTTGAAAAATATCTTGGGTACTCTGATCGTGCTCCATACATCACTTCAGGATTCATGCCCATACCCTTACACTCTTTCTTCTTCTAGCTGCCTCACATGGCATCAACTACTCTCTCCAGCTTCAGACTCTCCGTGTTCAACCCACTGCACCATCAACGGAAAAAGAGGCCAAAATCTCTACTCTCGTCTTCTCGCACCAATCCCCGTCTTGTTTCTTCCATTAACAGTCATTTGGTGCTCACACGTGCCACATATCCGCTTCTCCGGTCTCATTCTACTCCCAAGCGCAGATTCCACGTGAGGACTCCCCCAAAGATTTCATTTCATCAAAGTTTGATGCTTTTAGTCTAATTTGACTAAATATTCATATGGGCAGGTTGGAGTGCAGAGAGAGTATTCTGATGGGGAAAGCTCTGAGTCGCTTGTTTCTGACGCCACATACCAAGAGGAATTTTCTTGGTCTTCTGTAATTCTTCCGTATGTTTTCTGTCACTGTTTCTACAAAGGAGAGGAGTGACATTTTGGAGGGAAGAGTGAAAATTTGTCTCTCTATGAATGTGCCTACGAGAAAAGCAACCTATATATCAATTCTACTCTAATAATCAAAGTTTATAATTTTAAAATGTATAATAAGTTTATTTCATCCTCCAATTAATCAGAATTTTATTTCAAAATTTAGGTTTCTGTTCCCTGCATTGGGTGGCTTATTATTTGGTTATGATATTGGTGCCACCTCCGGCGCTACAATCTCACTGCAGGTAATTTTGTTATTCAGTGTCTTTATATTGCAGCTTAGTAGTACTACTTGAGTAAACTTTTCTATATACATTTGTAGTAGAAGATAGGAAAGTAAAATGCATTAAACTTCTTCACATGTTAAAATCAACTTTTGTATCTTAGCTTTCGTAAAAGTTAATTGAAAAGTTTTAAGTTGATTTTAGCTTTTCGCCAAAATCACAATTCGTTTTACTTTTTCATTTTCTTTTTCTACAAGTGTTTACAGAAATTTTTGTTCAAACAGGATTAAATTTAGCTCTTTCTACTCTTAGTGCAGAAATGTAATCAATAATTTTTCATTTTGTTGATTTGGATCCACAGTCACCCGACCTTAGCGGAATAACATGGTTCAATCTTTCTGCCATTCAGCTTGGACTAGTGGTATGATTTCAGCATCATAATTCGATAACTTATTGCAATTTCATGGAAAAGTTATTGTCATCAATACATTAGAATGTGATTGCTGCCATGAAAATAGGTTAGTGGTTCCTTATACGGGGCTCTTTTTGGCTCACTTCTTGCATATGCCATAGCTGATTTCCTTGGTAAGAGCTTTTACTAATTATATTTTCCCGCAACTGAATCTTCTTTAGATTGTTTCTTATTGAATGTATTAAGTCTACTAAAACCCCAGGGAGGAAGCGACAACTCATTACTGCAGCACTGTTGTATATATTTGGTGGTGTGGTTACTGCCTATGCACCAGAACTTGGTGTTCTCTTAGCAGGAAGGCTGCTTTATGGACTTGGTATAGGTTTGGTAGGCTACTTTGACCTGTAATATTTTTGCAATGTGGATGATTCTTGCACCATCTTACAAGTGAATTGTATTACAGGCCATGCATGGGGCTCCTTTGTATATTGCAGAGACTTGTCCATCACAAATCCGCGGTACCCTAGTATCGTTAAAAGAACTCTTCATTGTCCTGGGGATTCTGGTATTGCATTGTCTTTTATGTTTCTTATTAACTAAAGAATTTACTGTGGTGGGAGGGAACTGATCTTTTATGTTATGCAGTTGGGTTATTTTGTGGGAAGCTTTCTGATTGATACAGTTGGGGGATGGCGGTTCATGTATGGATTTAGTGCTCCAGTTGCTGTATTAATGGGGCTTGGAATGTGGACTCTACCCCCTTCTCCACGTTGGTTGCTTCTCAGAGCAGTGCAAGGAAAAGGTTCTTTTCAAGATTTGAAGGAAAAGGCCATTTTTTCCCTGAGCAAACTAAGGGGTCGACCACCTGGTGATAAAGAATCTGAGAGGCAAATAGAAGATACCCTTCTCTCATTGAAGTCTGCCTATGGAGAACAGGAATCAGAGGGGAATTTCTTAGAGGTGTTTCAGGGTCCCAATCTGAAAGCTTTCATAATTGGTGGAGGACTAGTGTTATTCCAACAGGTAGGTCAACTTTGGTGCAAGAAGTCTCTTGATACTGAAGGGAATGTAGTGAAACTTTTGTTTTTTGTCTGATTAGTCACCTTATTACAATAGATAACAGGTCAACCAAGTGTTCTGTATTATGCAGGCCCAATTCTTCAGGTACATAATCCTTATACTCATTTCTACTTTGATGTGTTGTGACTGGAATCCGTTCTTTTCCATCTAGCTCACTTCATATTATATTCTGTCATCAAAATCCAGAGTGCTGGATTTTCTGCTGCATCTGATGCTACAAAAGTTTCAGTTGTTATTGGCTTCTTCAAGGTATACCTATTTAGATTTGTCCTACCAAGGAATAGGGATCACTTTGTGACACTGATGATAGTTTTTGTGACTGATGAGCGTGTAGTTACTAATGACTTGGATTGCTGTCCTAAAAGTTGATGATTTGGGGAGAAGGCCTCTGCTGATTGGAGGTGTCAGTGGCATTGTAGGAATTCCATCTCATATTAAACTAAAAGATTCCTAATATACTGCAACTTGTCGTATGCAAATGGTCATTTGGTTTTCTTTAATTTCTGCAGGCCCTCTCTTTAGTTCTTCTTTCTGCTTATTATAAATTTCTTGGAGGGTTCCCACTTGTTGCTGTTGGAGCTTTACTTCTTTATGTTGGTTGCTACCAGGTAAATGTCTCCTGGCCAGCTTTGGTCATTGGTCCTGCTGCTTTCATTATCATATTCAACCTGGAGATGAACTTCTTCTGCAGTATTAATTAATTTTGGCTATACATTTTGGATACTAGAACGAACATAGGTTGACATGCATTCAGAGACCTCTGCTTCCAGCAAAAGCTCCTGGCCACAAATAAAAATTCTGATTTAATGCTATTGTTTATGAGATCAATTCGATTGATCCAAATACTGCGGTTATTTATGTCAAATTGCTTTTGCATTGTAGATATCATTTGGGCCGATAAGTTGGTTGATGGTATCAGAGATCTTCCCACTTCGCACTAGAGGGAAGGGGATTAGTCTGGCTGTTCTTACCAACTTTGCTTCAAATGCTGTAGTCACTTTTGCATTCTCTCCATTAAAGGTTTTAGATTCTTTACTTTTGTTTTATACTTCTATTCAGGATAAATTTATCATTTTAGTATGTCTGCTCTTGTTGTTTCTAATCCGCACTGATTTCTGCTGCAGGAGCTTCTAGGAGCAGAAAATCTTTTTCTCCTTTTTGGGGCTATTGCTATTCTATCACTTCTGTTCGTTATCTTTTCTGTCCCAGAAACAAAAGGCTTGAGTTTAGAAGATATAGAATCCAAAATCTTGAAATGACAGCTAATCTAGAATCTTTTTATGTGAATGCTGTATATTTTGGTGAGTATGTATGGAATTTGATATCTCTAACCAAGATACTCAAATCATGTTTTTAGTATTCATGATTCAATTGCCACGAGGGTTCCCATGCTAATGTTGTTTCTTACAGTTTCCGTCAGTGATTTGCCATCAGTCTTTATCACTAATTTTATTCTAAAATTTGACTGACAAAATTGATTAATATTTCCTATCTTGTGATGACGAACTTGTATTTCCTCTAATTTTGGAGGTCAAGTTTGATTCGGGAATTATTTTGAAAAATAAATCTAGTGCGCCTTTGTTTCTTGATGTGCTTGTGTAATGCTGCCACACTTTTGATGCGAACTTGCTCTAACACGTATGAATGGGATTCAGAACATATACACACCTTATTTGTCATGGCTAACATTTGCGTAAAAATTTGGTGCGCATTCCACACGGGTTGGACTATTTGGTGGAGATCATTTCATGCGAGAAAATGCACAGTCGAAAATTCTTTACGTGCATTTAACCTTTAATTTTCTGTTTTCATATGCATGGTTTGTCATTCAAGCTTCAGTAGTTGCAGGTTCTATTTTCATATGTAAAATTAAAATTAAACAAACATTTTGACGTTGTTAGATGGAAAAATAATGATTGTTGTAGTGAATGCAAATGCTGTTCAACAAATTTTCGAAAAAAACTAGATAGTCATTTAGGGGGGGAAAGGTAAAGAAGGTGAAGATTTGAATATACTTTTACCTTAATGGTGATTAAATAATACTACCTAGTAAATTAAATTTAATACGTTCCAAAAGAGAGATGATATTTTGAAATCTCCTACGTTTGCGTGACACGTACTTATCCTCACCTGAGTCCTTATTAAATTCAGAGAAACAACTATTAAAGTTCACGAATGTAGTAATTAAACAAATCCTCGATGACAGCTATAATACTGGTGAAATGAGTTTGAAAAAGTGGGTATGTTCATAAGAATACTCAGTGGCGAAAATGAAACTGATTGTATAATATGTAATGTAATACAAATGTACAACACAATTTATTACATACAAATTAAATTTACAAATATACTGAAATTACACACAATTGTCGGGTACATGCATACATGCGTAAAAACGTCGAACACAAAAACGTATAGGAAATACATCATGGAGGCTTTCAATTTGCCTGAAGAATTCGGCCATTGTTTTCTTCCTGGGCCACTGTATAGTCTGGATTTTTAGAACAACAGAGACCAAATGCGATCAGTTAGACAGTATCATATTACAAAATTGCATGAAGAGGAGATAGATAACTAATGAGTTGGTATTGCTATGTTACCTTGCTGGGCATTGTAAGATACAGGGATTTGAGATAAAGTGCGAGAAACACCGGTAGATACTGGCATTTCAGACGAAGAAGCACGAGAAGCATTGGAAGATGATGATGGCATTTGAGATGACATACGAGTAGTACTGGTAGTAGCAGCAGCAGTAGTAGGGTCTGCATATTTTGCAGGTTCCTCAGTTCGAAGCAAAGAAGTGACAGCTTCTCTCACCTTCTCCATCACGCCTGCATCACCAGGAGTTCTCCTGGGACTCATTGCTTCAGATATCACCTGAGACAACGCCCTCTCATCTTCCCCCGGCTCCAATTTGTTCAATAAGTACTCTTTCATGGACACACCCTTATCCCATATCTGCGCTGTGGGGCTTGTGTTCTTCCCACTCAGTGGGCTAGCAGGTGATGGTGCTGAAGCCACTGGAGCTGATGTAGTTCGCGGAGTGGTTGTAGGAAATTGGGAAGTTACTCTTGCAGGGGGAGTACGAGGAGCTGAATAGGACAAAGAACTGTTGCGAGTTGTTTTTGGTGCAACTGTTGATGATGAAGGATGATCATGAAGCTCTGAGGGTTTAGACACAGTAAGACCTTGAAATTTAGGGGTTACATAAGCAGCATCTGGTTTTTTAGCTTGAACTGTTGACTGTTTAGGTGCTACCGTTTCAGTGGTTGGCTTGTTTGAACCAGAAGGAGTACTAGTATTAGTATAAGTGTTATAAGTATTAGTGTTAATATTAATATTAGAAGCAGTGCTAGGATTTGAAGTGGTTGATGTTATTGTTGTTGCAGGTTGTGTTGTTCTCTTGGACAAGGAACGGGATAGTGACTTTTCAAGATCTTGCTCCACTATGTGTTTGTCACTGCTTGATATAACATGTTTCTCAGGGATCATAGGATTTGCTCTTGGACTTATACGCTGCTTTTCACTTGCTTTGTACACTATAGGTGCCTTCTCTGATTCGTACACTGAGATGTTGATAATGAGACAACAATTTTAGATTTTTAATGATTAGGAAGAAAAAACAAATAATGAATGAGGTGTTGTATGATGATGTATATTACTAGGAGCTCCGAGAAATTCAGCATCTTCTTCTACTACTGCATCACCTTCTACGCCAGTAGCAGATGAAGGACTACTAAGGTTGCCATCCTCATGTTTTTTCTTGCTGAGGCTGTGGCGTAGTTTCTTGGCCTTCTCCTTCACTTTGGTGAGAACTGATTTCTTCTGATTCTGGGAATGGTCGTCTTCTGAGTCATGAGACCTCAACCTTTGAAAGAAAGGGGAGTTGGAGGAAGAGGTGGAGGAGGGGGAGGAGGAGTAGGTTGGTGATTGCTTACTAGACTTGGAGGACTCGCCTGCTGAACTTCAAAACAATAATAAGAATTTTCCATGTCTCATTCAATCCAAACCATAAATAACAAACAAAACATTATAAATATTTTCATACCATATGGTATGATTCTTAAAATGACCATGACAAACTTAACAAGTATGTCATATATCAAAGTATCAGAACTGTTTATATTTTTGGCTAAAGACATGTTAGGAAAGGGTTACCTCGAAGGAGTTGTTCCATGGTGTGGATGGTAGGGGGAGCTTTGGTAGTTTCAACCTGTCTCTGAGGGCGTTCGAGTTGAGCCATTTCTCTCTATGCAGTTCACAATTTGCATCAACCTTGGAAGAACTCTGCTTTTATATTTTGTTGTATCCGTGGACAATAAGAGGCAGAAATTTAACACAGAAATGAATTGTGCTCATGCAATTACTTCCGGGGTTCATGCACTACGCAATGTTTAATATCCAAAAACACACCATTGAGTTCCACCTATGGACCCTCTTTCTACACGTGTGCACTAACAATTTTCCTTTCTACTAAACCTCACAAATAACCACTCCCTAAATTAGTAATTTGACCAAGCCGGGATGAGAAAAACTATTGAACCTCTTCCACTCTTGAGGTAGAACCATCGACAAACTCAAACACTACATATTAGTTAAATATTTTGTGTTCGTTTATATATGCCACGACATAATATGAATATAGATATTAATATAGAATGCAAATTTTTTTTAAGAAAACAGAGGTTATAACAATTAGTGTATAATATCTGACACTGTTATCTACATTTTCAATGAGACCAGCCACCCCTTTCCATGTGTGTAATGATCCAAAGAAACATGGAGTAATTTTTCAGGAGTTCGTGATATCTGCATATATTAGAAAAAATAAATTTTTTAAATCTTCCAAAATAATTAAGACTATGTTGTTCATCAAAACTTATCTTTTAAATCCTAAATACTGATCATTAAAGAAAAACAATGTATATCAAAAGAACAATGATAACTTTTGATGATGATGAATCCAGATCAACCATGAAGACTATTTACAGAACCATGTTACGGTAATGTTTATGACTATTAAATATGACCACTTGAAATAATTTGTTGCACAAACTTTGTAAATATATTAGTGTGTGTATAGGACACTCATTCTCATTTCATGACAGTGTTATATAATTTTTTTTAAGGGGTACTTGAGTACAAGAAGACAAGTATATAAAGATTTTAACATTAAATATATAGAATGTCTTTAATCCATAAAATGATAACAAAAATATTTTGCATAGAATTATGCACAAGGTTCCAACTAAGCTGTCTTTTTAGAAAAACTCAGTGTAAACAAATCTTGTAAATAACATTTCTACAAGATATAAGAAAATCGATACAATATAGAAAGGAAAGATAGGATTTGATTATTTCATAATCATGTTGATGTTAAAGGGTTGAGATTATTGAAAAAAAAAAAAAAAAACTATTTTGTATTCTGCTCTAATAAAGAGACACTAGAAAAGTTTATTTAGAAGATCGAATGAGAAGTTATATGATGAAAGACTAGTTATCGATCATCGAGACAAAACTTATGAACTCATAAAAAAAAGTTATATTGAATACAGTGTTGAAAGATTATTAAGTAAGAAAGTATAGAAGAATAACTATCAAAAGTTATCTATATATATAGGAATTTTATATAATTTTTAAAGATGTGACAAAAATGCTAAATGGTTAAAGTTGAATATGAAAATGACCGAGAGAATATTAGTATTATTGTTCTTTGTTTACCAATTTTTTAAATTTGTTTGCCTTTTCACTTCTTTTATGTTTCATTTAAAATCTCAAGTAATTTGTATTTTATAATTTGTTTCCTTTTTTCTTAGTCTTAACTCTTGCGCTTTACATTATGTTTATGTTTTTTATTTACTTTTATGATCACCATTTTCCTTTATTTCATCAAATTTTCTTTTATGTTAACTTTACTTTCAAATTTTTTACCTACAATGAACAAATTTTATATGTATGTTTATCTTAAAAATCAAACATCTCAAAATATATATAAATAGTGTTGCCAGAATTATTTAGTTGACATTTCCAATTTTTGACCTTATCTAATAAGTTTCACAATATATTTGATTTACTTCATTTGAAAACTTTTTGAAAGTTACTAGTTGAAATATAAAAAAAATCACAAATTAATTACTTTTATATGATAACTTTCTATTACATTCCTGTACTAAAAATCCATCCAAAATAATAGTTTGAAATTTTGGTTATTTCTTTTGTAAAAATATTATTATATTATAATACTTTATAAGATTGTACATTTTTTTAACACTAGGAATGAAGGGACTCGATTTTCATTATTATAAAAGTGTCTGGAAAAAATGTAATAAGAATAAGGTCTTGGTTGATTTTGGTTTTCATTTTTTAAAATTTGGCTTTTAAGCTGTTTGGAAAAAAAAAAAAAAAAAGTTTAACATCACTTTTTATATAAATGAAATGAATGAAAACTTTTTTGAGAATTTCATAGAAAGGGAAGAAACTTGTTTTGGAGTGATAAAGAGGATAAAAGAAGAATTCATAAGTGGTGAATATTTGTGGGAAATTTAAGGTTGTCTCTATATTTTTTGCAGATTTCTCAAAACAAGAAGAACACATTTTTGTTTTCTGTTTTCTGAGTACTATTTTAGGACTGATTTCTGGTACCTCAGTTACTGCTATGCTATGCATGGTCTCCTCAGAAGCCCAACATTGCTCAGGATTCCCACCAGAAATGGCATCATCAAAAGTCGCTTTTTTGGATCAGAACAACAAAGATATGCTGAACTCATTGATATATACGCTCGCGATAGAGCGTTGCTCCTTGGCAAGAAGCTTCACGCGAGGTTAATCACCAAAGGTTTATGTTGTTTCAACGTAATTGCTTCTAACCTCGTAACCTTCTATGTGTCCTGTGGCCAACTCTCCCACGCGCGAAAACTGTTCGACAAAATTCCCACAACAAATGTTCGCCGCTGGATCGCCCTCATTGGCACGTGCGCTCGCTGCGGCTTCTACAATCTCTCCCTCGAGGTGTTCTCTGAGATGCAAGCCGTTCAAGGGCTTACGCCAAACTATGTATTTGTCATCCCCAGCGTTCTCAAAGCTTGCGGCCACGTTGGGGATCGAGTCACAGGAGAGAAAATGCATGGGTTGATTTTGAAGTGTTCGTTCGAACTGGATTCTTTTGTGTCCAGTGCTTTGATCGTTATGTATTCAAAGTGTGAGAAAGTTGAGGACGCACGCAAGGTGTTTGATGGGATGGCTGTGAAAGACACGGTGGCTCTAAATGCTGTTGTTAATGGGTATGTTCAACAGGGTGCTGCAAATGAGGCACTGAGTTTGGTGGAAAGGATGAAGTTGATGGGTTTGAAGTCAAATGTGGTGACTTGGAACTCTTTGATTTCTGGGTTTTCACAGAAGGGTGACCAGGGAATGGTGTCTGAGATTTTTAGGTCGATGATTGCAGATGGGTTGGAGCCTGATGTGGTATCATGGACTTCTGTTATATCTGGTTTTGTGCAGAACTTTCGTAATAACGAGGCATTTGATGCGTTTAAGCAAATGTTGAGTCACGGGTTCTGCCCAACTTCAGCTACTATAAGCACCCTTTTGCCTGCTTGTGCTACTGCAGCAAGAGTTAGAATTGGGAGAGAGATTCATGGCTACGCTTTGGTAACTGGGGTGGAGGGAGATATATATGTAAGGAGTGCTCTTGTTGACATGTATGCAAAATGTGGGTTCATTTCTGAAGCAAGGAATTTGTTTAGTAGGATGGCTGAGAAGAACACGGTTACTTGGAACTCCATAATTTTTGGTCTTGCGAATCATGGGTATTGCGAGGAAGCCATTGAGCTCTTCAATCAGATGGAGAAGGAAGGGGTAGTCAAACTGGATCATTTAACTTTCACGGCAGCCCTCACTGCATGCAGTCATGTTGGAGACATTGAACTTGGACAGAGCCTGTTCAAGATTATGCATGAAAAATACGGTATTGAGCCACGGATGGAGCATTATGCGTGCATGGTGGATCTTCTTGGTCGAGCAGGGAAACTCGATGAAGCTTATTGCATGATAAAGACAATGCCCATTGAACCTGATTTGTTTGTGTGGGGTGCATTACTGGCTGGATGTAGAAATCACGGGCATGTGGAGCTTGCGGAGGTGGCTGCTCTGCATTTGAAGGAATTAGAGCCCGAGAGTGCTGCAAACCGTCTTCTGTTGTCTAGCGTATATGCGGATGCAGGCAAATGGGGAAAGGTTGAGAGGATCAAGAAAAGGATAAAGAAGGGAAAACTCAGAAAACTTCAAGGTTTGAGTTGGATAGATAATTTATAAGTTATAACATTATAGGTTGGTAGAGGCCATAGGTTTTGCTTCATGAAGAGAATGGTGCACCTAAAGATATAATTTTGGATGTATCGTTTTGTGCTCCTCTAAGGCAACATTTCCATAACATGCTCCACTGGACCTAAGCAATATCTTGTCCAGATACCTGCATCCTTTTTAGATATTCAATACGATGGAAGGAGAAGGAGAGAAGTAGCAGTACCATTTCATTGTCTAGATTAGATATTTTACAAAGGAATAGATAGCTCCATGAATACCTTACAGAAAAAGGTGTTGAAACGGAAGTGTCACTCCACTCCTTTCATCGTTTAGGCATTCTCCTATTTAGAATGATAGTAAAAAAGGGATGAAAACAACTGAAATGAAGTATGGATAGAGGTAGTCATTTATATTTTGTCATAAAAAATATTAAAATAACTGTAGGTTAAATTTATTGATTTTTATAATATATATTTTAATTGACAGTGTAATTTTTTAAACTAATAATATGGAAATATTAAACTCCAAAAATATTCAAATATGAAATGGTAACTTCGTTATATTTCATTTAATTTCATCTCATTTTCATTTCATTTGTCAACATTTAAATAGGAGGACAGGAATATTGACAGGATTTCAGTCCCTTTTCAAAATGCTAATTATTAGCATACAGAATACCGGTTAAACATCAAAGAGTGATTAAAAAATATGTTGATCTCCTCATTTTCAAACAAAATTCCACAAAAGATTTATTTGGGCAACACAAGGCACAAGTTCTTCTATTGCATATCACATACTTGCAATGGAGTGAACGAGCACGGAGAAAGATTCTTCTTGAAACGAATAATTTGCTTCATTCTTCACCAAGTTGTATGTTCATGCGAAAACGACCTGTGGTCCACTTTTTATATCTAAAGCATTACTCGGAGACCCTAAAACTTTAATCTATTTTTTCCAAGAAACCTAATCCACTAAAGCCATTTGTGCCTTTGTGTAAGATTCCAAACCTCCAGTATTCTTTTTTATTGATTTTAAAGGAGAATGTGCCCATTGGGTGCCTTTTCTCTTAATCCATACAACTTTCCTTTAATTGACCTCCAACTAGGTGTCCTTGCACTTTGAATCTTTAGCTACTTTTTATCTTTTTCTTAAGTAATTCAATTCGCAAAGCAGCTCCAGGAATTTGCAAAATTAAATAACAAGACTTATCACTTCTGACTATGAACAGTTCAATATATAAATGATTATTTGCCCAAAAGTACAAAAGAAAAGTACATATCGTTCTTCTCAATGCTCAAAATAGACTTGTACCTTACTCGTAATCTTTTAATCGATAAACCATAGACGGACGTTTGATCATTTACACCTAAAAGACAGCAGTGCCCTATAAGTGAATAATGTTATGGGTTAAACAAGAATTCTCCAGGTTGGGATATGTGTGTTCTGCCTCTATATATATCCACGGTACAAATCCCCGTTCTAGTCCCGGTGACCATTTAACATAGAAGCCTACAGCACCCAATTTAAGAAAATGGAACATCCCTACCAAACGAAATAATGATCATGAGCTTTAAGATAAAGAAAAAACATTTAATGCCAAATCATGGTATAAATGTTTGCTGTCTGTTGTTCTGTATCTTTTATTCAGTGGTTCTGAAAAAGAGATTTAAAACATTCAGGATTACACAATATAAATAAAACCTATAATTTATGAATCAGAGAACTAGTTAAGAATTTACTTTAGAAACAGCTGCCTAGGCAGGCCAGAAGAAATAAGCCAGAATTCTTGCCATACAATTAGGTGACAGGAATTACATATGCGTGCCAAGAAGTTTGCAAATCTGCGCACAGGGTACACACTACTGACTCAGATTGTAATCTAGCACCATATAGTCTTCTTCATATACTTCCTCAATATTCCATTTGTATGAATTACAGGTTAAGCGTCAATGCAGCTATTCCCCTTCTCAGAAAGCTACTAGAAAAAATCAAGCGGTCCAATCTACAAAAAGAAAATTCATAAGTATATTTTCACGGCCATAAAAGCAAATTTGATGGCATTAAAATGCAATCATTCACCAACAACAACTGAGAATGTCGTAGAATCTAGCAGTGCAACATAAATTGAAATGAAGATATGCACATCAAACCTCCTAAACGAAAAAGAAAGTATCACAAGAAGATCCAACGAAATATACTTCCCACATCAAACAGTACATATCACTACCCCTCAAAAATCGGTTCAAACACCATAAGCTAATTCACATTTCAACAAATTTGAGACTCGTGGCCAATTTGTGAGGAGAAATTATTACATGATCCAGAACTACTACATTCTGTGGCTTCAACTAATCCCTACGTGACACTTAACTGAACATTTCAATTAATGAAAAAGAGTTAATAAACTTAGTCATGTGCAGATAGCCTTAGATCATGTAATAATAATTTCTCTAGCAAGTAGTACCAGCAAATATAATAATTTCTCCATGGAGTGAAAGCCATAGATCAATCATTTGCTTTAAAGTTGATATCATAAAGATTCAGTACCTCCAGAGAACAAACAAACAACCGCACTTATTGCCAAATTTTAAGACAATTAACAAGCCACATAGAAAACAGAGCATTCAATTTGCTCTCAAGCAAGATGCAATTTAAACACATGAAAGTTCCATAAAGAGTGTTGAAATTTCAATCAATTGAGCTACCATATGATGGAGATGGCTGACCTTAGAGGTTCATTTATCACTGGGAGCAAGGTGAGTCCAATCCCTTTGGTGCAGCATGTTGTAAGGATGGTAAGCTGAGGTGGCGGAAGAAGTAGGCATAGGGATGCCCATGTGGCCATGGGCATGGGGCATGCCGAGGACAGGCATGGACATCATGGGAGGAGGATAGGGCATGGACATCATGGGAACAGGGAGATGAGCACTGGCATGGCCATGGGAGTGACCATGGGAATGGGCACTGGGAGGAGCAGAGTCGTGCAAACTCTGAGGCACAGGTGTGGAAGCGAATAACTGATCCGATGAAGAAGGACCTTCGTTCGAGAGACCCTGCATCCGCTTCAGGTAAAGCCGATACTTCTGAAGATGGCTCGCCACATTCTCGCGGGTCAACCCTTCAACGTTCATCAACTGCATAATCGTCTTCGGCACCGCGTTCTTGATCCCAAGGTGCGCCACAACGTCCACGAATCGCTTGTGCAGCTGCGGGGTCCACACTAGCCGCGGCCGCTTCACCGCTGTCCGCTCCCCCGAGTTCTCCGTCCGCACAGCCGAGTCCGCCTCCTCCGCCACGCACTCGATCTTCCGATGCTTCCGGGATTCCGACCCCGACCCGTCCCGATCGGTGTCCTCGTCCTCCTCCTCGTCGTCCTCCTTCTGGTGGTGGTTGTTGGAGGAGGAGAAGGCCTGGTGCACGCTCCCGCCGCCGCGGAGCGTAGAGAGCGTGTTGCGGGAGGCGCGGTTGACGTCTAGGGCGGTGCGCTGGGGCTCCGGCGATATGCTGAAGGCGGTGGCAAGCTCCAGCGGAATCAGCGGCTGAGAGAGAGGCGTGAGATCGTTGGCGGTTGGGAGACCCACCTCCCACTCCATGACGCGCTCTTCATCGTACTCGCTCGTCTTCACCTCTTCCCCCATTCAGTTAGTTGTTGTAACTGTCAAAACAAATTTAACCGCCTCTGACACACTCTATGTCCCAACCCAAACAGAAACACAAACACAGATATATAAATATCTGTCTCTGAAACACTCAAAAAGTGTATCGGATTTGGATCCGAAGAGTGAAAAGGTGAGAAGATAGAATTGGATAATAGATAGAAGAAAGAAGATTCTGGAACGGAAACGGAAAAAAATTGTTGCAATTGTGTCCTGAAGATATTTGGCAGATTCGGCCGTGTGTGGTGGCGACAGGGAAAGTGTGGGTGAGGAAGAGGGATTATGAATAAATAATGATAAAGATGAATGAAATAATGCTGCTAATTTTTTTTCTCAATTTTAATTTCATAAAATTCTGAAAAGGAGAGAAAAAGTGCAATATCTTATTCCAGATGGGTGTTGGGTTGGTGCCGACGTGGACGACTTAGCCAGATATTTTTGATCCTCTAAATATCTATCTCTCTTCTTTTTTTTTTTTTTTTTTTTTTTTTTTTTTTTTTTTTTTTTTTTTTTTTTTTTTTTTTTCTGTCGGTGTCTCTTCTTTTTTTCCTTTGGGTCTTC
>Ga0123340_1002981_pt1 | contig 15645 bp, 8 predicted proteins | sample SirMexnodulemix_FD_89961 | JGI IMG/M metagenome (GOLD analysis project Ga0123340, IMG submission 89961) | Root nodule microbial communities of legume samples collected from Mexico - Siratro Mexico nodule mix | ecosystem: Host-associated > Plants > Roots > Nodule | place: Mexico: Nepantla... | reverse complement strand
TGATAATATATTAAAATAAATTACTTTACATATTATTAAAAATTCAGATTAGTCAATTTTATTTATTAGTTAAATTTTTTATTTTAATTAATTATCTAAAACCTGTAATTATTAATAAAATATTAAATATATAATCAATTATGATTTTACTCATAATCATTATATATCCATCTTTTCCAATAAATCCTCTCAATATTATGTAAAAATTTTAGAAACGGTATTATTTTCATTTTGTACATTATTCTATCTCGTTGTGGGCTTTCTTTTTAATTATTTATTAACAGTAAATTCACTCTTTTCCGATTGCAAAAGCAAACACTCGTTTGGAGGATATAAGTATTTTTTTGAAAGAGAAACATATAAAAAATAAAATAAAATTTTATTCATTAACTAACGTTACTTGTAAAGTTAGATGATGATTTTTTTCTTAATTTATCTAAGGTTTGACTTGTAATTTATGCATAAGTAAATCTTAACTTATGAAAATTAATTTTATTTTTTCATTATTATTTTTCTCTTATACAATTATGTAGAGTGATGTTATTTTGACACTACTATTCATTATCTACACTCATTTAACATTGATATATATTATTATTTTATTAATATATAATATTTTATTAAAGAAAATAAGTATCAAATCATTACCTACACTCATTTAATACTATATATATTATTATTTTATTAAGGAAAATAAGTGACAAATAAATGTGCGTTAAAATAACTTTTTTCAATTACATGTTGAGAAATTTCATCTACATATAAATCTTCGGGTACAAACCTTACTTGGATAACAATTTATACAATTAAGATATAGAAAAGAAGATAAATGTGTAAAGTAATAAAAATAAGTAAAGATGAAAAGGGACAAATTATTTTTTATCCATAGTTGAACAGATATTAATATATTTATAAAATTATGAAGAAATTGTTCAAAATTAAGAATTTAAATAATTTTTAAATTGAATAAAAATAAAAAAGTTAAATAATATATTAGAAATATTTACAAATTCATTTCTTTAACTTTCCCTGACATATTACACGTCTTTGATCTGTTTAGATTGCGTCATAAGATGGAGGTGCTAACAAAGAAGGTTGCAACGGTAGAAGCATGTTAGAGTTGAGGAGAGTAAACAACGTAAGAGCAAAGGAGACAAGAACTGAAAGAGTGAGCAGAAGGAGCATTAGGATGTGAGAAAAAGTTCCTTTGACTTGTTCAGCATAATCCATTGAAACAAGAGCAAGTGCGGTAATGGGAAAGGAGTAAGCCCACCATGTAACGTTGAACCTTCTCATCGATCTCCTGAACAGGCTTGGCCTGCAAATCTGCTCAACAAATGCATAAATATAATTCATTTTTTGTATCAGTCTCAAAGAAAATGTTGTTTTCATTTGTTTGAAAAATTAAAACAGCATTGAACATTAGCTGGCAATTAAGGAGCCTCCATGCATCGCACACCAGTAAATATGTTTCATCCAATCAAATCAGCGCCGTTGAAAATTGAAATTAACTGTAGATGTTGACTACGACCAATATATATATGACTTGTTTCTTTTTGTTTCATACAACAGGCTACTAGATAATAATGAATATTGAAATTTTGTTTGGTATTTATTTAATGAAATAAATATCTCTACCACTAAATATCCAGCTGTAAGCTTTGTCATTACTTGAAGGATGAATCGGAGAGATAGATCCCCAGAGAACTGCAAAACTTTGTTTAATTCTAAACTATTATAATAGCATACCCCTGCATGTTTTTCATTTTAGGAAAGGGAAAGACTTTTGCATACGTGAAAACAACTAGAGTTTAAATTTTACAGGGTGTGTTTGTTCTCCTCTGTTCAACCATCTTTCCTGTTTTCCAAGACAAAGGGATTTGAATTGGCATATACTTTGAAACAGCTGAAATCAAACAAACAGTCAAATAAATATACCAACTTGATGGTGTACTGAAAGATTTTTCCAGGCTTTGTAATTTTATAATTGTGTGGTGTTAAAAAATGGTTGTAACTGAAAGATATTCGAGATATTAAACAAATTATAGTTTTGGATTTTTTATCAAATAGTTTATCGAGTTTTATGAAGTTCGTAACATTTCTTTCAAATGTAAACTACCCAAGAAAAGAGACAACCACTAAAATAAAAACACACATTTTATTTTATTTATATTTTTAAACAATTTAACAAAGTACTATAAGATGGTGCATACCAAGACATAAAAATTACATATATGAGATTTTTTAGAATAGTGTGTTTGTGCTGCATTCTTATACTAATTGTTGTCTCTCTTAACACTCTAAATGTCCCTCTTTATTGTTAATAAAATATCCTTTGATAGAATTTAAATAAAGTAAAATATAGTATAAAATTATTTTATTATACACTCATCCAATCATTATGGAATGGGATAGTTACTTTTATGCTAATAAACGGATTAAAAAAATCAAAATATATTTTAATCTGTTGATAATATAAAATTTATATCGTAATATTACAACAAATGTCTATTAAAATATCAATTACCAAAATTTTACGGCACAATATTTTTTGAATGAAACACGTAGAGAAGTCAATCTTACCAGTGAGGCGAAGAGGAAGAGGGAGAGAAAGAAGAGCATCTTGGAAGCAGTATCAAAGGTTCCAACAATGGATTCCCAAGCCAAGCTTGCGAAGCTGGGTGCTGCAATGAACAAGAACAAAACTGGCCTTAACAACACCGGAACCCCATCTCTACCCGATAATCGCTGATAAAGCGTAACGAACAGCACCAGGTAATGCACCATCCCCACCGAAAACAACCACATCGCACACTCTTTCCACCCCATGTGCGCCGCCGCATGCGCCCCCACCAAGTTCCCTATCACCGACATCTGGCTCGTGGGGTTCCCCGCCGCAGAGGACAAAACCCTCTTCCCCTTCGTCAGCCACTGCCCGTAGATCTTCACGTCAAGCACCACCATCGGCGCCGCAAACACCCACCACAGAACAAAGTAGAGGGTTGTTTTCGGCGCCACGAACGGCGCTGATTGAAGCAAGAGAAGCCACGAAATCCAGGGCGCGAAGAGGTAGTTGACCCCTACAGGGTGCAAGAACTCGGCTTTTACCATCTTAAAGAAAAAAAAGCACCTTAGGATATAGATAAGGGAGAGTAACAGTAGAATGAAGAGAGATAGAGACCAAAGTGCACAGACAGCGGCGGAAGGAAGCGTGGAAAGCACGCGCGGTAGAGTGGTTGTGTCGTGTGTTGATGCGATTACTGTCTTCCACAGTAATGCTTGGCTTCCGAGGGAGAGGCTTATTCTGAAGTAGCCTGCATGGAATTTGGTTAGAACAGAGATTAGGAGCGTTGCGAAAGAGGTTGAACGTTGGTCGTTGCTGAAACTGTCGGTGTGGCTATAAACGGTTGAGGTGGTCGTGGTCGTGTCTACCACAAGTTCAATCTCGGATCCCGAAACTTGGGTTTCCATAACCAGGTTGTTCAACTCTCTCGTAGAAGAATTGTTGTTGTGATGAGGACATTCCTCATGCAATGCAAGGGTTTTGTAGGCGAAGGTTAGATTCGATCATAAACAAGGAATGTGCAAGTGGGCGAATAAAAATAAATTATAGAAGGTTTGTTTTTGTTTATTTTAATTCAAACAAGGGAATAACGTAATCCTTTTCAGCTGGATAATAATACAGAATATATGTGTGTGTATATATTTTTAATGTGGTTCTCCCAGTGTTCCTACTATTAGTGTTTTTGCACGAGGAATAAATATGCACGGGTGTGTCATGATTCATGAATCAAGCAATTGCAAGAACACTCAAGTGCTCGAAAGTCTAACATTAAGTACCAATCTTGGTTCAACTCGACCAGAGTGGTTGTTGTTTCTTGACCTACGTTTCTAGAGGAGAATATTTTTGGTGTCACATCTGATAATAGAAGTACGAAAATGCAACTTGGAAACATACTTTTGACGAAAACAATATTGCAATAACTTACCGACGAAGAATGTAATTAACGATATTACTTAGAACCTGCAGAATATTATGTTGATGGATGTTAATGTAAAAGTTGTAAAAGTTTGACGGGAAACAATGAATTTAATATATAAAATGAAGTTATGGTAAAATTTGTCTATTTTTTTATTTTTTTTAACGAGAAAAGAAAAAGAGGAAAATAACTTTTAAAAGTGTAGACAATAACGGAGAAAAACCATGAATTGAATGTTGATATTTTAACATTCCACATAATAAAATATACCTAAAATACAACTACTTGATACGAAAATAAATTATTACTTTATTTTTATATGATATTTTATTGAATAAATTTAGTGATAAATGGATGTAATTTATAAACATTATTAGTATTAAAATATATTTCTTTTAATGAATTTCCCAACCTTTGATCATTGGTGGCGTGAAAGTGTTTATTCCGTCTTGCGTTGCTACTACTTGCGGACACACTTTTTATATTGTAAAGAAAAAGAATCCCTATGGATCCAATTTCAGACCTCTAAGGGACAAAAGCTTCTTGTACCCCCATCAAATCTGACACACACCCCATTAGGGAGGAAAAAAAAACACTCTAATCTTTAACAACTTCTGGAAAATGTTTTTCAAAAAGTTTTCTAAAATTATTTTCCTTAACATAAATTTATATTTAAAAAATATTTTTTAAAAATACATTTTGGAAAACTTTTTTCAGAACACAAATTTTATATTTTGAAAAATATTTTTTAAAAATACATTTCAAAAAACATTTTTCGAAATATAAAATTTCTATTTTGAAAAATACTTTTTAAATTATATTTCCGAAAAATATTTTCTAAAACGTATTTTTAATGAAAGAGTGTTTTTGAAATTTTATAAAAATAATGGGGTGCAGCTCAAAAGTGATGAAGTGCACGAAGTTTTTGTCCCTCTAAGGTTAAAGTAGGCCCAAAGATGGATTCCGGGTCACGGAAAAGTTTGACAACTAGAGCCCGAACAGGATCCGGACCTTCTATCCCCCATTTATACCACACACAACGTGAGTTTTCTTTTTATTTTACTTTATAGAATATTTTTTCCATATTCGTAGCGTTTTAAAATTATTTTCTTAATGTGTGAAATTTGATTTTAGTTTCTACAAGAGAAAAATTATCTTTGTTCTTCTAAAACTTTAAATAATTGATTTTCTTCATCTAACATTTCTTTTAAGATAGATGAATAATAATTTTTTTGTAATTTCAAAATTTTGTTAGGTGACACATTAATAGTATGCCACTTTTAGAAGAAATTGACTAAAGTTAAAAAGAAATTTGTAGGGTAGTGATTAGATGACCCTCAAATAGCTCCGAATATTCACACACTGGATGTGATTCATTGCTTTCTCCTTCTATTACTACATTCCAATCAACACAATAAGTGAGATAGATGTACATATACATAGTGTTGGATAGAAGAAGAGAATGTGTATAAAAGTAGAATAATAGTATTAAAAACATAAAAGGAAGGGATGAGCAATATTTGAAATGAAGATTCTTATTCTTAAGGGTTAAAAGAAAAAGCAGGAGCAAGCAGTAATGATGGCTACTTAAGGAAGGTAAATAAAATAGTTAGGGACAGAGAATTGGTCTACAATCCAATGATGACATGGAATGGAATGGATAAATGAAAGAAAAGAGAAAAGAACAAGGTTACGTCTTCTCAATCCCTTTAGGTCTCTGTTTCTAACAATCATGGCACATCCAATATCTTAATCTTTCCCATTCTCACCCCATTAGCCACCAACTTCATTATCAAGGCCTAATCAAGTGTAATCACTTCAGCTTCTCTCATCTTTAACTAAAAACCAGTTTCATTTTGGGACACATTTCTTAATCTAGAGTTGTCGGTCCTAAGGGTCCATCAAAGATTGAGACATGAGAGAATCATTTTGATCTGTCTCATAGTAATAGTAAAATAGTGATGAAAATTGAAAGGCAAGGCGAGGGAGGAAGAACATGATTTGCTTCCTCGGGCCCCAAATAAGAAATTAATTTAGAATTCAAAAGTTTGGTTCTGGGAATGATAGGATCATAGCATTGGTTAATTGGACATAAAATTTTATAGCATGTCAAAGGCAAATATTAGCTTAGATTAGACTTTGAAGACTCATAGGTCGTGTCCTTAGCTCTGTTACCTGGTTCCGTTATATTATTGGGGCCAATTATTTACCTGTTACCTGTCTTAAATTAATTACTTTCTTCTTCACGTGATACTGAATCATTCACCTTTACATTTTATTTTGCTTCTCCCTACAAACTAGTCCTTTCCTACTACTATTTATTTACAATTGAAAAAAAAAAAATTAATACACTTGGATCATCGAATTCTAGAAAGGTTGAGTCTTTTCTTCCTGTGATAAATATCCACACATTCTTATTTAGAAATGTCTATATAGAAAAAGTTACTTTTAATAGGTTGCGAAAATTCTGAAAAAAAGTTCCTCCTAATGTAGAGGTTTTTAAATACTGAGGACAAGTACAGTTTTAATGCTTTTCACCCTAAATGAACATGCGACTCATTGATAAGGCAAGTCCTTCGAAAAGAATTATTCATGTGTTTATAAAAGTTCAATATATTATGAATGGTTTAATTTAGAATCTCCTGCTTTTCACTATAACACTTATCATTATTATTTTTTGAACTCTTACTAACTTTATGTGAGAGAGTCTTTTATAAGTAAATCTTATTCAGTACTTAGATACTCTCTATCAGATCCCATTAATTATAGAGTTTATAACTCAATAAGAAAGTTTTTAACGTTCTAATAAAAAAAACCATCTAAATACATTATTCTTTTAAAACTTATTGAGACATTAGTCACCCAATTCTATATTGAAGTAAGAATAAGAATAATTTATATTATTTGAAATTTATTGAAAAACTGATACATTTTTACAAGGATAAAAATATAACAAGTCAATTAAAATCTGAAATAAATTATATCTCAAATTGAATTATTGATTTTAATAACTGGTATTGAAAACATAAATTTCAGAATGGTTGAAGATAAGGTTTCTTATTTTAAAAATAAGACAATGACATTAAGAATTTTATATAGTTAATCATAAATGAAAGATTAATCAATTTATGTACTTTTTGTGGGTGGAAGTTAAGGTCATCGATCGAATCTCACTGTTAATGCTTCTCTATTTAAAATTTGGATTCTTAATCAATTTTAGATTTGTTTGGAATAATTTTTTTCTTCTATAAATTAAAATTAATTTATGTCAACAGTAAAAGTCTTTTTTAATATTAAGTTTACTGATGTTTTTTCCATTTATGTATGGTCTAGATGCATATTTTATAGGAGATGAACACCGAGAATATTTTTATTAATAAAGTGATAGGAAACTACACAATCAATCATACTTCATTCCATTTGACACTTACTATATTAGGTTTGCTTATACATTTAGTTATGTGACTAATTTTGTTTTGTCTACCGTATGACTTTACATTTGAATTCCAATTCCAACTCCAACAGTAACTAATATTAATATATGTAAAGATTATTAAAGAAAAATTGACTTATTGACCAAGATAGTATTACAAAATGGTAAAAATTATGGAAAGGTCAAGTCAAAATTATAAATTAAATGAACAGAAATCTTTTATAAAAAAACATGAATTACTATTTAAAAAAAAAGAAAATAAAGACATTTGTACAAGAAATTGAAATGAGAATTATTTGTAAAAGAAAAAAAAAGTTGAGAAGGAGGTTATATACACAGAACTGACTGAAGATGAAGTTGTGTTGGGCATGAAGACGTAAAAATTATTTTAGTGAACGTGTCTATCTAATAATAATATTACAACTTCAGGTGAGTTTTTTAAATACACAAGAAACAATAAATAGATCATCAACCAAATGTAGTATAAGTTTTAGTAAGAAATAATTACAAAACTACTAAAAACTTATTTATATATAATTTTTTCTTATTAGCAATTTATGATAAAAAATATATATTCTACTAATACTTTATACTGGCCAAAACTAAGAATGAGAACAAGGGAAAAAAAATACTTACACTATTAATTATGAAAGTTTTTTTATTTTCTAACAAATTTATTTTTATTTATGGTATATCTCTTCTATCATTTACTTAAAATTTTTTAAGTTTATTGCAATTATTTATATTTCTTCCACTCTATTTCAAATTGAATTTTTTGTTGTTGCATATTTAATTTTAGTTAATACCAATCGCTATCTAACATTTCTTGTGTTGAAACACCTTAAATTTGTCTTTCCTTTAATTATCGTTAGATTTTTATTTTTTATATTTACAAATTTTACGCTATATATTACAAGTTTTCAATATCAAATACATTTTATAAAGATCATCTTATAATATTTTCCCTTAAGTCAATTTGTGTGGTAGATCTATTTCTCCTTGACACGGAAAACAAAAAGTAATTCAAAACTTTTAGACTAAAATCACTTTTAATTGCTAGTATAGATAAAAAGAATCCACAAAATTCAATTTGAGTCTGAATCTTTGAATCTTTAATCCTTAACCCACGCCAAACTTGTTTTGTTATCTTCTGAATCCAGCACTTATATTCCATCATTTGCTGCTATAAATTCGGAAAGAGGAGCAAACAACAATCATATTCTACTACTTATATGCTGGTGGAATAAAATACAAACAAACAAAAACTATATACTAAACGACTTGCCACACACGCTGTAAGAAATACGATCATCGATTCAGAGGCACGAGATGCATGAGAGACAACATATTCACGCAAAATAAGGGAAACGTGCATGATTATTGACAAATTTGTCAACTCAAAACCATTATGTGTATAAACTAATCGCACCAAGTCAACAATTTAAGTCCTTCTTTAATATTCATTAATTCGTAAGTACCAAAGTGAAAATAAAGATCGAAAAAAGTATGAGGTTAAATATATTTTAGATAATCTATTATGAAACGTGAAATAGTGTAACTATTTGTGAGGTTTCGTGTGATGCATGATCAACCACGGAAGAGCTAAAATTATTGGCAGAAAGTTGGTGCAATCTTAATTTAAACCTCAAATGCACGTAAATATGCAGGGAGACCGAAAGAGGAAATAAACAAAGGTGAAGTAGATGAAAGGAAAAGAAAAACTAGTATAGAATTGAATGCATTTAATTTGGTTTTATGGTTAAAATTAGAGGGTTGGAGTACCCCACTTGTTACGAGAAATGGCCCGTGTGCGATTTCCATGTAGACGACACGGGATGTATTTGCTGGGTCATGTCTGGCCAAATTTTGCATCACAGGTGTTGACCTCTCACCACCAAACTCTTTTTCTAATGCCCCAAATCAATTTTCCATCCATTAACATATTATTATGCCACATTGCCAGTCAATCATATAATCATTATGCCAAGAATTTTTAGGTGGAATACGAGGCATTGGACAGATAACACACCACCAGTAGTAAACCAAATCATAAATACTCACACCTCGATTTCCAATACTTTTACAAAAACAATTCTTAATTCTTTTTATAACAAATGTATTTTGTAAATTATTTAGAAAAAACAATTAATGTGGTCTTAAATTTTGCAAAGGGTAGAAGTTATGAGAGCCGTTGGATGGCGAAAGGAGGGACGTAGATGCATGTTGATGGTTGAGTGATGCACAGTGGTAGTGTTCTACAATGGGGAAGAGAAAAAAAAATGTTAATTTATGGGGAGGGTCAGAGAAAGTACCAGCGGGTTTTCCGGTGCAAGGACGAATAAGCAAAAGCTGGTGATATGACACGTGGAAGAGTGAGGGCCGTTGGATGGTCAAAGCACAGTCGTGGTTCACTCATCCCGGCCGAGATTTATTGAGACTGAAAGAGAACTGTAGAGAAAAATGGTAAGTGATAGATTTTCATGTTCCTCCACGCACACATGACACACCACCACCCTTTATCTCTCTCACCCTCATCACATAACAGTACAACACTCCCAGTTAGACACCATGGAAACAAAGCTAGCTTGAATTCCTCTAGGACACAGCACTCTAAGGTCTAAACTAGAAAGCGAAGAGGTAGAGAGAGAGAGAGAGAGTGTGTGGGATTGGTGAGACGTAATTCATAAATGAGAGTTATACAGTAGAGTAGATGGGTGCAGTTACCGTGGCGGCGTAGCAGAAGCTCTAATTCCGTGCCATAATTGCTTCCAAAGGGAATTCAGTTTCACCAACTCCGCATCCTCTCTTCTTTACTCGTTTTATAATTCCTGTGTTTATTTAAAAGTTACGTTTTTTTTTTTCTTTTTTTGGTGAGGAACAGTTTCCCCCAAAAGCTGCAAAAACTCAACCAGCCCAGAGAAGATCATATTTGAGACGCCCCACCACACAACACATCACACCCACATAGTGAGCGTGAATAAGACAAAGAAAAAAAGAAGAGAGAAAAGGATTGGGTAAAAAATTACTAGTAGTAAGCAGTAAGCAAACCTAGCAGTGTTTTTTTCTTTGTGTGTGGTGTGTGTGCAAGGGTAGCCTTAATTAACCCAAAATTTACAGCTGTAGCCCCGATCTTTGGTAAAACATTTTAAGATTGGGCGAAGGTTCTGCTATGGATATTGTGTCTGAATTGGGGAAAATCGTTTCAGCTTTGGGGTGCAACAAATGGCTGGGTTCTTCTCTCTAGGTGGAAGTAGGAGGGGAGGCTCACAAAACAAGGAAGAGGGAGAGGTGGAAAAAGGAGATAACAATAACAACAACAACAACGGGAATAACCTATTGTTGTTCAGGAACGAGGAGATCTACAACAAGGGGTTCGAGATATGGCCAGAGTCTTATCAGCCTCAAGCTGCACCCCAAAACTTGAGCAACTACTTTGCGTTTGGAGTGGGTCCTAGTCGCAGGAACTGCTCCAGCGTGAACGAGGAGGAGGTTTCACTCTGTGTGTCTGATGAGTCTACGAGATTTGGATTAACTGTCATGAGGTCCGGAGGTGCAGGAAGCAGCGGCATTAACTGTCAGGACTGCGGTAACCAAGCCAAGAAAGATTGTACACATCTCAGATGCAGGACCTGCTGCAAGACCCGAGGGTTTCAGTGTCAAACCCACGTTAAGAGCACTTGGGTTCCCGCAGCCAAACGCCGCGAACGCCAACAACAACTCGCTGCGTTGCAGAACCCACAACAATTTCGCCCAGAGAACACTCCCAAACGATATCATAGAGACACTCAACTCGTCCCCGCTCCACAACCCCTCGCAGGTTAACTTTCATATTACATCGCAATATGATACTTACTTCAGATAAACAGAAATGGTTTAATTAATTTTGTCTCTCTTCTATGTATATGTAACTTTTGTTTTGGAACTAGTCTTCTTCTTCTACTACTACTACATAAAGATGATGCAGTGAGATCTCGATGTAACTGATGTAGTCTTTTATTCTATGACTACATACACCTAACTAGTCCATAGTATTTGACTGAAAAAATGAAAATGCAACGCCGCTCCTTGGTCATCCATCACACTTTGCTCTTGTTTTTTCTGTCCCTCTCTTTCTTCTTTTTTCCATATTCCATCACTGTTTCTAAGTAAAACTGACGAAATGATTTGAGCTCGACGTTGGCAAGACCTTTTTTTTTTTTTTTTTCCCTTTTTTCGCCCTGTGATGATAGCGGAAAAGTAGAGGGCACATATACACACAGATAAGTGATTAGTCTCGTCTAGTTTTGTTTTTTGGATGATTAATTGTTTGATTTAATTACTTTTTCTTGATTTGTTTGTACTTAGGGTTAGAGCTGGGGCAATTCCCACCTGAAGTGAGCACTTCGGCAGTGTTTCGGTGTGTGAGAGTCAGCGCAGTGGACGCTTCAGATGAACAGTGCGCGTATCAGACCTCTGTCAACATCGGAGGGCATGTTTTCAAGGGAATTCTCTACGATCAAGGTCCTGAAACTTCTTACACCAGTGCAGTTACTGAGGGTTCTTCCGGTGGTGATCCCCGACAGCTTGGCTTAATAACCGCCGCAGCCATAGCCACAACAGCCAGTGAAAACCACCCATTTGACCCTTCACTCTACCCCGCTCCGCTGAATGCTTTCATGTCTGGTACACAATTCTTCCAACCCCCAAGGTCTTAAAGACGTCTCTTTCTCTATCTATGCGGACAGTAATTGAAGAAACCGAGTCTTTCTCTTATTTTTTTCTCATTAATTGAGTCTGCTTGGAATTATTGATTGTGGTTGCTCCTCGGTACATCCATTGATCCTGATGCAAGCTGAAGTAGTTAGCTAGCTAGAAGAAAAAAAAAAGTAGTTAATAACTTAAAAAAAATGATTATGGCAATGATTCTAGTGCATGAAATTAAAGGGGCCGGGGATAGTTGTTTTGTTTTGTGTTATCCGAATGTCAATTCAGATTTTCATTGTTATTTTGATTTTATCGGTAAACTCATGGTCACTTTTCAATTCTAGAGCACATACATTTTCGTTTTGCCGTGAGTGTGGGGCTGTGGTAAGTTTTGCTTGACACGGACAGCATTTGGATGTGTGTGCATTATTATGTTAAGTATAGTTTTGCTGGATGATTTGATTTCTTTATAGTATTTTTCTTTTTCTGGGTTAATGTTGAGTGAGCTTTCTGGTTGGTGCTGAACTCGAAGCCACTTTTTCCCGTTTATCCGTTTGCTTGCCAGATCGAAATAGAATGAAGTAGGTTTCGTGTGTGGTTTAGCATAGAATTTTAGAGCCTCTTTTTTCTCCTTTTTCTTTATTTCTTTTTGATTTATTTAAACGATTTGTTGGGAGAAAGAAACAGGCACGCATGGTCCGTCTTTTCTTGTCTCCCATGCATTGCGACCTATTTGGCAACTAAGCATTCTACTAGCAGTATATAGCGATCGAAAACACTGAATGGCTCACTTTCTATACCTTTTAATCGATCGAAATGTGCATATATATAATTATATTACGTATAAATGGAGAATTACAAGCATCATTTACCAGCTTCGTCTCTGAAAAACATTAAAGTTTATCCAGTGGAATAGACATCCATGATCCAGGGATGTGACTTCCATATGCTTGAGTTGGCAAACGTCTTCTTTTGCTCATAATGTTTAATGCTTCTAAAAGTATGTGCATGTGATGTATGTTAATACATATAAGTGTGTACAGCGCCCAATGAAATAGGTCAAGGTACATACCATATGATAGGGCTAACAATACTTTAATAGACTGCTTGTTTTAGTGCACAAGGGAGAATCAGAAACTCTAGAGAAAATTTCCCTAGTTTTGTAATAACTGGCCCATAACATGTGCTACAGAACCTTCACTTGATTGAGACATGCCACTCTCTTTCTCTTTCATCTAAGATTAATAACATCTTTTTCTTTGTCATATTCTCCCTCCAGTTTCTAATTCTTTGATCTTTTCTTGATCATGCTTCTGGAGAAAGTATTTGAAATAAAGTTGCATGGTTGTGCCCTTTTAATTCTCGATCCCGTCATCTATATTGACAAAATCAACTTTAAAACGTTGTTTCTGCTTAGATTTTATGGATGGTCTCTATGATTATATATTAAGATCACTTGAGTTGACTAAATTTTCATGCTTTTTGGAGGAAAGTCCAGACAGGAAAAAGAAAAAAAGAGTTAAATCTATAATTGTAGCTCAAAGTCTAGTCACTTCTGTTGGCCACATGCATCGATAGAAAAGAAAGAGAGAAGCAAACAAAAACAAAAGTTGCCCATAAAACCGTTAAATATTCCGATCTTGCTAAAAGAATTGCTATACAAGACGCTAATTTTTGCTGAGTTAGCTCATACGCTGAAGCATCACGCAATAACATAACTCAAAGCCTGAAAAATTAGTCTGATAAGGTGCAATGGACACGACACACATGCACAAATAAAGTAATATGTGCAATGATATTGCATTGATTACAAAACCCTTGTTATTAAAATAGTATGTCCAAATATCCTTGTCGTCTGCTAAGAACTAAAATTGATGATTGATCGAAACACAGTGGTATAAGTCCAAAAGGCTTAGTTTTTATTATGTTTTAAGCTTTTTTCAAGCATTGATAATACTAAACTCCGTATTTAAAGCTATAGATGTTGTTTTGAAGTTTTCAGTCACTTGGAAAATACTTCACATGCGAGGGCAAGAGAAATTGTTTGTATCGAACAATTGTAGCCTAGTTGAAATGACGACAATTCATGTAACTAAGTCCCTAATTATAGTAGAAGAATTTTATCATTTCATTTTCAGACGATCAAATCCTGTGTCGTGATCGAATAAATAGTTCCATCTACCATGCCAGCAACGACTTTCTTTCCCCAAATTACGCATGCACGAAATTCGGAACTTCATTTTGGGGGCATTGGCAATGTCTGGATTAGTAGTTTTCGCTGCAACATTAATTAATTTACACTCAACTATTGCAAGGACGTATTTATTTGCTAAATACAGATTGGTATGAGTAAAATTCACTTTCAATCTCTTAAATAATGTTTCAGATTCCAACTTTATTGATGGAAACAAGTAAACAAAACATAAAAGTTTGTCAAAAGTGATTAATTAAATTTATCAACAAAGATGAACGACGGAAAAAAAGTCCGTGGATTCTTTACATTATTAATCACACAGTCACAAAGAAATATCAATAAGATTAAATCTAGTCGAAGAAACTAAGCTTTCACAATGTGACAAATCAAAGTTAAGATATTTACTTGAAGAAGTATCTGTCGTGTCCAACTGTAACTTAAAGAAAATTACTTTTAAAACAATATATATTTGAAAATTACAAATATATCAAAGGTACTAAATATATTCTTAAAATAAAAAAAAAATCAGTTTTTAACAGAGAAAATTTGTGCCACTTGGAAGAGTTCTGTACAAATATTTAATAGCAGTAGCATGCATGTCTTACAGTTGTCAACGTGAAATTGATTTCCCTGATGCCATATTGATTTAATTTACTGGAGAATTCTCATATCAGACAGTTCTTTAGAAACACTGCTTTGAATCTTCATTATTTACTGATCCAGAGACTCTAGTACAGTACTGCCTTGTATGGATCACTGCATTGCATCTAACTGAATAAATGCATTTTATTAACATTAATTTTATCAGTTTTAAAAACGTGACTTTATTTAATGATCATTTCTATGAAAAAAAATTAGATATCTGACATTTTTTACTGTTTATTTTTAATCCTTGAATGCAAAACACAACTGAAAAAAACTGACGTGAAAATAAAAAAATAGCTAGCATGTAAAACTACTGAATGATTTCACTATAAAAAAAATCCAAAAATGTTATATGATTTTAAATTTATTTTATATGGTTACATTATTATATAATAATTATAGTCTAAGCTATATTGTATAAAACTTTCATTTTTTTACCGTTTTGATAAATATATAATTTGATTGGATTAGTTTAAAGAAGGAATTTGTCAAACATATATATAATTTAAAGTCTGTAACTTGCTTGCAAATTTGTGGGCATTAGAAATCTTCAAGAGAAAGAGGAGTTGTATATTTTGTTGAGAAATTGATGAACTCTTTGTTTGATTTTAGGATTTTTGGTTGATATTTTGTAAAAGGGTTAACCATTGTGCTTCAAATTTATATATTTTGTTGTTGTTGATAATATATGTATATATAATTTAAAAAGT
>Ga0123340_1002980_pt1 | contig 15645 bp, 20 predicted proteins | sample SirMexnodulemix_FD_89961 | JGI IMG/M metagenome (GOLD analysis project Ga0123340, IMG submission 89961) | Root nodule microbial communities of legume samples collected from Mexico - Siratro Mexico nodule mix | ecosystem: Host-associated > Plants > Roots > Nodule | place: Mexico: Nepantla... | reverse complement strand
GTTGAATGCATCTCATACATTATTCAAATAATTATATACATATTCATAATGATTTTCAATTTATTATTATATTACACGAATCTTTAAATTATGTTACAGATAAAACGTGATTTCCATAACTACTACTTTTACATTAAGAAATTCATTATTTAAGTATTATACCTACAAAACTTTATACAATAGCTTTGAAACAGTGACATTAAAAATTCAATCCAATAATATAACAAATTCTAATATATTTTTAACCTGTATTAGTTACATTAAAAATGCCGGTAATTTTATATTCGAATAAATACCTCTTTGTGATTACGTAATTAACAATAAAATTTGTTTTTATATAAAAAATATAATAATTTGTAAAACTTTATATTGAAATTTATTGTTTAATAACAATATATATATCCTAATCAAGTTAAAAAAAAAAAAAAACCAAAAAGACCCCTGCGTATTCACGACTTTCAGCTAGTTTTTGAAATTAAAAAAACAGAAAGACTTAAATACGCTTTTATATCTATAAAATTAATGAGTTTTTATTTTGGTCCCATTAAATTTTTCTCTAATTTTTATTTTTTAAAATTTGAAATCGTTTTTTTAATCTTTATAAAACGTATGAATTTTAGTTTTAATCCTTGTCAAACAATGTTTTTGACTTTTCATTTGTCACAAAATCTTTAATTATAGGTATTTAGTTACTAATCTTTATTTTAAGATAAATGAATATCCTTTCATTTTTTATATCTTCAGATTTTTTTTGAAGTATATATCAACATTATTACCACCTGCGTGTGGTTTACCCGTGGTAGTCACAACTCATGTTTTGAGAATTAATTTCAAGCGGAAAGAGAAGGGTTTGCGAAATAGCTTACTATTGCACTCCTAAAACCTCGTAACGGCGTTTGGGTTTTCTCGTGTCTATGGCGGCGGTGGCGGAGGCGCGGAAGGCTCCACGGCCGGGCAAGGGCGGCTACGAAGCACACGGCCTGAGCGAGGAAGAAGCGCGTGTTCGAGCAATCGCGGAGATCGTGAACTCCATGGTGGACCTCTCTCACAAGGGCCAGAACGTGGACCTCAACGCGCTCAAGTCCGCAGCGTGCCGCAAGTACGGCCTTGCACGCGCTCCTAAGCTCGTGGAGATGATAGCCGCGCTCCCTGACGCGGAGCGCGAAACACTCCTCCCCAAGCTCCGCGCCAAGCCCGTCCGCACTGCCTCCGGAATCGCCGTAGTTGCCGTCATGTCCAAGCCGCACCGCTGCCCGCACATCGCCACCACCGGGAACATCTGTGTTTACTGCCCCGGCGGTCCCGACTCCGACTTCGAGTACAGTACTCAGTCCTACACCGGTTATGAACCAACCAGCATGCGCGCGATTCGTGCGAGGTAGGGTTTTGGTGGGTTTGTGTTTTAATTTAGGGTGAATTTGAATGTTTCAGAGTGGATATTGAATTAGTCTTAGAATTAGGCTCGGGGTTCGTAGATTGCTAATTGTGCGTTTTGATCTGTAAACTAGTTGTCCCTTGTGTATTTCGTCGTGAAGAATAGCTGATTGAAATTAGAATGGTCGTTTGCAGACATTAGACGTGGTTTTTGTAGTTAAATTAGTTCATGAGTGTGTATTTCGTTCCTCAAATAATTAGTAAGTGGCCGGAAGATTATTTTGACTAACAGAATACACATCTAGGAGTATCAAACATATGGATTTTGTTGTGGAAACTAAGTTGGCCAAATTTAAGGGGCATTTAACATGGTGTTCATGTTATTAGGGATTAGCTTGACGATTTGCTAAGATATTAGTTACAGTTAGTACCAACATAGTTTGACATGGTTGACTGATAACCTTGTCTTTTTAGTGTATTTTCGGAGTTCGATTCCTTCTATGGATAAACATATGTCGGTATAGGATGTAATGGATCTCAGTCAATGTTGTCAAAACTGTGATAAACTCGCTCAATCCTAGAGTACAGAGGAAGCTACAAGCTGATGCAGACGTTGGGTCAGGGGAGGTGTGGATTGATGCGAGATCACAATAGCTCGCCGAATCGAGGGATCGATCCTTCCCATCTTGAGAAGCTAGGGTTTAAAAATGGTGCATGCCAAATTGAGTGATCGCATGACAACACACACACAGAGCCCTCTTGACATTGACACTACCACTGCCACAGCCATGGGAGCACTCACGGAACTCCCGTTGCCGCTAGCTTCACCATTGTTGCAATACACATGGCCATTGTTGTCGTTGCTTCCTTCGTAGTTGTCAGCGCTCACTGTCTGTTCTGGTTGCTCTCTCTTTGCTTTTGCTGTTCCGCTCTCCCTTAGCTCTTGTGTGTTCTGCTTACTCTACCTTTCCTTCAAATTCTATAGAGAACAAAGGACCTACTTTTAGTTGTAAATAGAATCTTACTACTTAGGACTATTATGAGTTACTTTTATCGTCTGTACTATTTTTAACGTATGCACGGTTTATGAGTATAATTTTTGGTACACTTATAACTCTTACATGTCGCATTACGATTTTCGAGTTATGATTTTTTATCCCCTTTCCGATCCTACGTTCTTCAAGTTTGACAACATTGATCTTAGTACTTCATGGGATTCGTTTTTGGCACTTGGCTGGGATGCATATACCCAGGATGACCAAAAATAATATTACAAAAGGTGATGATTATGCTAGTAGGTTTGTATATAGACATTTAGTGACTTGAACATCATTATTTGTGAGAATGTTAGGGGCTGGACTTGTTTTATTTTGTGTACAAACATTATTTGAAGGATATACATTGTGCCTTGTGCTAATTTTTAATGGCGATATACTTGTGGAACTGGATTTAGGTATAATCCATATGTCCAGGCGAGGAGCAGGATAGATCAGCTTAAGCGTTTGGGTCATAGCGTAGACAAGGTTTGGAGCTCATTTTTGTATCTCTTGAACATTCCAATCCAAGTACTTGAAATTAGTGTAGATAATTTAAATCTCTTATAATTATGGTTGTTGTTTTCAGGTCGAGTTTATCTTAATGGGTGGTACCTTCATGTCACTTCCAGCTGATTACCGTGATTACTTTATAAGAAATCTTCATGATGCTTTGTCTGGGCACACATCTGTCAATGTGGAAGAGGCAGTAGCTTACTCCGAGCATGGAGCAACCAAGTGTATTGGCATGACAATTGAAACGTAAGTTGCCATTTAAGTAATTACATTTTGTATTACATGTGAAAGTTTTGAGTCTTGGTCCGCTGTTCATGTGCAGTTCTAAATGAATGGTTATGTGTTTTTTCTTCTGGTTAATATAAATAATGCATCCTTTGTAGATCAAGAATTTTATGTGCAGTGATTAAAATGATATACTTTATATAATATGAAAAATTATCACTCAGACAGATCGGTTTAGTTATGAAATTTCTAGGGTGTTTCTGCATTTCTTGTTGGAGCATATCTGTAATTAATTTAGTGGAAACATTTTCGGAAATCTTCATGTCAATAGTGAGCTGTAACACATCTATGACGAGCTTATCAAGTTTTTGCTTCTTAATTTATCAGGAGGCCAGATTATTGTCTTGGGCCTCACTTGCGCCAAATGCTTTCTTATGGTTGTACACGATTGGAGATTGGAGTCCAAAGCACCTATGAGGATGTTGCTCGAGACACAAATAGAGGACACACTGTAGCTGCTGTAGCCGATTGTTTTTGCTTAGCTAAAGATGCTGGTTTCAAGGTTTCTTACTCTTATTTAAATCTGTACATTTAATAGACAGCGCAACTTTGTCCAGCCAACCATACTCCTATGTGTCTATCTCTGTTGCATCTTTTTGTTACAAATTTATTGATACGTATTCCTACTCATGTATTTTGAATAAGCATTTTTCCATGTTTACGGACTCATCTTATTTGTATAGACTATAACTGGAACAAGCTTTGGATAGATTTATTAGTATAATAAGCTAACTTTGGCAGTACAACGTATTGCTCCTAAATATTTTACATTTCTCTAGTTATATTTCCTTTTACAATACGGACTAGGTTAGTCATGTCTCATGGTTTTTATCCAATTTTCTCCTTTTTGTCATTTGGTTTATGCTTAATTTTTTAGGCTTTTTGCTTTAGGTTGTTGCTCACATGATGCCAGATCTTCCAAATGTTGGTGTTGAGAGGGACATGGAAAGTTTTCGGGAGTTTTTTGAGAGTCCCTTGTTTAGAGCAGATGGGCTTAAGATATATCCTACACTTGTAATTCGTGGAACAGGGCTTTATGAGCTCTGGAAAACTGGCAGGTATCTTTCAAATATTTATTGGACTTCGTTTCCAAAACTTTTCAATTTTTCTTTTTTTTTTTAAAAAATTAAACTATCCTACAGAAAATAAAAAATCGTTTATAAAATTGCAGGTATAGAAATTATCCACCTGAGCAACTTGTGGACATCATAGCTAGGATCCTTGCAATGGTACCCCCATGGACGCGTGTTTATAGAGTTCAGCGGGATATTCCCATGCCTTTGGTTACCTCCGGGGTTGAGAAAGGGAATTTGAGGGAGCTAGCGTTAGCTCGAATGGAGGACCTGGGATTGAAATGTCGTGATGTTCGGACCAGAGAAGCTGGAATCCAGGTTATTGTGTAGAACTGGTTTTGCTTGGGAATTTTATGAACAAAATTGCTGACACGATTTGCTTTATAATACCTTTTTTGTGCACTGACAAACATTTTCTATCTCGGTAGGATATTCACCACCAAATTAGGCCAGAGGAGGTGGAGCTAGTTCGGCGTGATTATATGGCAAATGAGGGTTGGGAAACATTTCTATCATATGAAGATACACGACAAGTAATTTAATCTCCCTTTTCTTTATTGCTAGTGCCTTTTTCCTTCGTTAATTAAGTGGTGTCTCAACCTGTTGGCGAAACACAGCAATGACCTTGTGTGAACTCTGCTTGCAAACAGGATATCCTTGTTGGTTTGCTGCGACTGCGAAAATGTGGCCGCAATACTACATGTCCAGAGCTTATGGGGAAGTGTTCTATTGTTCGTGAACTCCATGTTTATGGAACTGCCGTACCAGTTCATGGACGGGATGCTGACAAGCTACAACACCAGGTAATACTGTCTTGCACATATGGAGAGGACATGCAACATGAATAGAAAATTTCAAATGATTTCATTGGATCAAATCAGTTAACGGTCTGATTACATTTGCTGGCACAATTTTAGAATCTGGAAGCTGCCAAGTTTGTGTGTATAAAATTCTTTTGACGCATGCTGATATTCATACTGTGGCTTTTTTATATGTAATAACATGTTATTTTTCATGTCCTTTTTTATTCTTTTACGTGACCTACTTTGGACCCAAATTATTGTTAACAGGGTTATGGTACACTTCTAATGGAGGAGGCAGAGCGTATTGCTTGTAGAGAACACAGATCAACAAAAATAGCTGTAATTTCAGGGGTGGGCACCCGCCATTATTACAGGAAACTGGGATATGAGCTTGAAGGACCTTACATGGTGAAATATTTAGTGAAATAACACACTAGTTAATTGTTATGAAATTTTGTAGCATAAGTTAATTATATGTTTTATATGCCAATCACGACATTCATTTGTGCAGAGGTTCCCTAACGCCCCCTCCCCCCAATCTCTCTCGTTTTTATTGTTTATCATAATTTTCTTGAGATTTATTCAATATATTTTTTAAATGTTTCTTTTGAGTTGCATCATCAAATGCACTACCATGTCTTTTCGACTTGACTTTGCATTCACTTTCTTGTACAAGTATGTCACTGCAGAGATGTCTCTTCTTGCCATCATATATCTTTCTGGGTGAATGGACAAGTTTTAATAAAGAGACGTAATTTAATTTATATTACTTTTTTGTTAACTCGGTAATTTCTTATGGTCTGTTTGGTTGAGAAGGGAAGAGAGAGTTAATTTTGTTTGTTTGGTTACAGGAGAGTATTAGTGGGATCTATTGAACTTTATTTTTTATCAAATCAATCCAATTATCCAATTTTTGGAAGTTTTTTTCCTTTTCTTTTTCAAGTATTTTTACTTAAAATAAATTAATATTCAATTTGCTTCGTACATTTTTTCAAACTTGTTTTTTCTCTGTTTTTCATTCTCTGAATTTGTCTTCAAAATCAACTGTCATTTGTTCGACACCAAGGATTAATTTACCAGAATATTAGGATTCATTTAAATGATCGATCTTTTCAGTACATATCTTTTTTAAATTAGAACTTGAATATCAAAGTTCTTAGAGTGTTGAGTTAAAATAATCTACCAACCATGTCAAATTATGTTATATTAGAAATTTCCATTGTAATTGTTATTTTTATAATATTGGAAATATCAATTAGGATCATTTGAAATAGTCATGTTTTACGTCCCACGGTAGTTTTGAAAATCAATATAGATTAGTGTCAGAATAATGTTTGGGCAAGTATTTCCTTTGCACCCTATCGGCGAAAAAATAATTTGAACCACTCTCATTGTCAGACAGTTTAAAATTTTTGCTACCAACATAACGGAAAAAAGAAAAAAAAACTTTAAAACTAGAACAAAACCAAGGGTTGAAAAAAACCGACATAGAGAAAAAAAAAATAACTTAAGACTCATAAAAGACAATCGAAATGAAATTAATGAAAGCTTATCTCTTTGCAAGGACAAGTAATGGTGACTAAAAAACACACAAGGTAGTGGCAGTAGGAGAAAAAATGAAGAAATGACAATCAGATAAAATACAAAGTAACTGTCAAACAGAGAATTAGATTGCCAACCTTATCAAACACGAGAGTCATTGTTTTTTTAAAGCATGAACTACACATGATGATAGTCAAGTCCTTTGTCAAACATGTCACTTTTTTGCCAAATGACATAACTTATTGACTAGAACTTAAACTCTGTGATTTTTCCTCGAGGGAACTGAGTATACTGAGTCCACCAAAAAGTAATTTTGGAACAAAATCAACTTATAACCAATAGATAACGTCGTAACCTTATTTGAGTTTACGAATTGACCATAAAATTTAATAATCATGATATTAAAATCTTTGTGAATAGATGTTAACTACTTATTCACAAACTAATATATTATCAATATCTTAAATATTTTGCTTCTTGTATAAATAAAGTAAGTTGTCTCAAACCTACATAACATTAATATAAACTTGAGAATAATTTATCTTGAATGGAATCTGACAGTAGCTCAAAAATTAAGTATGACCAAAATTTATTCTTAGAACTTTCAACTCTATAAGAAAAACATTTCTAGATCTATAAAACTTATAAAAGTTAACAATCCAATAACCTTAAGTATTTCTACTAATCCTTTGTAGTATTCTTATTAATCACGACTTAACCATACTTTATATTAACATAAAAATAGGTAGGAGAGTTCCAATATTATTAGCAAGTTGATATTTCATACGATAACAATAAAATTTTGAGATGATTTGTAAAATACAATTCAACATACAAAATATTTTCCAGTTATTTAATGAGAAGATAAAATTATTTCCCATTTCCAAACCCAGTTATCCACCGATTTCTATAAAATAAAATAGTGAAAATTGATATTTTAGGGGAGAGAAGCAGAAGAAGAAAAGAGATCACAACGATATTTATTTCGTCACTTTTGGAACCCCTCATCTCTTTTCTCCATCTCCTTTCTCAACACTTTCATGCTCACTCCCCCAATGCTCAAATCATCCTTCACTCCCCTTTTCTGGGTGCTAACCCCTAAACCCAAACCTCAAAAACTTCCTTACCACGTTTTCGCCAAAACCTTCTTCACAAACAGCACGCCACCCGTTCGACAAAATGCCTCTCTCAACCTCACCACCCCACCACCCGCTTCCTCCGCCTACATCCACCTCCCTTTCTGCCGGAAACGCTGCCACTATTGCGACTTCCCCGTCGTAGCTCTCGGCTCCGCCTCCACCCAAACCCACCACGACCCTCGCGTCTCCAACTACATCCACTGGCTCTGCCGGGAAATCGCCGCCACCGAAGTCGACCAGCCCGCTTCCGCCACGCCCCTCCAGACCGTCTACTTTGGCGGCGGAACACCCTCGCTGGTGCCTCCTGCGATGGTTTCATCCGTTTTGGAGACTCTGAGGGTAAGGTTTGGGCTTTCAGAGGACGCGGAAATATCGATGGAGATGGACCCCGGCACCTTTGATGCTGAGAAGATGAGCGAGATGATGGCATTGGGGGTGAATAGAGTGTCTTTGGGAGTGCAGGCGTTTCAGGAGGAGCTGCTGAGAGCGTGTGGGAGGGCACATGGGGTGCAAGAGGTTCATGAGGCTATTGGTGTTGTGAAGTCATGTGGGGTTGAGAATTGGAGCGTTGATCTCATAGCCTCGTTGCCTCATCAGAGTTGTGAGATGTGGGAGGAAAGTTTGAGGCTCACCATTGAGTCTCAACCTTCTCATGTGTCCGTTTATGACTTGCAAATTGAGCAAGGAACAAAATTTGGACGATTGTAAGTGCCACTTATTTTTTTCAACTGTGACTGGAATTTGAAACCTTGACATCTGATGTGGCTGAGTGTTTTTTAAAACCTTGAGTAGCATTGATGGCTTTTGTTTTCTTTTTGTAAAGCATTATAATGATGTGGAAATGTTTTTAGGTACTCACCAGGGGAATTTCCCATGCCTTGTGAAGCACAATCGGCTGAGTTCTACAAGATGGCTTCAAGAATGCTTTCTGATGCGAATTACAACCATTATGAAATCAGCAGCTACTGCAAGAGTGGGTACGAGTGCAAACACAACTTTATCTACTGGAAGAACGAGCCTTTCTATGCCTTTGGCCTTGGCTCTGCCAGTTTTGTTGGTGGGTTGAGGTTTTCAAGACCAAGGAAGGTCAATGATTACATTAATTTTGTGCAGAATCTGGAAAATGGATTAGTAGATAGCTCTGGTGGTGATGGGAACATTCATGGCAAGGACAGGGCCATGGATGTGGTGATGCTGTCCCTAAGAACTGCACAAGGCCTAGACTTAAAGAGTTTCCAAGAATCATTTGGCAGCTCTCTTGTTTTGTGTTTGCTAGAGGTTTATAAACCTTATGTTGAGAGTGGACTTGTGGTTTGCTTGGACGAGCATAGGAGAACCATTATAGTAAATGACCTTAACAATTCTTTTTTGTATAATACTAACACTGAAAAGAGGGTGGCTTACATAAGGCTAAGTGATCCAGAAGGTTTCCTCTTATCAAATGAGTTGATAGCCCTTGCTTTTGGGGTTATTGACTCTTGGAAGGATTGCCTTCCATACCAAGAGGCAAAAGCCACTTGAAAGCATGGGTGTATATTTTAAAGCAACTCACAAATTATAGCTGATGTTGTCTAACGATTATTTGTACCTAATTCCTATTTATAAAGAGGAAATGTTTCTTGTAAGGCGGGGATGGATATTCAGGTTCAAAAAATAATGATGGGCATTGACACATTCACTTGATCTTCATAACTAATAATAGTTCATGAAATGAGATCAATTACGATTGACATTCGAATGAATAAACAAATTGTCAAAACGTACATCCTGAGGTTGAGAATCATCTTCTGATGGTAAAAAAGCATAATTTCGAGTGTACAACGAACTCCAAAACACAATTATACATGAATTTTGCAGAGGATGGATGAAAATCGAGAGAGGTACATAATTGGTACTCAGGCTGGTAATTTTTCGAAGTAAATGAGATTGAGATCGATGAGCAATAAATTTAGGTGAACCAATCACCTCTTTCATCATATGGAGCAACTGTTTTACTATTTACTAGTCTTTTGTCCCTCCATATGGCATTCCTTTATTCTCAAACTTGGGACCACAATATCTAGACTGATGTTTTCCCAATTTGTTTTGTATTTATTTTCATCATTTAAGCATAGAAGTTTAAATAAAACGAGAATTTGAAAGTTGGCAAGGGTGGTTTCATCATTTAAGCAATGAAAGCTGACCTTGAAAGAGTTTTATGTTGTTTTGTTGTTGTTGTGTGTGAAAAAACGACGTTCTTGATCGGAAGAAGGAAGGTAAAAGAAGGTAATAGGATTTGACACTTAGAGGAAGAAGTGTACATCAGCGTTGTAGGTGGGCGCAGTGAAAAAAAATATGGTTTGAGACTGAGAGGGGGAAGAGTACATGTTTGTGGGCGTGGGCGTGGGCGTGGTGCAGGAAAAAGGATTTGAGACGAAGGGCGGCATACGGGATGTGTTTGACACAAAAGAGGAGGAAGGGTTGGAGTTGGGAAGGATCGCGATGAAGGAAATATGGTTTTAGAAATTGTTGGTGGCTGTATTGTTGAAAACCAAATCATGTGGTCTTCGTCATAGGCGATGGTCATCCAGATTTGTGAGTAATTTTCTACTCTTGACATTTTTGTTGTTCAGGGTTTAGGTTGGCAATGTAGGGTTGAATAGGGTATTGAGGAGGTGACATTACTGAAAATAGACCTTGTTGGTGGTTAATAGAAGAAGGTTTTTTACGATTGTTTTGTGAAGATTGATTGAACTTAGTTGATTTATGTTGGATTGGTTGGAGTTAGTTTTGTGATTTTGGTATCCTAGTGTGGTATTTGACTTTAATGTATGAGTGTGTTAGTTGTATATTGAAATTGGTATGGAAATATATGGTGTGTTTGAGCATTGGACAGTGGATGCACCTACCATGCAAACAGTGACATCATGTCTTTTGACGTTAAATTAATAAGAAAATTTGTACTATAGGGTTGACCAAGACATAATCACATTATAATAACAACGGGATATCTTATAAATAATTCTATTATAGAATCATAACAGTATAACAAAATACAACAGAATGGATCCAAACTCAATAAGCCCAATACTACGTCTATAAATATAGGTTCAGTCACCTTAAGCAGAGTACTTCTAAACTCTGACTTAAATTATTTGTCCCCTCCACCCAATTCTAACTTGAGTGTTGGAGTACCTGTAGGACCCCCTCCCAAGGAGCAACTCTAGAAGACATTATTGTTACTGGAACCAACCGGTTTCTTGCAATAACATTTTGGCACCCACAGGTCTCTTGCAATAACATTTTGGCACCCATCGTATTGTTGCTGGAGCCAATCGGTCTCTTGCAAGAACATTTTGGCGCGTACTATGGACCGAGATTGGCCTAGCAGCTACGGTGATAACTAGAAATCATGGAAGAATCAAGGATTTGGATTTTGATTTTACTCTTGTGTTTTATTTTCTTCTCATTGGCACTATTTCTACATTGTTTACTATTCCTTTCAGTTTTGGTTTTGGTTTTCTTCTCGTAACTATGGATGCAGATCTTTAAATTCTTGTGAAACTCTTAAGACACGATCACGCTACCCTTTACAAGAACAATAGCGTATCCTAAAATCATATAAGTAGCAACTTTTTCCCACGTGGAGGTTCACTATGCGAACACAAAGGGGAAGAACGCATGTTGTAATTAGCGAGTGTGGAAAAAGTTACAGGAATGGAATGGAGCTCTGTCTGCAACCAGCTCTCGCCATTCACCTCCACCGCGCCTCCGCTGGCACCCCTCCGGCAAGTGCACCCTCACCGTCGCCCGCGACAACTGCCTCTATGTCGTCAACCTCGTCCGCAGCCACCGCTCTCGCCGGACCCGACCTCCTCCGCTTGCGACGCAATCAAGGAAGAACGCCACCCCGACGCAACATCAAGGCTCACGCATTTCTTCCTCTTCGCTCATCTCTCTCATCGCCACCGTGATTTCCTCCACCACCGTTACATGCTCTACCAAGGTCCGTGACACCAAAGTCAAAGGCTGCGGCCGCCGCGCCCAAACACCACCACCCCAATGCACTCCGATCCATTCCCTAATTATGGGTCGGTTGCAAAAATCCAAGGTTCCGATAACATTCTGCCTCCTGGATTTGAGGGAACTCATACTTCATGTCAGTTTGAGATTAAGCCATCTCAAATACCAATTATTAAGCGGATTACTCCTCTGAAGATTGTGCTAAATCGCACTTTATAACCATTTAACATCCCAAAGCTTTTGAAGATCCAGAATAGGCTTTGGTCTTTTTCTTTCCGGTTTTCAGATTTGTCCAGTGTTTTCCCATTGATTGATTAAGGCTAACGTTTGGTTGAATGTGATAGCGGCTGAACCTGAGCTACTAGTGTGTTTTCCTCTACACATATTGCTTCAGGAAAGCAGCAAGGTGCTTATACAAAGGTTCATGGAGGAATGGGAATTTCACCTGGCGCATCTTCAATGGGTGAAGCCTTTTCAAATTTAATGCAATATGGCGGTGCTATTGAGCTTGATGAGTCCACTTTCATTTAGTGCGTATGGGACCCACATTTGATAGTTTTACGTACGCATATCACTAGTTGCAAATGATTGATTTTGCGAGTCCCATTGCATGTTTTTGCTTATTAACTTTTTACACATTTGATAGTTTTACGTAGGCATATCACCATTTGTAAATGATTGACTTTGTGGGTCCCATTGCATGTTTTTGCTTGTTAACTTTTTATATAAATACGTGCACCTCTCATTTATGTACCCGCAAGTCACTGCCTGTACTTCCCCTCAAAGTATGTCATCAACACCTCTTTAGATGCCATTGCCAATACCTTGGCCGATCGGAAGTGCCACACAAATGCAACAACCATCAGATCTAGCATGTCTTTCATGTTGGAAAAGATCTCCCAAAGCTAAAGCAACAAGAAGATTACCAAACTGTGTTCTAATTTGTGGATCCAAGAGATATTGGGACAAAGCTTCCATCATCTGCTCAGCACTTGAAGCATCACTTCTGTCATGAACCATTCAAGCATTAAGGGCTATGCTAATTGTACTCTCAAGTGTTGAGTGCAAAAGTTTTACAAGAACTAGCACAAGAACTTTGAATCAGTAATCAGCATTGGAATGTAATATATTAGAAAGAACTAAAGTAGTTGATTTCCAGAGTGCATGCGGTGGCTGGGGATTTTCCTTTGCAAGCTCAAAAATACCTCCTGCATCAGCAACAGCCTTTGACCAACTAGTTTATAGTGGTTTGCTACCTTGGCAATGAAAGGTTTACGAGCTACATGGCCCTGGTGCATTCTCGATGTTCGACGAATACCTTTTCCTAGTGGGGATCGTGCTTAACCTATGTGTGTATTGGGGCATAACAGAGAAATCAACATACTTAGAGGGAATTAAACTGGATGAAGGCATGAGAAGGCCTATTGAAGTGCAAGGAGCTTAATCCATCGAAGTCACATGGATCAATTCTTAACTTGGATTGGACAAGCCAACATTTTGCAAGCCACGACGCAAGCTCAATATACCTCATATATGTCCTCTTACTTTGATGTCCCCCACTTGGGTGACAAGCTGATTACTACTTTGATTATGTTGATCTAAAATTTTTTCTCGGAAGGGGAGGGATTACTCTCTTCTATCTCCAGCACACTCGGATGGGACAGGTGACAACTTTTACGAGGAGTTACGTTACGTCCGCTTATCCAACAAATCTTATGTGGGGCAGCACTGCTCAAATTAATTTTTCTAATCTTTTTATTTTTAAAATATGCCTTATCTCGTTTCTACCTTTTTACTTTTAGAAGCTTGTCATTATTTGTTATTATTTTCATAATAACATATTTGTTCTTTTAAAAGTGTTTGTAGTATCTTTTTAATTTGGTTTTCATAGAAAATTGATGGGCAACGTCATACATTTCACTATGAGACCTTACGATCCGTGATCATTCAGCATCAGGTCTTCTTGGCTCACCATGAGACCTCACGACTTGTGATCATTCAGCATCAGGTCCTCTTGGCTCACCATGAGACCTTGCGATCCGTGATCATTCAGCATCAGGTCCTCTTGGCTCACCATGAGACCTCACAATCCGTGATCATTACGACTGACCGAAAGTTGGCTTCAGCATTAGGTCCTCTTAGCTCACCATGAGACCTCACGATCAGTGATCATTCAACATCAGGTCATCTTGGCTCACCATGAGACCTCACGATTAGTGATCATTCAACATCAGGTCATCTTGGCTCACCATGAGACCTCATGATCCGTGATCATTCAACATCAGGTCCTCTTGGCTCACAATGAGACCTCACGATCCGCGATCATTACGGCCGACCGAAAGGTGGCTTTAGCTTTAGGTCCTCTTGGCTCACCATGAGACCTCATGATCCGCGATCATTACGGCCGACCGAAAGGTGGCCTCAACATCAGGTCCTCTTGGCTCACCATGAGACCTCACGATCCGCAATCATTACGGCCGAACGAAAGGTGGCCTCATCATCATGTCCTTTTGGCTCACCATGAGACCTCACGATCCGTGATCATTACGGTCGACCGAAAGTAGGCTTCAAGTCCAGATCCCTTATAGCTCACCATGAGACCTCTCGACACTCGATCCTCATGGCTTACCGTGAGTAGACTTACACCGAAAGGTGTATAAACATCTCGATTTCTTTGCTTCACAGTTGGCTCATGAGCTTCACAACTAGTGCATCAGAGCCTCATTCTCAGCTACCTCATCAGAGCCTCATTCTCAACTCATCAGAGCTTCATTTAGTTGGCTCATCAGCTTCATTTAGTTGGCTCATCAGCTCATCAGAGCCTCGTTCTCAGCTCATCAGAGCCTCGTTCTCAGCTCATCTCAGCTTCTCTCAGCTCATCTCAGCTTCTCTCAGCTCATCTCAGCTTCTCTCAGCTCATCTCAGCTTCTCTCAGCTCATCTCAGCTTCTCTCAGCTCATCTCAGCTTCTCTCAGCTCATCTCAACTTCTATCAGCTCATCTCAGCTTCTATCAGCTTATCTCAGCTTATCTCAGCTTATCTCAGCTTATCTCAGCTTCTATCAACTTATTACTTTATCTCAGCTTCTCGGCATTTCAGTTTCACACCCACGGACTGTGAGGTGTATTATTACAAATTTTAACAATTCAAATGAGGGAGTTGTCACATCACACTCGAAAAACGAGACAACACAAATCAAGAAAAGGCGCGTGTAAATCCACTTTATCACTTGTTTTCGGATGGCAGGCGCGACAAATCTAATCATTACCTACTCAATACTAAATCCTCTTCGGTCGTTACTCGCCCTCGAGGACTTGGGGTCCTATGTACTATATGGTTGACCAAGGCACAACCAGATTATAATAACAACTGGATATCTCATAACTAATTCTGTTATAGAATCATAATAGAGTAACAAAATACACCAAAATGGGCCCAAACTCATTAAGCTCACTACTATGCCTATAAATATAGGACAAATTCTTCCTCCACCCCCATATATTCTTCCTGCACCCCATACCAATGCGGAATTTTCTATTTTACCCTTCAGTTAAGTATAAAAAGACAAAACTAGCCTTCATCTCTCCCACCCTATATTTTTCCCAATTCGAGAAACCCTAAGCTTCTCTCAAACTGCCGCCTTTCGTCCAACCGCAGTCGTTCATCGTCCAAGCTCTCTCCGGTGTGCCAGTGCAACAAAAAGCTTCCTCCATCCGATTCGTTTGCAAGCCATCCGGTTCACACCACCTTCATTCGGTTCAGTAAGCCATTCGTCCTCCCGTTTCTTCAATATTCAAAATCTTTGAAATAATCTTTAATAGAAGCATTAGGTAAGCAATTTGTGATGTTTATTAGCAATTAGTAGGTGATATTGATG
>Ga0123340_1002976_pt1 | contig 15647 bp, 9 predicted proteins | sample SirMexnodulemix_FD_89961 | JGI IMG/M metagenome (GOLD analysis project Ga0123340, IMG submission 89961) | Root nodule microbial communities of legume samples collected from Mexico - Siratro Mexico nodule mix | ecosystem: Host-associated > Plants > Roots > Nodule | place: Mexico: Nepantla... | reverse complement strand
ATATAATATTATAAAATGAAAATTACGTTTAATGGAATCTTTTCGACTTATTTTTAGTGTTTGAGAAGTTAGTGAATTAAACTATAATAGATTAGTTAATTTTGGTACTTCTTAGTACGCAGCAGTTAAAAGTAAATTTTAAAAAAAAATATATATGATGGATTTTTTATATTAAATTAATATAAATAAATTTTAGTTTATATAGAAATTGTTTTTAATTTTATACTTCAAAACGAGAAAAAAAAAGAAAGACAAAACCCCAAAGAAATTTGGAATTGAATTGTGTTTGAAGTTACGTAACCAATTTAATGCATTTCTAATAAAGGACATAGAGACTCTTTCAAAGTAGTGTACTAATAAAGAGGGAGAATAGTTTTGTAGATACATTATGAAGATGTCACGTGGGAAATGCGTGATAATGACCTGTCTACACCTACTTTCTAATTATTTAAGTACATTAAATATACTCTTAATAAATATTTTACATTGATGATTATTTAAAAATATTTTTTTAATTGAAAATGGAGTAATTAACCGATTCGATCTGAATGAAAATATGGTTTTAATAATTTTAACTATGAAAAAGTTTTATCAACTGATGGAACAATAATAAAAATAGTTAATATTATTTTATATGTAATACATGTATTAAAAAACGATTAGAAGATTTAAAACTTTAAATTTGTACAAGTATTATTTTTTAAAGACATTTCATATAGTATGAAGAGTTCTTTTTGGTAACGAATTCTTTAATTATTAACAACTTATTATGGATAAAAATTAGTTGTATGTATAAAAGTTAAAAGTATTTCGGCATATGTAGTATTATACATTAAAATATTAGTATTTTAATTACATAATCAACGTTGAGATTGATAGTAACACTATAAAATAATTAATCAAATGAAAGATTAAAAATATATGAGTTCTCCTAACACTTATTTGAGTAAAAATTCATTAAAAATAATAATAGTAAGTGAGAATTTTAACATATACATCGTTCAATCTTTATGTATTTATTATTTTATTTATTTTTCAACTCATTCGAATATCGAAGTGGCTTTATAGATATATCTTGAATCAATTTAAAGAGTAAAATAATACATCTTAATTATGTAGAAGGAAACAGAAAACATCTCACTCACAAAAGATGAAGGAGAGTACATGATGATCTCAGAAATCTTGATCTTTGGAAGAATATTTTATACTCATCGTCAGTTCAAGTAAGATGTGTACTGAATTAAAGCTTTCTTTAGAAGGTAATAAAATCATCAAAGAAATCATATTTTCTCTTTAGAATGGTGCACTCAACTGTAAGTGTTAGGACCGTCTAGTCAGACTATTTAATCCTTTGATGTTCACATGAAAATCTTTCTACACCTCTGTCTTCATTAATTTCGATGTTGTTGATGGACTATGTTAAGTCCTTAGTAAAAGAGTTATTAGAATGTCTACTCCTTGTAACCACTAGACCGTCTACTACGACTAAAAATACAAGATTAGAAAAAATAACAATTAAGGCTAAATAAACCTAATTAGACGAATTTTAATTAAAAAAATGAATTTATCGTTGATTACAGTCCACGGACACCATGATTAAAGATTCTAAGTGTGAGTGAAATTATTCTTATCAAATACCCTAAACTTATCCTTTTGCACTTCTAGGTACAATTTACTAGTGACTAACAAAAAAGAGAAAGAACAAACACATAACATATTAACAATAGGCTCTAGGAATGTGCAAAAGCAAGCAAAATACAACCTTCAAAAAATGAAGGAGTTAAGAAAGATTGCTCATGAGTAAATTTTAAATAAAAATTAGTAAAATTTGGTCAAATACTACGGCAGTTGGGAGCTCCCAACCGACATAGTATGTCCCTCAAGTTAAAATTAGGGATTTCAAGAGAGATATTAACCCTTGGGTGTCATTTTTCTCTTACCCTTACATTTTTCTCTTACGCTTACATTTTTCTCTTACGTTTTCTTCTCCTTCACCTTCTCCTCAGCCTCGCTGCCGTTTTTTCTCAGCTTCGCATGGTGTCGTTTTTATTCTCACTAGTTTTCATTTGTATTTCGCGTCGCTTTCTCTTCTCACTGGTTTTCGTTTGCATCTTTGTTGTTCATTGGTTTTGCTAGGGTTAGTTTGGCTCCATTTTTGGCTTCTTACATGTCCGTTTGGTCTGCGCAAGCTTCTTGGTTGTCTCAGCTGAATGCTTGGTTCGACACCCCTTGCCTCTTCTCTTTGTAAGAGGTTAGCAATTTTGTAAAATTCATTAAAAATAGTTAGAAATTTATTTTTGACACAAATTTTTTATCAGCATCTTGATTTAGTATATATTTGGTGGTAGAGTTCTTACATTGTATAGGTTTATCATAGATTTAGGGTTTCAAAAATTTAGGATGAAGAAACTTCAAACGACCATAACTTTTGATAGAGAGCTCCGATTGAGACGCTCCAAAAATAAAAGTTGCTCGAAATTGGGCTCGGTTGGGCCTTCGGAAATTCCAAAATTCCATCATTTAGGGTTTTTTTTATTTTTTTGTTATTTTTCACCTATTTTTTTAGATTGTAGCCTTTTATTTCACATATCTATACTTGTTAGAAATTTCTAAAATTTTTTGTGGTGTTTTCTTGTATCAATTAAATATTTATCAACTCATTACTTTTGTTTAAAAAATAACTTTTTTGGGCCTAAGTGAGGGATTGAGTCTTAAGGTGCAACCCTCTTTATTAGGAAAGTCAAAACCTTGATTGAGGAGGTCAAAATGGAGTCAACCATGGCTAACCACAAGCCTACATGACTATGCAACATCAAGGGAGCTTTGGAGCTTATAAACACTTAGAAAATGCAAGATTTGAGCAACATGGGACTTGGGACATGTGTATATGCAAAAATTATAAGTGTAACTAGACTTTGAACATTTTAGTCCCACATCTGTTATACTAATGAGTATTAGGAGCCCCTACGCTTATAAATAAAAGCCTACCCCTACTCTTGTACTCACTTTGAAATTGAACTTGATTTTGACTATGCATTGTGCTTGTCTTTTTTCTTTTAAAGTCACTTAATTTGGGAGTAATCTTCTCCTATGTTCACCACCAAGGAACCTTCCTTGAAAGTGAGCACCCTTCTTGAGTTTCTCTCTAGAAACTTGAGGAAAAGTTTAAAGTTCAATTAGAGTCTTCCACTGCCTCCTAAAGGGTTTCTATCAACATAGCAATTTTGCGTTTTAAAATTTTCTAGCCTCATTTATTTTATTTTTCTTAAATTTTTTATTTTTATGTTAATTTTATTTTTCTTTATATATAATATTTTTTTTAAACTAACATGTTATTCTAGACTTGTTGTATTTCTTTTTTTAATCCTATAGTCACTTAGAATATTGAACTATCTATTAAGGAAGAGATAACAGAAGAGAATCAAAATTGCACGAGAACAATAGAGGAGTCAATCATATACATGAGTCCTAGAGACTTTTCTAGCATTGTAAGACTCATTATGAAAGAGAAGATTGAACTATCTGTTGAGAAAGAGATAGTTGAAGAAAATCAAAATTGCAAGAGAACCATAGAGGAGTCAATCATGTACATAGTCCAAAAGACTCTTCTAGCATTGTGAGATCCATTATGAAAGAGAAGATTGCTGAAATGAAGCATGTTCTCTTACAACTAATCAACTCTTACCAATTTTTTGGCATAGATCATGAAGACCCACATACTTATCTATATACCTTCTATGAGTTAAGTGGTACGGTTGGAATTATAGGAACTGATAAGGAAGCATTATTTTCGAGACTCTTTCCATTCTCCCTTATTATAAACGCTATGGCTTGGCTTTAATCTCAGCCTAACCAAAGCTTGACTAGTTAGAAGGACGTGAAGACTAAATTCTTGGCTCATTTCTTTCCACCGTCAATGAATACTGAAGCGAAGGCAACTATAGCTACATTTGTGCACGGTATTGATGAACCGTTGTGTGAAGCATGGGAAAGATATAACCATGGGTTTGAAGAAGAGATATAGGTGCAGATTTTTTGTAATGGACTTAAACCACAAATAAAGAAGATTTTGGATGCTTCCTTTGGTGGCTCAGTTTTTTTCAAGACTACAGACGAAGCAATCACTATTATTCAGTCAATGGCTTCTACTGATTTGAGAAGTCAACATGGAAGGACACTGGTACAAAGGAAGGGAGTGTTAGAGTTAAATTCTCAAGATGCCCTCCTAGCTCAACATAAACGTTTATCCCAACAAATAGAAGTTCTCACTCAGTAGATGGCAAAGCTCCCTCAATAATTACAAGCCATGTAGGCCAATTATTTCCTAGTTTAGCAGGTGATGATGTGTGATTTTTGTGGAAGAAATCACTCTAATGGTTATTGCTGATTGCTTAGTAGTTCTCAAAGTGAAAAGGTGAATTATATAGGGAATCAAGGGTAGTCACAATTATCCAACAACCCTTATCAAAACTTTTACAACCAAGGATGGAGACAAAATAATGCTAATTATGGTGGAAGGCAAGAACATGGAGCATCAAATAATGGATTTTACCAACAACAAAACTCACTTTGGCATGAGAAAATAATTAAGTTGGAAGATACTTTGCAACAATTCATGCAACTATCCCTACATAACCAAAAGAACAGGGAAGCGTCTATTAAAATTTGGAGGTACAAGTAGGTCAACTTGCAAAACAAATGGGAGACCATAAAGGTTAATCATTATCTCTGCAAACACCTAAGTCATCCCAAGGAGCAATGCAAAGCCATTATTAGTAGAATTGGGATAGATGTTGGGTTGAGTGATGAGAGAGAGATGGTTTAGGAAGAAAAGACAAAGAGAGCAAAAGTGAGTCAGGAGACTGTAGTGGAGCAGGAGAAAAATAAAGAAGAGAAAAATAAAAAAGAGAAAAATAAAAAAGAGAAAAATAAAAAAATAATTAAAGAAAGAGAAAAAGAAGAAAATAAAAGAAAAAGATAAAGAGAAAGAAGAGGATATTAGAATCCCATTTATTAAGAAGCTTTCTTATCCTCTTGCACCTTCCAAGGACACAGGAAGGAAATTCCTTAGATTTAAGGAAATTCTAAAATAGTTGCATATTAACATCCCTTTTTCTGAAGCCTTAGAGCAAATATCCTTATATGAAAAAAATTAATGGGGGATCTCTTGACAAAAGAAAAGGAGGTTTGTGGAAGAAGAGACTGTAGAATTGGAGGCAGGCTGCAGTGCTATAATTTAGAAATCTTTGCCCGTAAAATCCAAGGATCCTGGTTGTTTAACTATTTTAGTAATCAAAGGTGATTTACCTATGAGGAAATCTTTATTGAATTAGGGGCCAACATCAATCTCATGCCCTTTTCAATGATGAAGAGGATTGAAAACCTGCAGGCTCGCTCTACTAGGATGACATTGCAACTTGTTGATAGATCCATTAAATATTCTCATGGGATGGTGGAAGATGTGATGGCAAAGGTAGGATATTTCACTTTTCCATTTGATTATGTGGTCATGGACTAACTTATTTGGACTAACTTGTTGATCTAGTCTTTGCGTTTGTGTGGTACCATCCACCAAGATTAGATCATTTATCAGGCTCGAGACATCAAACAATCATTTCCTGGAAGGAAATCCAGAGATTTAGATAGAATAAAGATATGTTTCACCATCAAAATGGAGATCAACTCAAGATGAATGGAGCTCAACGCAGATTTCTTTGACGACCGCCCCCGGTGCAACAAGAGTGGCACCTAACACCATATGCAAATTTTGAAATTTTGGATGTAGACTTGAACTAGAACCCGATGCGACTTTAGTGGTGCCTGACCCAACAGGTAAAAAGAATAAAACATAATTTTGAGCTTGGGGTCTTGCCCTATTTGGAAGAGGGGTGAGATGTTAAGGATGCGAATGTTGATGATGCAGAAGAAGATGACCATATTTTATGATAATTGGGATCTAACTTTGTAGGATTTTATTTTATTTTGTCCTTTAAATTTCATTTTTTTCTTCAGTTTTTCATTTTTTTAAGTATATATGTTTATTATTTAAATTTTAGTTTTTATTTTTTAGCTTTTATTTATTTACTTTTGTTTTGATAATAAATTGTTTAACCTGGCTAGTGTGACATATACGAGGCATTTGGTTAAATGACTTGGAGTGAGTTTTGCATACCACTGATGATAATTTCTTGCTAATGAGAATTTATTGTGTTGTTCTCTATTAACAACTATGAATTAAATGTTTTTTTCTGTTGAGTTTATGTTTGTGATTGCTCTTGTGTTTTAGCGACTGAATGTGCATTCGTATTATTTTATTTGTAATTAACAATTGTGACATTTGTACCAATATTTTAACCAGGTGATATTTTATGCTTAAGATTTTAAATTCACCGTGTTTTATCACTTTTGACTCATAATTGACTTTGTTTGAGTTTCCATGCTAATTATTTCATTTGCATGTTTACAGATGATCAAGGTCACTTTTGTTTTTATGTCATCATAGTTTGCGCCAAATAGCCAACCTTGTTTTTTCATGAATAAAACCTTGATGCACCCTTTTGAGATTTAAAAGAATTTTTCTTCATCCTTGAACCTTTAATGTCTAAATGTTTTAACCTTGATTGCTTCACTTTGAGTTGAGAGAGTAAGGAGATCATGGTACATAGTGTGATTGAAGTTTGGGGGAAGAAAATTAAGCCTTTGAGCCTTTTAAAGAAAATTTTCTACATCCTTAAATGTTTTAGCCTTGACTGCCTCACTATGAGTTGAGAGAGCAAGGAGATTATGGTCCTTTGTGTGACTCAAGTTTGGCGAAAGAAATTAAAAATATTACATAAAGGAGTATAAAGTGCAAATTAGAAAATGGTTATGATACATACTTTATAAACAAAAAGATAAAAAAAGAAAAAATTTAAAATTAAAATAATGTGGGGAAATTATGATATTGGTTTAAGTCTGGATTAGATATAGAAGAGGTCAAAATGTGTTAAATTAATGAGTTAAACAAATTGCTCTTTGCTTGAAGTACTTTGATTATCCAGAAAAACCAATTTTTTTTCTTAGCCCATCCATGTTACAACCAAATAAAAGCCTTGTGATGTTGCATGTTTTTGAAATTTTTTGGCTCTTGAAACGAAAAGCAAAGTTAAATTGTGTGAAATTAGTGGTTGAAGAGAGAAAATCGTATCTTGAGCCAATAGTGTGTTTAAGTGAAACACTTTTTCTGGTGAAGAATTGTATCTTTAGTTGTCCATGAAAACATTTTCCCATTATTGTTAGTTTGTATTGAAAATGCTATATGCACTTTCTTTGTTACATTTTCACTGAGAGCATTGTAGCTGAATCTTGACTAGGAAACAAAATCTTTTTTTTAAGCTTTATTGGAGAGAACATCAAGTATTGACATGTGAAGTGATTGTGTGAATTTCTCTGAATCGTTATACCAATGCTTGGTAATTATCTATTTATGCTAGGTTACCATTGCTTGAGGACTAGCAAGGTTCTAAGTTTGGAAAAGTTTGATAACATTTATTTTTATCATATTTTTGGACTTATTTTTTTATAACAAAATCAACTCTTTCTATGTTTGGGACATGCTTTATTGTTTATATTATTATATTTTTGTTAATTAAGTATTAGAGTATGAGAATTGGATTTGTTCTAAATCCCTATTATTTTGTTGAAAAAAGAAACAGGAAGCATTTGATTTAGAGGAAAAAGGATTCAAGCCCATGAAGAAAGAATAGAAGAGAAGCTGACACAGACAAATTGTGCGTAACGACACTTTAGCTGGGTCGAGCGCCAGTTGGGTTGTAAGAAGTCATGTGGTGCAATCCTGTCTCCGAGACTCTAGACAAGAATATAAAGGTCACTGAGCTAGAGTCTCGGTCAGGAGGTTAACAGGATATTAGGCCTAATTGGCTTGTTTGGCCCTCAAAACAAACTTTTGGATCCAAGTTTAAAAGTTCAAAACAAACTTTTGGAGCTTCAAGATTACAAGACCTCTAGTTGTAAAAATTGTATAGAGTAGTATATAATTTAGTTTTGGCCTTGTATTTTGGGTCAAAAAGTGTAGAATTTTAGGCCTTGAAGGCCATAAGAAAAAAGTGAACGGTCACCTTTGAAAGAAGTCTCTAAGAAGGTACCACCTAGGAAAAATGAGTTGAAGAAGGCCCCACATGCCTCTCCAAGTAGGCGCCACATGGGAGCTTCTTCTCTTAGCTTCTTTTGCCACTTGTCCACATCTCATTCAAGAGTATTTAAAGTTTGGGCTGCAAGTTATCTTTGCTGCATGGCACTCTCCCAATGGAGAGGATCCTCTCCACTAATGGCTTGCACTTGTCAAGATCTTATTAGAGAGTTTTTGTGAAACTTGCAAGACAAGTCATCTTTTATTCTATAAATAGGAAGCTTATGAAAATGAAAATTTAGTTTTGAATGAGTAATTAAATGTTGGCCAACTTTTGAGTTGTCAACTTGTTCAAGAACTCTCCAAAGAATAGTCTCCTTTCTAGACTAAACTCTTGCTTCCTCCTAAGTGTGTTGGCCTAACCTCAACCTCTCTTTCACTTCCAAATCCATCTCATACAACCATAACAACAATTCTTCCAGTGCATATACTCCAATTCATGTTCAAACATCAAATTTACAAGAAGAAGTACAATCACTAGTATAAAAAACACTTTTCACATCAATTCTGGAGAACATACCACATCGGTTTCAGAACCGATGTAGATGAGATGTAGAAAGTCTGAACTTTCTACATTGGTTCCAGACCTAATGTAGTATATTGATAACTACATCAGTTAGTGAACCACTGACATTAAATACCCATCGAAAATGGTCTCTAATCTATATAAGGAAACACCATAGAAATTTTCAGAATTTTTTTGACAAGTATACGTATGTGAAATAGAAAAAAAGGTCAAAAATACTAAAAAAATAAAAAAAAATATATATGTAAAGTTCTGATGATCATTATGTTATATGATGTTATGAGAGAGTCCTATGTTTCAAAGAGTAGAGATCAGGTTAACGTATGTCTGTTTCTATTTGGAAATTCATAGTTCGGTACATAAAAGGATGAAAGGTAGGAACTAGAGGGGTCAAAGGAAGTACTTTGAGTAGGTGAATATCTAGATAGCTTAGAATAATGTCCTAGACTAGGATATTTCAGAGGGCAAACTTGGTATTATCTGACACCTACTGAGTGATAGTTGATTTATATGCTATTATTGACATATTTTATGACTAAAATCAAATCTCTCCATACTTAAAATGTGCTTAATTCTCATATTTATTTTATTTTTGTTAATAATTGATCATGAGAGTAAAAAAAAGGATTTAATTGCTAATTTAGTGTATCTTAGGTTAATTTTAAGCAGAAAAATATTGGATTAGAAGATGGAGGACGAAAGACTTGGAAGAGTGATAGAAAGAGAATATTGAAGTAAAAGAAGCCACACCCATCGTAATAAACCTGAGCCCAAAGCAAGAGGACTTGGGATCAATTCTAGAGAAATGTTCTCGATGCACTGGTGAATATGTTTTATTTAATCATTATTGTCCTAAATAAGGAATTATTCATAAAGTAACTCCACCATATTCATCTGAATCCAATGGAGTAGCTGAAAGGAAAAATATGACGCTTCAAGAAATGATGAATGCTATGCTTATTAGTTTTAATGCTCCTGGTAATCTTCGGGGTGAAACTTTTCTTACAACATGTGTTTTGCAAAATAGAATACCACATAAGAAAATTGGAAAAACACCCTATAAGTGGTGGAAAGGTTATCAACCTAACCTTAAATATTTAAGAGTGTGGAGGGGTTTAGCTAAAGTGATGTCACATGATCCTAAGAAAAGGAAAATAGGTTCTAAAACTTCTGATTGTCTGTGTTTAGGCTATGTTGAAGATAGTGTTTCCTATAAGTTTTTTATTTTCAACAGTGATATAATTGAATGTAATAATACATTAGAGACGAAAAATATTGAGTTTTTTGAACATATTTTCCCTTAAAGGTTACGGGTACATCTGAACGACCTATAGACATTGCTAATGATGTCATGTGTGAGGATTTGAGAAGAAGTAAAAGATAGAGAAAGGAAACTTCCTTTGGCAATGATTTTATACTTATCTTGTTATAAATGATCCTTTAAGTTTTTTAGAAGTTACTAGTGCTCCTGATGCAAAGCATTGGGATAAGGCCATTAGGACTGAAATTGATTCAATTACGAAAATTAATACTTAGACTTTAGCAGATTTTCCTAAAGGAGCAAAACCTATTGATTGTAAGTGGATCTTTAAGAAAAACTACCATCCTGATGGATCCATATATATGTATAAAGCAAGGTTAGTAGCAAAAGGGTTTACTAAAAAACCCATTTTGATACGTTTGCTCCAGTGACTAGGATTTCCTCTTTTTGAGTGTTGTTGGCTCTAACATCTATCCATAAGTTAGTTATTCATCAAATGGATGTTAAGACAACTTTTTTGAATGCTAAACTAGAGGAAGAAATTTATATGACTCCACTTGAAGGATGTGTAGTTCTTGGTAAAGAGGAAAAAATATGTAAACTTTTAAAGTCTTTGTATGGGATTAAATAAGTGCCAAAACAATGACATGAAAAACTTGATAATGTTTTACTTTGTGATGATTTTTCTACTAATGATGCTGATAAATGTGTGTACACTAAATCTGAAATTTGTGAATGTGTCATTATATGTTTATATGTGGATGACATGATGATTTTTGGTACATCAATTGATGTAGTTCTAAAACAAAATTGTTTCTCGAATCTAAGTTTGAAATGACAGACATGGGTGAAGCAAGTGTGACTCTAGGACTTAAAGTCATAAGGAAGGGAGATAGTATATTACTATCCCAAGAGCAATACACTAAGAAACTTCTTAGGAAATTTGACTATTATGATTTTAAATCAGTAAGTACCCCTTATGATGCTAACTCAAAATTAAAACAAAGGAGAATCCATTTCTCAATCTCAGCATGCCCAAATAATTGGGAATGTATTGCATTTAATGAGTTTTTCTAGACTAGACATTGCTTATGTAGTAAGTAGACTGAGCAGTATACTCAATGTCCTAGTTAGGATGATTGAGATGCACTTGCAAGACTCATGAGATATTTAAGAGGTACAATGGATTATGTCATTGAATATGTGAACTTCCTACTATACTAGAAGGGTACAATGATGGTAAGTTGATCTCTAATTTAGATGAGACAAAATCAAGTAGTGGTTATGTATTTACTCTTAGGGGTGGTGTAGTTATATGAAGATCAACCAAGCAAACCATTATTACTAGATTAACAATGGAATCAGATTTTGTTGCTATTGAAATGGCCAAAAGTGAAGTTGAGTGGTTGAAAATTTCTTAACAAACATTCAGTTAGGAATGAAACCAAACCCATTTGTATTAATACACTATGATTGCCAATCGACAATAACTGTAGCTAAAAACAAAAGTTACAATGAAAAGAATAGACATATATAATTGAGACATAATGTAGTAAAGCAACTGCTAAAGAGTGTTAAAACATGTTTAGGTCGAGTTCAAGAAGGGGGGGAGGTGAATTGAACTTCCAAAAATTTTCATAAAGATGTTTTTTATAAAAATGTAGAATGAAATATCTTTATTAAAATCTACTGAAAAAGGATATTTAGAGATGCACAACAAAGATTCAAAAGATTTCAGATCAGAATCAATAAACTGGAATAAAACACAAAACTGAAACAACTCACAACAGTTAATTGGAATCGTTAAGAAACAATTAATTGAATACTATATACTCAATTAAACAGTTCAGAGTACAAATCACATGCAGAAACAATTGATCAAGAAGTTGACAAGAACACAAATTCTTCAACTAGTAAAAATACCAGAGACAAAAACGGAAACAATTAGTTGATTATAAAATGTATTTTAGAATTCTTTAGAAATAACTAGATGAAAATAGTATTTGCAGTGAACTCCAGACCAGTCACACCATAAAGCAATTCAGTTTAATTGACAGATCAAGAAATAATAACATACTCAAGAAAATAAGTTTTCAAAATTCAATATGATAAATAATGATATAAAAAAACAATACACACTCTAATACTATTAGAAAGAGATTCAGTGAATTATTCAGATGATAAAACAGTTTCAGAAGAACAAAGAACGACACCAGAAGTGTGAACAATCAATTATGCGAAGAGAACAATTAATTGAACGAAGCACAGAATATACGATCAAGCGTTCAAGAAGAGAGAAAGAACGATCAAAAACACAAGATTTTATACTGGTTCACCCTTCCTTAAGGGCTACGTTCAGTCCTTTGTCAACCAACAAAGAATTCCACTAATCAAGATCAACAAGATCAGTTTACACAAAACAAACCCACTTGTAACCAATAAGCAACTACTGCTCCCAGCAGCAAACAACCTACTGCACCCTACAACACCTGTCTAACCAATGCGGAACCCTCTGCACTAAACTAGTTACAATGACAAACCCTATGTAAATTGTAACAACACGCTCTCAATACAAAGATGATCAATAAAAGAACAATTACAACAATGATTCTACTCGACAGACTACAAATTGAATAAGAATAGAGTAGAATACTTAGCTCTGGATCAAAATCACAGTTTCACGAATTCAACTCAAAACCAAGCTCTAAGATCAATATTGTTGATATTCTTTTTGATGAAAATTGAATGTCAAAGGTATTCACACGTTTTCTCTCCTGGAAATTTCACAAGTATTCGCTCAAATGACTTAGATGTTTTGAAATCACGTACTTGCCCTTTATATAAGAAATCTAGTTTTTAATCTTGTTAAAACTTCAGTCGATTGTACCAATTGTTCAATCAATTAAATTTCTCTGTGACTTAGAAGAAAATTCATCAAGTTTAGATTCTGAAAACAATTTACTGAATTCCTTTCTGAAATAGGTTTTCAAAATCTGAATTGGCCTTATTCAAAACCTTTTATCAATTTGATTAAGCAAAATTAATTTTGGAGCTTACTTTGAATTATTTATCATGCAACTTATGATTTTGAACCAAAAACTAAATTCTCACACACAACCTAAGTCTAGGACCAAAACTCCACCAAGCTTTATGAGTCTTCTTGCAATCCACTTTTCTAGCTATGATCCATTGTAGACTCCATCCATTTGTTGGTTTCATCAAATCATAGCAAGTCTTACTGCTAACAAAGAGTTGAACAATTTCTATTGATTATGTTAAGTTAGAACACAATTTTGTCGATCCTCTAACAAAACATCTAGGAAGGAATTTGATTTTAGAAACATCGAGGGGAATGAGACTCAAGCCACTTACAAACAAATAAGTGATGGAAACCCAACCTTTATGATTGGAGATCCCACGAATAAGCCACTTACAAACAAATAAGTGATGGAAACCCAACCTTTATGATTGGAGATCCCACGAATAAGGTTCATATGGATAAAAACAAGTCACTTTGCTAGTTCTGTTATCACCAAAAGTGACTTAAAATCAATTTGTTCATTCGTATGGTGCGTGAAAGTACTATATAGATACTGCATTATTGAGAGCGTAAACTTTGTCGTTAAAATTATGTGATGTAAGAATTTTAGCTCATAACAAAGTTTTAATGATTTTCATATCCCTTACGAGTGGTGTAAGATTTGTAGCATACACTTTATAATCACCTATATAAGTGTCTAGTGGGGCTGCTTGCATTAGATCTTGGCAATATGTCTAGAACACTCATGAATACCGAACACACATAAGACCTATTAAGCGCAACACAACGATAAAACTTGTTATACCAACTACATTGTGTGTTAAGTTCATTAATCTAAAAATGGTTCATATAGCTTGCTATACCAGCTCCAATGTTTTACATCTTATATGAGACCCATGATTTTCTTTTTTCTTTCTTCTTTTTATTTTGCAATATGTGGGGCATTGTTGTAATTAGGGGTATTTCAAAATCATTAAAACCAATTAAACCCTATTAAAACCTATTAAAATATGTTTAATTGGTTTTTAATGTTTGCACTTAGATGAGATGCGTGACCGAACCCCCCTCACTTCTGACTGCAAGAAAAACTCAATTTACCCACGAATTATTACCCACGGATCTATATCCGTAGGTAAATTCAGCATTACCCACGGATTATTACCTATGGATCCGTATCTATAGATATTACCCACGGATTTAAGTCCGTAGGTATTATCCACAGACATAGATTCGTAGATATTACCCATATAAAATAAGGTTTAGACCGAGTTCAAGAGGGGGGGTGAATTGAACTTTCAAAACTTTTTGCAAATCTGATTTATTCTTGGAGTAGAGAATGAAAATTCTTTGTTCAATCAATTAACTATGTAATTCTGGACTGTCAGGTAAGCAATCAATTGTGCACAACGGAAGATAGCAGAGATAAACCCAGAAATCAGTTAAACCCAGAAAACAATTTGCAGTGTAAAAATGTTTTAACCCAGATTTAAGATGTTTAAACACAATCCAGTAGATTAAACACAATCCAGAATCACAGTTGATTATGTGAACAAATGTTCAGAGTATGATTAACAGTATGAACAAATTTTAATCCAGTTAATTTTAAAGATGGCAGCAGTGAATAAAAGCAATCAAGAAGAGTAGGGAGAAAAGCAAGAACACATAATTTTTATCCTGGTTCACCCTTCCTCAAGAGCTACGTCCAGTCCTTTGCAAACTAGCAAAGATTTCCACTAAAAGATTACAAGATCAGTTTACAATCCCTTGCTCCCAGCAAGTTACAAACTGTTCCCAGCAGTAAACCCACACCTCACTGAACCCCTCAGTTAGTGTGTAACCAGTGCAGAAACCCACTGCACCACAACACTTGCAGTCCACAAGCAACACTGCTCCCAGCAGTACTCACCCTCTACTGAACCCCTCAGTAGATGCGAGACCAGTGCAGAACCCACTGCACCAACTCAATTACAAACTCAGTAATTGAAAATAGCAAACAGATTACAGATCAACAGGATCAGAAAAGATTACAGAGTGCTTCTACACAAAACAGATTACACAGAATGAAGATCAGGTGTAGAAGACTTAACTTTGGTCCAGAACCAAAGTAGCAAGAACCTCACTTCAAGGATGCTTCAAAGATTCCTGTTCTTGGAGGTTTCTTGATTTGAAAAGCTTTGCCAAAATGATGATCGCACAAAAGGGGCAATATCTCTCTTAGAAAACCTCAAGGAATGCTTTTCGAAAGTATTTGCTTTGATAATTCTGAAAGTGATGATTCTCATTCCTTTAAATACCCAAAATCAGTTTTAAAAACAGCTTAGCTGTCATAATTCAATTAATTGAACACACCATTCAATCGATTGAATTTGACCGTTAGTTTGACCCAGTCAAAGGTTTCAGTTGTAACAGCAATAACTGTATTTCAGTTGTAACAAATAACTGTCACATTCAATCGATTGTTTTAGAAATTCAATCGATTGAAAAACCTTTTTCCAGCAAAAACATTTTAGGTTATTTTTATTAAAAACAATTTTAATAAAAATATTTGTGAATCTTTTTAGCACCTCAGAAGTGATGAACCATGCCACTAGTGATTAAGGACTAAGCCAATCACCAACACACAAACCCAACT
>Ga0123340_1002973_pt1 | contig 15653 bp, 15 predicted proteins | sample SirMexnodulemix_FD_89961 | JGI IMG/M metagenome (GOLD analysis project Ga0123340, IMG submission 89961) | Root nodule microbial communities of legume samples collected from Mexico - Siratro Mexico nodule mix | ecosystem: Host-associated > Plants > Roots > Nodule | place: Mexico: Nepantla... | reverse complement strand
GGCAATTCGCCAATCCCCTCCCCTCTTCTGAAACAGATCGCAATAGCGACCGCAGATGAGGGCCTGACGTAGCGTCCCGGCACCATCCGGTGCGCGTTGCAGTGCGGCGAAGTAACTCTCGACAGCGGCCTCTGCCGGGCTGATGAACTCAATCAGAATGTTCGTGATCTGATGGATGTTGCTCGGTCCGGTCCTGAAGACGCCCAGCGCGAACTCAACGAAGCCCTCTGCCGAGCCGGAATAGGCCCCGTGATTGTCATGCGCATCGGGCCAGTAGGAACTGCGCAGCGACGTCTCATCCGCGCGGTCTATCCCGCGGCAGTACCGATAGAGACAGTCGCGGATCGCCTCCCGGTCGAGCAATTCGTCAATTTTTTTGTGTTTCATGGCTTTGTCGCAAATCTGAGATTGGAAGAGGCGTTTTCGCGCATCCAGTTAAGCAGCCAAGGTTTCGACAGTTCGGCGGTTAAGGCAGTCGCACTTTAGGCAAATCCTTTCTGCCGCTTGCGCATCGATGTGAAACAGCTGCCGTAGAAGTTGACACCACTGGGACAGCCGAACGAGTACGGTGTCTGGACAGAGGCCAGCGCCGTCATGTACCGGGACGCTCTATAAACCCGCCACAGACTTGATTGAACAAAAGCCGATCAAGCAACGCATCGGAGGTGCGATCGATTTCCAGCGCACGTTCGGGGCAGGATCGAGCGCCTCGTGACGCGAGCAGTTCGTCCCTCTCCTCAACATCGATATGACCGGGCAGTATGTAGCCCTCGTCATTTAGGTTGAAGATGTCGGGCGCTTGCGCCCAGCATCGAGCATGACCTTGGCATTTGGCATTGTGGACGATGATGCGCATGCGGTACCTCCATGTCTGTGCCCCGCGCCTATGGTCAGGACCAGTCCAGGATCAGATTCTCGATTCCGAACAGATGGCCGCCATAGGTGATGGGCGCCGTACCTTTCTTGATCCGGAAGTCAGGGATGCGGGACAGCCACTCCTCTAGGCCGATGACGATCTCCCGCCGGGCAAGGTGCGAGCCAAGACAACGATGGGGACCATAGGCAAAAGCGGCGTGGCGATTGTCTTCTCGTGCCAGATCGATCGTGTTGGGACATTCGAATTCCGTCGGGTCGCGATTCGCAATCATCGTGGCGCAGGAAATATAGTCCCCATTACGGATCGGCGCGCTTTCGAATTCGATGTCTTTCGTTGCCACACGGATCATCTGCACGGTCGAATAGGCGCGTAACAATTCTTCGGCTGCGAGCACGATTCGATCCGGTTCACTCCGCAGCAATTCTTGGTCTTTGGGATTGCGCGCGAGATAGGCAAGGTCAAAGCCTATCGCCGTTGCGACTGTGTCGAGTCCCGCGACGAAAAGAAGCACGCCAATGCCACGGACTTCCTCGTCTCTCAGCGGGCGGCCATCGACCTGTGCCTGCACGACGAAGGTCATGAAATCGTCGGCCGGTTCCTTGCGGCGCATGGCTGCAAGTTCGTCGATAAACGCCAGAATTGTCCAGGCGGCTGCCGTTCGTTTGATGCCGTCGCCGTGGAGCAGATCCTTCGCCCAGCCGACAAATGTGTCGAGTCGCTCATCGGATAAGCCCAGAAAACGAAGGAAGATGCTGACCGCAAAAGGAAAGGCGAAATCCTTCATGACGTCGCAACTTGTGCTCGACGCGGAGATCATGTCGATCAGGGCGATCGCTCGCTCACGGACAGCCGGTTCCAACACCATCACCCGCTTGGGCGAAAGCAGCGGATTGAGTAGTGAGCGAAACACGCCGTGGGCCGGCGGGTCGAGTTCAAGCGGGATCAACGGCCAGTTTTCGCCGAGCGCGGAGGCGAAGAGACTGCGATGGCTGGAAAAGGTCTCGGGGTCCTGTAGCACTCGACGTTGGTCTTTGGCGCGAGTGATGACCCAGGTGCCCCGCCCATCGCGCGTGTTGCAGGGGGAATAAAAGATCGCCGGCTCGGCATGGACGCGAGCGACAGCTGCGTGCGGATCCCCGTTTGGCGTCGGTGACATGCCGGGCGACGTGAACAGGCTGAAGTCCCTCACCATTTCGGGCGGGACATGATCCGGAACTGCGTTGCTCACCACTAGGTTTCTCCTGTCAGCAAAGCACCAGGCTGCGCGGCGCGGCGTCTTGCTCATCCGACAATATTGTAAGCTCCTGGCCGGGATACGACTTGCTTCGGTGAAGAGCGTAGCTTGGTCGCTGGCCAAGCGATCGGCACTCGAATTCCACGGGTTTGGCTCCTAGCGATACGATGTGACGCAGACCTGAATTGTTACTTTCCTTCGTTCTCATCCGTAGCGGTCACTGACGAAGTGAATACTGATCGACGGCACTCGCCGCCTCGAAACCACGCTTCAAAACTCGTGCCAATTTGACTCGTTGAGCCGAGGTTTCAATTTTGCGATTGTTGTTCAGGTATTTAGCCAGAGGCGAAACTAAGAGATTGGCCAAATTAGCCTGTGTCGCGTACCCGACAAATCGGACAAAAGATTTGGTTGGTTGAGACCGCTAATATTGTTGCCTTTGCCGGAGAGCGACAACGGCTGGTGAACTGATATTGTCGGAATATCGCTGTACGGACGCCATCGCTCAGCGCCGAGCGCTGAAGAATCCTCCCGCTTCTCACGCGGTACTCGGCTTCATTTGATCGATATCCGTTCATCTAAGCTGGGATCGACAACCTTCACCATGAACAGCATGACTGGTGGCGTAGAGCGTAGAACCCGGGGTCAAGCGGCCTCGCGCATTTTCCATGCAGGGGGTTCTCGTACATTCGGCCAAGCCGCTGAATATCTTCAGTGCTGTCACAGCGGGTGTCCCTGAGTTGTTTTGCGTCTCTGACGCACATCGCCGGCTATTCCGCAGTTCCGAAGGTCCCGAAACGCAGAGGCGGATGTCCTTTCGTCGCTGCGTTGACGATTGAAAGAGCAACCGCAAGGTCTGTCATTTGCATCCTTGGAACAGCTGCTGTTGGTTTTGTCGAGTCCGTTACACGGTAGCGTTCGGCCTTGCATGTTGCTGTACCTTTTCCAAGTCATTGAGAAACATGCAGAAATTCTAAGTCGCTCTTTCTCCGAAGTTGGCACGATTCTTGAAGGTCACTCGTCGCGACGCGGTAGGTGCCAACACATGTTCGTGTCGTGGACGAGATCGCTCGATGGAGCGCAGGAAAGAAAAACAACATGTCAGGTCTGCAGCACATCCGCATTCTGGGGGAATGGCCATCCTCCATCCAGTCCGACTGCCGCCTTTGGCCGCTCACAACCGCTCAACAAAACCCAAGCGACGCAAGTCCCGGCCGGCATCTCGCGCGCCAATGAAAGCATGGATCTGGAGATCTCCGTCAACATGAACAGTCATGGTGGTTTGAACTCTGCAGTAAGCAGCATGAAAGGTCTTCGCCAGTACGAAACCTCTCTAGCGCTTTTCGGTGGATATCCGGTCGTTCCTGCAGGACGAGTGACCCCAGGACCTGCAGCAAACCGAAAGCATCTAAAAGCGCTCGCGAGCGTGGTGGAAAGTGGCAAATATCATCGCGTCAATCATCCCACGGTCAATGAGCTCGAAAATCGGCATCCCGAGTGGTCGGGGAACTGGTCTGTCCGCACGGTCGGAAGCGGCACGGCTGCTCTCGATAGAATGTTCTACGTGTCCGAGATCGCTCCACCGAATAATGCTGAGGTCATGACGTTATACGCTGCCGCCGTCAACAAGGTCTGGGCTGCGCTTCCGAATCTCACTTGGAATAATCCTGAGATCGTAGCTGCGGCGTGAGGATTAAAAAGGCGATGACGTTCATAAAAGGTTTTCCGTCCTACGGCTTTACACTGGTCGTTAAGTTCGGTGGAAGCCTCATGGTCGATCTGGAAGCATGCAAAGCTGCCGTAGAAGAACTAGAGCGTCTGGCTGAATGTGGACACCGCATCCTGATTGTGCCCGGCGGCGGCATTCCGGACAAAGCAATTGAAGCCATTGACGCAACGCACCCTCTGGCACCGGTTACGGCCCACCATGCGTGTGCTCTCGCTCAGGATCAGACAGGGTATCTTCTGGCGGATCGTGCTTTTTCCTCGAAACTTGTTTCGTCTGCAACCTTGGGCGAATGCAGGAGTCTGGCAAAGCATGGAAAAATCCCAGTTCTGCTTCCCTCGCGTATACTTTTCACAATGGACCCGGTTGAATGGAGCTGGGACATCACGTCCGATGCCGTAGCGGCCTGGATTGCGTGGGTGACGAGTACTCCCCGATTGGCAATCCTGACCAATGTGGATGGTGTGCACCGAAAGGCGGCAATTCACGATCCGGAGGCGCTCATAGGCGAGATTCGTGCTCATGACCTCGCCGAGCTCGGTCATACGTCGATTGATGTTTGTGCCGCCCATTTCATGGCGCTGAGAGGTGTTTCGGGTGTCGTGATTAACGGTGCTCATCCTCATAGACTCAGTGATTGGCTTGAAGGAAAGCGCGTCAGAGCGACGGACATACAGTCTGCCACAACAGGCAACGGCTCATCCAAGTAGAGGTGTTAGGGAGCGCATGATGTCCATCGTGGGTTTAACAGTTTACGGACCAGAAGCCGCAAGGTCTGGCCTGACCACCCCTCTCGACGACTTCATTCGTCAGGGAACGAGTTTGGAAATCGTTGAACGATTTTTCTTAGTCCATAGCCGTGCGTCGATAGACGCGTTCTACTCCCTAACCGACTCAACGAGAGGGCAACATTGGCCATTGGTTCTGGACCTCTTCGACATGCGGCCGGCCTGTGCCACGATCTGGGAGGGCGCTGATGCCCTTCAACTTTTGCAAAATTTAAAAGGGGATAAACAGCCAGCGCGTGCGGCGCCAGGCACAGTTAGAAGTCTTTTTTGTTGCGACAATCCCGTGACAAACCTCATCCACGTGAGCGACAGCGAGGAAATAATGGCTTGTGAGCTAGGAATTCTTCGGCGCCAATTCGCCGGCGATGCAGACGCCGGCTGGCGTGCCTTAAGTTCAGGCCGCATCTCGCACTCAGCTTTTCATGTGTTACTTGATATTCTTCGCGAGGAGCAGGCATTGCCCCTCGTCGATGGGCTGCGGGTTGATGATGCCGCTCTTAACGCACGATTCTGTTACAACCAAGCTCTGCTCCTCGCCTCAAACACGGATCTGTTCACCACCGTCGAACGCTACCTCCAGGGCGAATATTCTGGCTTTGAAAGTCTGGTCGGTCGTGTTTCTCCGCTTCCGGCATGGGATCGTCTGGTATTAGAAGCCGGTTTGTCTGCAATGCCGTTTTGGAGTGATCTTTTTCGTTGTGAACGGTTCGCAGCTTCTATCTCGCCGGGTTCGGGGAGGAAGGAATAGTGGGGGACTTTGACCGGATCGAGACGAGGATAAAATGCAGCCAACAGCGCAGTTTTCCTGTGTATATGCAGGAATTCGGACTGGAATTAACGGTAAACGAAGGTGTTTTTCCACCAGAAGATTTTCAAAGTTGGCGTTGGCTTACCGAGCATTTTCCTCCTGCCGCCGGGAAACACATTCTGGAGATCGGCTGCGGCTTCGGCCTCCCAGGACTGCACCTCGCGAAACATGGTGCGCTGTCCTTGCTTGCTTGCGATATCAATCCTAAAGCGGTTGCTAATACATTAGAAAATGCTGGAAGGAACGGCATACGGAACGTCGAGGCAATCGAAAGCGACATTTTCAGCAATATATCGGACTATCGAAAATTTGATTTGATACTTTGGAATTTTCCTTCGAACTTTGCGCCGGAAGATTACGAATATAGGGACAATCTTGAACGAGGGGCCATCGATCCTGGCTATAAATTGCTCAGCCGCTTTCTATCGGAAGGCCCCAAATTCCTCGCAGAGAAGGGCAGCATCCTCCTGGGTTTCGGCAGTAATGGGCGGGACGATCTCTTCTCCCAAATCATCGCCGCACAGGACCTCTCTTGCAACCTTCTCGCGTCGGGAACCTACCCTCACGTGAGCGTGATCTACAGGATGTTCTCCATCCGAAAAAGGGGCCAAGGCTCATGATTTCAGAACTGTTGTATTGTGCTTTGACCGCCATTTCGTCCAATCGAACCCAAGAAAGTTGGATCGCCGGGAGCAGCGTCCTCGCACAGTTCATTGATCGCGTGCCGAATGATATCGATATTCACCATGTTAGCTCGGGGGCGTTTACGGAGGCTGTCGACAAGGACATCAAGTCTCTAATCGAGGTGGGCTTCTCGACGGTAGCTCATCGTCAAATGGAAACGGAGTTCGAGGTTACCTTTACTCGCTCAGGCGGCACTATCGCGATGAATTGGGTTCTTGAACCGAAGAGACCATTGGCGGTCGTCGACGATCCACTTTTGGGGGCGCGTGCGAGCTTTGCGGACATCATCGCCCGAAAGATCGAAATGTATATGAAAGATCGTCAGTTAAAGCACAGCGACGATCTTGTGTCCCTCCTTTGTCAATCGGCCAAAATTGCATCGGAACTCAACCTCACAAAGCTTACCACCGACCTTCGTAGGCATGGACCGACAGAATATTCGCTGGCAAATGGACCCCTCTCGTCAAACCGTGAACGTGAAGTATTTCGAGACGGTTTGAAGAGTTAACCGAATTCGATCCTTCCTCCGGACCTCGTAGACGCCGTATTCTAATAAGATGACATGCAAGAACCCCGAAGGACACATCCCCTGTTGCTTGACACGATACATGAAGCGATCAGCGCAGCTCCGAGTGCATTGGCAAGAATTGCTTTGTATATCACGCAACACCCGGAAAATGTTCTTGCTTTGCCTATTGCGGATCTTGCCCGCAACACGAATAGCGGACCCGCATCTATTGTCCGATTTTGTCGGACGCTCGGCTTCTCAGGTTTTCGTGAGTTCAAGATCGCGCTGAGCGGCGAGATCGAACGCGGGAGGGCACTCGAAGCGCAACGTGACACCCCACAAGATAGTTCTGTGGCGCCGAAGATATCCGTCCTCAGTTCGGCCCTGCAAAACTCCATTGCGGCATCCGCGCGAATGCTCGACGATTCTCAAGTTAAGAACCTCGCTAACCGCGTGCGCACTGCAGGACGCATCGGCGTTTTCGGCATAGGTCCGTCATCTGTTTGTGCCGACATCCTAGCAATGCGCCTAACATGGTTAGGTTTTCCCGCGCACTCGTTTAGTTCTGCAAGCATGTCCCATGGACTCGCGAGGACGCTTAATTCGTCTAGTCTTGCGATTGGTATCTCTTCGTCAGGCGCGACAGAAGAAACTAAGGAGTTTTTGGCCGCTGCCCACAGTTCTGGTGCACATACGGTAGCGATCACAACTCGTGCCGACTGTCCCATCGCCCAATATGCGGATGAGATAATTCTGTTCACGTCAGCTGGAGCTTGGCGTGAGCCTGGATCGTCCATGCATGTCCCTTCTGTGGTATTATTGAGTGAATACCTTTGCCGCTGTTTACAGGACTGATATCCCGAGACGCGGTGTGCAGCTACGGACCTGCCCATTTCGTCGTCGGTTGGTGCCGTGCCATCTGACCGAGGACCGGATTATGTCTGTGAACGCTCGCTCTTGGTGGTGCATTGTCCGCCAATTAGTCGCCGGGTGAGATTAACCCGGCTTGCCCGGGGTTTAATCGTCCTAGAGCGCCAACCTTGATATGCTTCATCAGATCCGCCAGCTTGGTTCTCGGGCTCGACTTTATTTGTAGCTTAGTAAAGCATTGTGCCCATCGGCTAGGAAGACGGAGAGCTCTGCAGCCGAACGCGCGATCTTCCTCGCGCCGGACGCCAATAGCTGGTCGGCATGATCGGGAACGCAGTGCCCTCCCCCAGTGAAACCGATGACCGTCATACCGGCGGCAATGCCGGCGCGCACGCCAGCGATGCTGTCTTCGACCACGACGCAGTGCGCTGGCTCTGTCTCCATCTGTGAAGCCGCGTACAGGAAGAGGTCCGGCGCCGGTTTACCAGCTGAGACCATTGAGGCGCTGAAGACGTGAGGGGCGAAGTGATGCCATAGGCCCGTGATATCCAACCCCAGTTTCAATTTATCCGGGGCACTGCTCGAGGCAACGCAGCGGCGAAGCGAGAGCCGCTTCAAGAGATCGTCGATGCCGCTGATCGCCTGCAATTCAGCACGATAGCTATCCTTGATCCTTTTCTGGACGGTGAGTTCGAAACTCGCCGGCAAGGGCCGCCCCCACTCCTCCTCGACGCGCTGCCTCATGGTGGCAGCGGAAAGGCCGGTAAAGCGCAGTGCCACCTCTTCAAGCGTGATCGAATAGCCTATGCTGCTCAATTCCTCCGCGTCGATCCGGCTCGCCAGCACCTCGCTGTCGATCAGCACGCCATCGCAATCGAAGATGACAAGGTCGAAAGGGTGGTTCTGCTTCATTGTACTTCCTCAGAAATCGGCCCTTCGGGCGAGATCGCAATTAGCAAATGTTCGTCAATCTCGAAGCGGTGGATAAGGACGCAGTTTTCCGTGATCAGCGCCGCGTCGAACGCCGGCGCATCCTCAACGAAATGCGCGTCTCTGCGCACGAAATGCGGAATGATCTGATGTGCAACGCCGCGGCTGGCACTGAATGGGATGCCATGCCAAGTGCCACCAACATCGACGTGCACATGGCCGCAGAAGATGTGCCGCACGACGCCGGCATTGACGATTCGGCGCATGATCTCGCGCCAGTTCTCAGTGTTCCACGGCTCGAAATGCGGCATACCGATCGGCTGCAGCGGGTGGTGGGTGAAGAGAAAGGCAGGCGCTGTCGGGGCCTCGGCGAGCTTGGCTGAAAGCCATTCGAGTCGTCCGTCGCTCAATGCGCCATGCCCAAACCCCTGAACAAGCGTGTCCATGAAAATGAAACGGCCTGCAGCGCCTTCATAAACCGACTGGACGAAACCGTTCTCGTCCAGCGGCGCCTCTGGGAAGACGCGCGCGAAATTCTCGCGGTTGTCATGATTGCCGACCAGCAGCCGGTACGGCACGCGCAACTCCTGCAGCAGTTCACGCAGCAGCTCGTAGGCCGCAGTCTCTCCCGTATCGGCCAGGTCACCGGTCACGACACAGAGTTCTGCATCCTCATGATCGCTGTTGATGCGGGCGATGACACCGCGCAACCGCTCGGCGGGATCGAAACCGTAAAGGGTGTCGCCCGGCGGCACGAGATGCAGGTCGGTCAGATGGATCAGTTTCATCGGATATCTCTTGGGGGATTGGGCGCCGACGATAGGCGACGGCGCCCGAAGTGGAACAAGATCAGTTGGTCTTCGGCAGCAGAGCGCGTACCTGCGCCGCCATGTCGGCCAGAGCGGCCTCAGGCTCCTTTGCGCCGAGCGCAATGGCGGTCATCTCGTCGCGAATGACTTGACCGATCTGGACGCCGTTTTCACCTGGCCAGGAGAACCACGCACGGGCCCGCGGCGTCTGCAGAACGCTGGTGTACCAGTTGGGGTGCTGTTCGTAGAAACCGGCCAGATGCTCCTTGTCGAGGGCGAGCGTGTTCGTCGGCATGTAGCCGGTATTCGGCACGACCATGCTCTGGCCATCCGGACCGGTCACGAACTTGACGTACTCCCAGGCGGTTGCGCTTTTGGCAGCGTCCTGCGTCAAGATGACCGCAACCATGCCCCCCGTCGGCATGGTTGCGTTCTGAGAACCGAGCGGCTGCAGCGCCGTGCGCAGCTGGAATCGGTCACCGATATCTTTCTCGAAGCCCCGCACGCTGCCGGCGGACGCGAAATAGAAGCCGAGCTTACCGGAGGTAAACAGCTGCCGGGCCGCTCGCTGGTCGATAGCCGGTTGGCCTCCCTCCGTGTGGAAGCGCTTGAAGAGCATGACGGCCGCCTGACCTGCCGGACCGTCGAGAGCGATATCGTTTTCCGCATCGTTCATGATCTCGCCACCGAAATTGCGCACCAGATTCTGGGTCGTCCAGTCATCCGATCCCAGCTCGTAGTACATGCCGGATGTGCCGTCACCGAGCGCTCCGATTTTGCCGGCAAGCGCGACGAAACTATCCCAGTCGGTTGGGATCTTGTCCGGATCGCCGCCGGCGCGCTTCACGAGATCGGCATTGAAGTAGACCACCGGCGTCGACATGGCGAATGGCAGGCCGTATTGCTTGCCGTCGATCTTTGCGAGCGAGAGAACCTGATCGGTATAGCCCTTAGCCTTCAGGTCGTCTGCCGCGACGAGGTCGTCGATCGGCTTGATGAGCCCTCGAGCGACGAGCGGTCGCAGCACGTTGAAGCCGACATAGTGAACGTCGGGCAGTTGCCCTGCCATGCTCTGACGGATCAGCATTTGGACGGCTTCGTCATAGCTCGGCGCGGCGGCACGGAACGAGACCGTCACATCCGGATGGGCAGCCGTGAAGCGTTCGGCGATCGGCTTATGGATCACCTCGTGCTCGGGCCAGGCGTAGAAGACGTCAAGTTTCGTTTCGGCGGAGGCCGTCGGGACTGAGATGCCGGTGGCGACAAGACCGGCGGCAAGAATCATGGCAATCGTTTTCACATTGCTCTCCTGGACTCTGATTGGATGGGAAGCGAACGGGGCTAGTGCCGGCCGAGCACGAGACCCCGGACGAAGTGTTTCTGCATGGCAAGAAAAAGTGCGACCAGGGGCGCGGTTACAAGAACGCCCCCGGCCATGAGCGCACCGACCTGACCGGCGCCCTCGCCGGACTGGCGGAAATAGGCAATGCCGAGCGAGGGCGTCATCATGTCGGGATTAGTAATCACCACCATCGGCCAATAGAGGTCGTTCCAATGGGCCACGATGGAGAAAATCGAGAAGGAGGCGATCGCCGGCCAGGCCGCCGGCAGCATGATCCGCCAAGCAATCGAAAACTCGCTGAAGCCATCAAGCCGCGCCGCATCTAGTATCTCGTCGGGAAAAGTGACGAAGAACTGCCGGAACAGGAAGATGGCAAAGACCGATATGATCCATGGCAGCACCAGCGCGGCATAGCTGTCGAGCAGGCCGAGCTTGGCAACTGCAATGTAGATCGGGATCGTTGGGATTTGTACCGGCACGAGCAGGCCGAGCAGGACGGCCGCCAAAAGCAGCGGCCGACCAGGAAAGGAAAGCTTGGCCAATGCATAGCCACAGGGGACCGCGATCATGATCTGCAGCACAAGAATGGCAAGACAGACAGTCACGCCGTTGGCCATGAACCGCATAAGCGGGATCGCCGAGAGCGCCGCATGATAGTTCTCGATGGCGCCGGCAAGTGTCGGCTGCGGCAGGAGGCCGCCGTTGAAGATTTCGCTCTGCGGCGTGAGCGAGGCGAGCAGCATCCACAGAAAGGGAAAGACCATCATAAGCGCGCCGGCAAGCAGGATGCCATGGGGCATGAGCCGGGATGGGAGCTTCACCGCAGCGATCATTGGCGGCCTCCCTTCGAGCTCCAGCTCGTGCGCCATTCGGATACGCGCATCTGAAGCAACGACAGGATCGTCACGAACACGAAGAAGGAGACTGCGATCGCCGAGGCATAGCCGACTCGGAAGAAACGGAATCCCTCTTCGTAGAAGGTGTAGAGAATGACAGTCGTCGACTTCACTGGCCCGCCCTGTGTCAGCACCGCGACTGTCTCGAAGACGGAGAAGGCGCGAATGACCGTCATGACAGCGACGAACAGTGTCACTGGCGCCAGCATTGGCCACGTGACGAGAGAGAAGCGCTGCAGTCCGCCGTCGGCGCCGTCGATCGCGGCCGCCTCGTAGAGCTCCTCAGGAATGGTCGAGAGTCCTGCGAGGAAAAGGATCATGTTGAAGCCGACGAGCTGCCAGACGCCGATGGCGGCAAGCGCATAGATCGCGGTGTCAGGGTCCGACAGGAACTTGAGCGGCGACAGGCCGAAAAGGGTCAGCATGGCATTGGCGAAACCGAAGCTCGGATGAAGGATAACCTCCCATGCCGTGGCCAGGGCGACCAGCGTCGCTGCAACCGGCAAGAAGTAGGCCGTGCGGTAAAAAGCCGAAAATCGCGGTGTCCCTCCGATTAGCAAGGCGACCAACAGGCCCCAACCGATCGATAACGGCACGACGAGAAGCACATAGAGCGCCGTGTTGCGCAGGCTCACCGCGAAAGCCGGATCGGCTAGCATGTGCGCGTAGTTGTCGAAGCCCGCGAAGCGAATGCCCGCAAGGCCGAGTGAGGCATCCGTGAAAGACAATATGAGAACCAGCGCGGCCGGACCGATCAGCAACCCGACGATCAACATGGTTGCCGGCATGGCGAGAACAACCCCCGCCCGGGCCTGAGCGCGATCGTGCGCGAACTCGATCGGCGGAGCGTCGGTTTCGGGTCCCTGCCGGGTTTCGCTGATCAATGCCATTTTACGCGGCCCTGCTGTGATGGCGTCGCTGGCCCATCTTGCTCTGCGGAAAGAACCAAGCCCGCTGGGCGTCAATCGTCAAAGCGACAACGTCACCGATTCGCAAGTTACTTGCGGTTTCGGATGCTATGCGTACGACGAACTCAGCGCCGATTTCGGCGTCGACGAAGACGTGGGCGTCGGTTCCGGCGTGCTCGATGCGCGAGAGCCGTACCGGCAGCGCTCCCGATTGCTCCCGGTCCACCAAGGCGGCATGCTCAGGCCGGAAGGCCAACATTCCGGGCTCCACCCAGCCAATGGCATCGCGGAGTGCGATCCTGTGATGGCCTATCTCCACCGAGCCATTGATCGGAGCAGCAACAGCCAGTGTATTCAAAAAGGGCTGGGTCAGGAAACGCGCAACCTCGAGGTCGATAGGATTGCGATAGAGCTCTGCGGGTGAGGCGACCTGACGAATCTCGCCGCCGAACATCACAGCCACCCGATCGGAAAGAGCGGCCGCTTCCGCCTGGTCGTGGGTGACGAAGAGGGTCGTCGTTCCCATCTCCCGATGAAGCCGCGCGATTTCACCGCGGGTATGAATGCGAAGCGCCGCGTCGAGATTGGCGAGCGGCTCGTCCATCAGGAAAATTCTTGGCTGGCGCACCAGCGCCCGGCCAAGCGCCACTCGTTGCCGCTGTCCCCCGGACAGCGCTGCCGGCCGGCGATCGAGCAAGGCGTCCAATTTCAATTGTAGCGAAGTCTCCCGCACACGAGCGTCGATCGATCTGTGGGTTTCGCCCCCCGACGGCAGAAGGCGACCGAGGAAAGGCAGCCGCTGGAGACTTGTCAGCTCGCGCATGACGAGCGGCGCGGCGATGTTTTCGCGAACTGTCAGATGCGGATAAAGCGCGTAGCTCTGAAAGACGAAAGCGAGGTCGCGGTTCTTCGGCGCGACATCGTTGAGCATCTTGCCGCCGGCCCTAATGCGACCGTGTTCGGGGCGCTCCAACCCGGCGACAACTCGCAGGAGGGTCGACTTGCCGCAACCCGACGGGCCAAGCAGTGTGACGAATTCGCCGGCGGCAATCTGCAGCGACACATTGCGCAATACGTGCGTGTCACCGAAACGCTTCTCGACTGCGTCTATTTCAAGGTCCAATGCCGCCATGCCCGATCTCCGTAGCTGGCGACAAATTAGTGGAGTTTTATTTCATAATGATGACATGGTGGAGTTTTATTCCATTTCCTGCTCGAGGCGGCCCAATGTCCGGCCAAGGCCAAGCATCAGGCACTCGATGACGAAGATGTTGCCGGCCATCGGCGTGAGAGTGCCTCCGATCGGTCGATCCTGCAAACCCGCGGCCTGCAGGGTAAAATGTGCGGCCTCGCCCAGAGGGCTGCGTACGCGATTGGTGATCGCCACGGTCGTTGCTCCAGCGGCGCGAGCGCCCTTCAGGAATTGCAGCGTATCGACCGTCAGCCCGGAAATCGACATACCGACCGCCACGCATCCAGGACCGAGCCCATTGGCAACTTCGTGTGCCATTGAGGAGTTGCGAAACGCCACAGCCGTCAGCCCCGCCCGCAGCAGCCGATAGGCAAACATTTCTGCCGTGATCCCGGACATTCCGGCGCCGTAAAGGTCTATCCGACGGCTGTTCGCTATCGCGGCGGCGATCTCGTCAAGTGCTGCAGAGTCGACATGGGCATAGGCGACAGCGAGATTTTCCGCCATGCTATCATGCAGCAGCCGGATTGCCGCGTCAGTGCCGAGAGCCCGCGCGGCCGCAAGCCCAGGGCGCCCCACCTCAACTGCAAGCGCCAGCTTAAAGTCACGGAAGCCGGAGAAGCCGATCTGGCGGCATAGCCTCAGGATGCTCGCCTCCCCGCTTCCGGCGAACTCGCCGAGTTCCGCCACAGACTGGTGCAGGACCTTTTCAGGATTTTCGAGGATATATTTTGCAATCCGGGCGAGTGCATTCGGCAGCCTGTCGATCTGCTCCTGGAGTACAACGAGAATGCTGTTATTCCTTGGCGCACTCGCCGCGAGTGGGCTGTTTTCTGGGGCCATGATACCAATCTCCGCTAAAGCGAGCACGGAAAATTTCGCGTTCTGTTAACCTGATCCCTAGCATGCGGGACAATCAAAAATCACGCTTTCGTTTAGCCTCGATGGGCTTGTTGAAAGACAGGAGGCGATTTTCCGGCCGTTGGTCGAGCACGAAGTGCCCACTGGTCGTGAAACGCGATGACGTCGCAAAAGCGAGTTCGGGGCGAAATTAGGCAACGACAGTGGCAAAGGAAATGTGGAAGTGGGCCGCGATGCGTCGAGCTGCGGCGATGATCGCCGTGGTGACGGACGGGCACAAACAAAATCGAAAACCACCGGCGCTTCCTTTTATTTGTCAATACGGAATCGCCTGCGCGTCAGAATGCATCATTCTCTCCCGCACACTTGTCCGTACGCGGCCCGGACCGGCTACCCTTTGGTCGGGCTTCCGACACTCTTGTCCGGCTCCCGACACAAGACGGTTTGCGGATAGACACATAGCGGAACCTCAAGCATGCAAATACCACGACCCGAGTCGAACTCGCGTCTCACCGCGACCGGACGGGGGAGGCGGCTTGCTGAACAGAGCTGGAAGCTGGCGAACAACCTGATCGGGACATGGTCCGGAGTAGTTCAGCAGCGCGCGGTCGTAGGTGCTGCGACAAGAGTGTCTCCGCAAATCGCGTGCTCGGTCCTGATGATAGAATGGTTCTCCTGCTCAAGCCAAGGCCCGTACAAAATAGTGTGATTCCTGTCTTCAATAAAATGGCATGGCGCTTGCTTGCCCCGGCATGTGGGCCGAGGTCGGATTTAGCCGCAACCGAAAAACAGGCACCAGTTTTTCCAAAGGAGCAAGATCGATGGCCATGGAAAAGAGAATTCCCTTAGTCACCTTTCGCACACGTGTTCGCGACGAGTCTATCGAGGGGCCAAACCCTTACCGCTGGGAAGACAAGACATCCGACGACTATTTCAGCGGCAATCGCGTAATCCTGTTCTCGCTGCCAGGCGCCTTCACCCCTACCTGCTCGACCTATCAGCTGCCTGATTTCGAGAACCTTTATGGCGAATTTCAAAAGAAGGGCATTGACGAGATCTACTGTCTTTCCGTCAACGATGCGTTCGTCATGAATGCTTGGGGCAAGGCCGCGGGGCTTCAGAAGGTCAAGCTCATTCCCGACGGCTCGGGAGAATTCACTCGCAAGATGGGCATGCTGGTCGCCAAGGACAATCTCGGATTCGGTCTGCGCTCCTGGCGC
>Ga0123340_1002972_pt1 | contig 15654 bp, 8 predicted proteins | sample SirMexnodulemix_FD_89961 | JGI IMG/M metagenome (GOLD analysis project Ga0123340, IMG submission 89961) | Root nodule microbial communities of legume samples collected from Mexico - Siratro Mexico nodule mix | ecosystem: Host-associated > Plants > Roots > Nodule | place: Mexico: Nepantla... | reverse complement strand
ATTAAAGATATAAATAATTAATTGGAATTTTTGTCTTCATATTTAAAACATTATTTAATGATAGTATAAATAGTTGTAACGATAAATAATTAGAACCACATAAGTATTATGTTTGCTTGCATAATGTGGTTCAATATGCACCAATTCACATGCACGTGAGGTTTGAACTTAGAGGCAGTTAAACAACGGTACATATGTGAAACATCATAATAGTGATTAGTTTTCAAATTCTTTACACAAATCATAAATTAAATACATAATTTAAATTAAACCAAGTCATTATTGGGATCAAAATTAAGAATAAATAGGACTTTTTGAATTTTATGACAAAATTTATTTTACTTGGATGAGTGTATTTACTTACATGCACAGTGTTTTTATGGAAATGGATATCTATCTGGAAAAATTCTCCAATGTTGAAATTAGTAAAAACTGACTTGTAAAATATAAATAAATAAATAAATAAATATGAAATTGAGTGTTAATCCCTTAAAAATTTAGTCTCTATTTATAAATACTTTTAGAATCAAGGTTAAGTTATTCCTTAAAAAATAGAAATTATATCAAGTTAATTTAAATGTAGTACTAATTACCTAACTTTGAGGTCATTTTTGTGATGAGTGAGAGGGCAACAAACTCTTCCTCTTCCTCTTTTCCACGACTCCAATGCTTCAAGCACAGTGAGTAGGTGAAAACAATCAAGTTGGAAGCCCACAAATTCATTCAATAATAATGACAGCAATGTATAAATAATAAAAACATAAAAAATAATAAATTAAACAGAGAATGATATATTAAAAAGAAACACACGTTGGTTGTCCTCGAACTTTACCCCAAATCCAAAACTTTGATTTGATGAGAATCCAATTTCGGCAACACAACCCAAAAAGAATAACTTTTTGATGTGTTTCGCTATAATACGAAACATTCATTAACTGTGTTGAAATCTGTGTGCAAAGTTGAAGCCGTTATCAATGCCTTCAAAGGAGCAAGAGATTCCTTGTATCATTTTATCTTCATTTCGAACATTAGCGTAACTATTTTAGTTGCAGCTAGCTAACAGTTCCATGACTCTACCTTGGAACATGTAGATTTGTAGACAAAAAAGCAAAGCAAAGGAACAAACATGTCCTTTTCTTCACTTGTACCTTTTACTTTGCCTTTCCTAATTCAGTCCCTTCTTTTTCTTCTCCAAGTCCAATTCATGATCATGAAAGCCAGATCCTAATTAATCACTTAATTATTTAATTACAACTAATATTGGAAGAACCCCACAAGCAAAGTTTCCTTTTTTAGTTTACAAACTGTGTGAAGAGAACGCCTTTTTTCTTACATTTCTCGCTCTACGAGGTTGTTCTTTTCTTTCATCCTTATTTCATTGGCTCTGTTTTCATACAACTTGGGACATTCTTTTTCCATTTTTATTTTTTATTTTTTATTTCGATTTTCTTCTATTAACTGACCTGAGAGAAGCAATCCCAAAACCCAATCACCTTCTTATGTTTGTTCACAAAGTTGAATTTGGTATCAACTGAGTGATAAGGAAGGGATTTCATAGATTCATTCACCCTCCAAGTAGGACTTTAAGGTGCTTTAGCTTAGAGTTCTCTCATGTACATAATTGGGGCTGAGCTTTTTCCGCTGATGGATTCCGCATTTTTGCTTTCTGGGTGCTTTTGAAGCCCACATTCTTGATGGGACTTGTTTTCACCAAATGGGCATGTGCATTCTTACTCTGCTGTTGTCTCATCACTTCTGGGGTATATTCAGGTAAGTTTTCTCGGTTAGCTTCAAAGTTTCATGCGTTATCCAACGTGTTTAGTACATTATCTTACTTCCCTCTTGTGTTGTGTTGAATGGCCTTGCCTAGTGGAGGGGTTACATGGGGGTTCTAAAGTGAGAGGAGTGAACTTAGGAGGGTGGCTGGTCATCGAAGGTTGGATCAAGCCTTCACTGTTTGATGGCATTGCCAATGGAGACATGCTAGTGAGCTACTTCGCATTTTGTTTATCCCTTTTTCTTTGAAATACACGAACCTTTGTGGGGTATTAATAACTTATCTGGCTGGTTTGCGTGCTGATAGTGAAAAATATGTAGGATGGGACAGAGGTGCAGTTTAAGTCAGTGACGACGCAGAAGTATGTATCTGCCGAGAACGGGGGAGGAATGAATGTGACAGTGGACAGGGATGTCCCATCTTCATGGGAAACCTTCAGGGTAAGAAGTCATTTGTGTTTTTGCTGTAATCCACATCCCTTGCTCTCTGTTTTTTCTCATAGTCCATATATTAACTAGAGATAAGCCTTTTTAATATTTTATAATTAGATACAAATTGATTTTATAAGTTAGATTTAAAATTCATCAATTAAGATGGTATCAAAAATTATCCATTATTCTGCTTAGATCCCAATCAACTATATATAAGGTCTTGCTTCGTATATATGTGTATATTAAGTTGATTTATAGTCGAAGTATTTTATGGGATACTACTGACTTAAGCTGAGCTTCCACTGAAACTGACATGGCCTAATTCAAAGAACCACTGAAATACTAAAGAGTATGGAACCATCCAATCTAATGTTAGCTGAATAGTTATGCTTTTGTTGACCAGGAGACAAATCCATAAAGATAAAATATTCAGATGAAAGACTGTGATTAGAGCTTAATTTTTCATATGATCTGCAGCTACCTATATGGAAGTGAAATTCTTTTGATTCAAAACAACTAATAAATCCTTGTCTAGAAAATAAAGTTGACTGATAATTTGAAACACTTTATTCTCTTTTCTTACCTGATATGTGACTACTGGTGGTTAATAGTTTGAGTCCATTAGATTAGTACATGGATGAAGTTCTAGCCTGACAGATTATGCTTTTATCTTGGAGGGTGAGGGGTACTTCCTTTTTCATCTGGAATTGAATGAATATGATATACACCAATATTTTAGCAGGACTTCAAACATACAAATGGAATTATAAGAATTGATCTTGCTGGAGTGATGTGAGAAACTTGAAGCTTTATTCTTTCTCCTTATTTGTGTTGCAGTTATGGAGAGCATCTGAATCAGAATTTCAATTTCGTACCTCTGAGGGCCAATTTCTTACGTGTGATGGAGGAGGCCACTCTGTCTCTGCAACAGCAAAATCTCCTTCAACATCTGAGACATATGAAATTGAGCGGAGTGGAAAAAATAGGATTCACCTCAAGTTAAAGGGTGGGGCATATCTTCAGGTATTCATTCTTCTGATTCCTACAAAATTAGAAGTCACTTAGTTACATGTAAAATATAACGTTGTGTTTCCACAAGACTCTTCTATTATCATGTTCAACAGATGAATGGAATGAAAACTAGTATGAGATTTCAAACTATGTTTGGTCCTGTATACCAAGGACTTCAAACCATGTCTGGTCCAGTATAACTATTTCAATTTCAACATTTTCACGGATTTTGCTTCAAAAACCATGTTAAGATCTAATTGGAAGCTATTAGACTTGAGTCACAAAGGAAGTATGAGATTTGGTATAGGGTTTATAGATTAGTGGGTATGATTTTTCCTAGATTCTTATCACACCAATACCATATTTAAGGATCTTTAAGATGGCACGTAATATTAGGTTACTGTGAGAGATCATATTGAATTAAACTTTTAACAAATTCATTTACATGATTGAATATTCTGCAATACTATATAGGCTACAACCGATGGCCAGCTTTCGGCGAACTACCCTGGAACACCAGGATGGGATGATAATGCTGCCACGTTTGAAATGACAATTGTGTCAAATAGCTTGCATGGAGATTACCAGCTAGCAAATGGATATGGGCATAATCGGGCAAAAGACGTTCTTAGGGTAAAATCACACGTTACAAATATTTTCTGTATCATTATCTATGGCAGGATTAAGCTTTTGTTGAACATGATTTGTTTTATTTTCTGGAATACTTTTTATGATTACCTATTGCAAATGTAACACATTCTTGTGTTCACCGTAATTTGTTTTTTTGGGGGGTCATTCTTTTGTGCTTCAATTCAACTTATAAAAATTTCATTTATGCAAATTTTTTTCTGGTTAAAAAGTAAAATACCAGATTGTGTTCCCTATTTAATTGTTCAGCTTTCTGTAACTGCAGAGACATAGAAATAGCTTTATCACCATAGAGGATTTCAAATTTCTATATAAACATGGAATAAATACTGTGAGGATACCAGTTGGGTGGTGGATTGCTTTTGATCCTGATCCTCCGGGTCCATATATCGGAGGAAGTCTTGAAGCTCTAGATAATGCATTTTTATGGGCACAGTAGGTTTTGATTTTGCTGCGTTATCTTCAGTGTTTAGCACAATTGGATCTTTGCCTAATTATCAATTTATCATGTTGCAGAGAATATGATATAAAATGCATAATTGACCTTCATGCTGCTCCTGGTTCCCAAAATGGAATGGAGCATAGTGCAAGCAGAGATGGATTTACGGGCTGGCCAACTTCTCCAGATTACATTTCTGAGACATTACATGTTATTGATTTTTTAGTTTCAAGGTATTTTTAAATGTGCAAACATATTCTGAGATAGTGTTCATATTATTCACTAACCAACTATTCTTCCTGGCAATAAAATCATGATAAGGAAAATATCATTGATGTTCTCCCCAACAATCGCTTCCTAGTAGGAAGAGGAAATGCCATTTATTGGCTTTATGGTTTAGTAAATGCTTTGTGAAAGTGTTTTTACCTTACTTAACAGACATTCTCATTTGCAGATATGCTAAAAATCCTGCTTTGTTGGGAATTGAGCTATTGAATGAACCATCAGCTGCAACAGTTTCATTAGATGTTTTGATTCCGTATTATAAGCAGGGCTACCAAATTGTCCGCAAATACTCTTCATCCGCTTACGTGATAATCTGCCAGAGAATTGGCGTTGCAGATCCTTTGGAACTATATCAAGCCAACATAGGATCTCACAACATAGTTTTGGATTTGCATTTCTACAATCTCTTTGACCCATTCTTTGTCAATATGAGTGCTGTGGATAATATTCAATACATATACAAAAGTCGGCAGGGTCAACTGCAGGCCTTAAACAATTCAGATGGCCCACTTGTTTTAGTTGGTAAGACAGGCATCTATATTCACTGTTTGTTTCACTCTGCATCATTATTTTTAAGATCCTTGTGTGCATAAACAAACATTGTTTGAATTTGAATAATTTTTCCCCTTGCAACCAATTCCAACCAAATTTTATGTGCCTCATATTTACTGAGAGAAATATGAACACTCAACTACAAGTGAAGTAGAGATTCGTGGGACCAGGATGGTTCCCGGAGCATCTAATAATTTCTCCTTTCTAGGTGGCCATAACTTAAAGTGGACTAATTTTCAGGAGAGTGGGTCAATGAGTGGAACGTGACAAACGGAACCCAGAAAGATTATCAGGACTTTGGAAGGGCACAGTTAGATGTCTATAATGCAGCTTCCTTTGGATGGTGTTATTGGACAGTAAAAAATGACAGAGAACACTGGGATTTTGAATGGAACATTAGGAACAACTATCTTCAATTGGGTAAGTAGTATACATTTGGTTGCAAATTTTGCAAGCTGGCACTCCTCTATTGTATGTAAATTTGAGACAATTAGAATATCCTAATGCAACTATGTATTTTTGCAGGTAACTCATCCAGCAAACGGAGCTTGAACATTCTAGGATTGTTAGGATTGGCGTTCACCTGGTTTTGTTTACTTCAATTTTTGTGACATCTTTTTTCCCGGGACTGGGTGCATTTTTTATGCAACTGTTTCTTGGTTTTTTATTTACTTTGCCATCTTGTCCAATATTGTTGAAAATTGCAGAATGCAATAATGTTATGCAGAATTTCTGCATGATTCTTATTCCTTAATTTTCATAGCCGCATTTCATGCAAACAAAGCTGAGAAGTCTGATATTCAAAGTCCTCTTTCTGTATTGCGATGCTAGTTGGTAAACTCAGAAGTACTTTTATTCCTTAAGTAACAAATTCTTTGATTTGTCATGGAATTCAACAATGTGCATTATAATTTCAAAAAGTACTATCCAACTTTTATTGTAATATAACCTAAATTCATTACATTTGTCTCTTTTCCACAGAATAGTTGCGGAGGCTATTTCTTTCTGTACTCCAATAGCTTCACACTCCATCACTTTAAAATTCTGGATTAGGTAATGTGAAATGTAAAATCTTTTTTTGCTAGTTAGCTTTTCTTTAGTGAAAGAGAGTATAAGATGGTATTTTTGGGTGAAGAAAGAAAAGGCCGTAGTTGCATTATCAGGTTGGGCTGACCCATCTGTCAACACTGGTTGGCCCTTAATTGGATTGGGCTGAAAAAGATGGGCCCAGGTGTTGGGCCTGATATAGTACTATTGCAGTGCACCATCATAAAAGCCACTGTTCCACTTGCCTTGTTGATAGTTAGTATCACATGTGATCTATTCCTTGAGGAATCTAAAACAACTCATATATGCAATTTGATACCCATTTTGAAGATAATGTCCACCGTGATTTCTTTAGGAAAAATCTTCCACTCAAAACACTCCTCTTTAATACTAACCAGGATGGAGAATTGTATAAACTAATCAATGTGATCTTCATAATTTAATTCTCAACTCAACATGTTTCAGGATCTGATTTAAATATGAATTTCTAAAGCTGTATGCATAGGTATGATTTCTTCAAGATATCTTAATAGTGATAATTAATAAGGAGAATATTATGACCTGTCAACTAATTATGTATAGACATGATGGAATATCCTCAAGAATATTATAGTTATTAGAAGATATGTGTTGCGTTGAGTTTTTGTTTTTTTCTAAGAAAATACCAGACTAAAACTTGAAGCTGGAGTTACCTACTTACATGCTACATGACCATAAAAAAGTTGACACCACTCAGTAAAAGAATAGGGAGTGAAAAGGTTGTCTTTGTGCTTTCATTATATTTTGCTGATAAAAACCTGAAGGCAGTAATAACTTTAACGTATCATAAAAGAATAAGGAGTTAAAAGGCCGGCTTAGGCTTGGCATATTGATCAATCATGTCTAAAATCATGAGATGGTTACAAGAACATTGTCCTAAATAATGAGAGAGAGAAAAGTATGAATTTCAGAATAATATTACACTTCTTATAATACTGTTTATCTAAATGAAATAATAGACCAGATATTTTTCTTTTAAGAGAAACAATTTTTTTCATAACCTATTAGTGTAAACATTCTATAAATATCCATCATCATCCTTTTTTCTATCTTCTTGTCACTTTATATTAATTATCACATCTCCTTTTTCTCTCTTTTATTTTTATTTTTGATATTTCCTAGGTTGGAATATTCTTTTCTTAATCGACGGGAGAGTGAAATGAAATCTAAAAATAAAAAACTGAAGCAGAGAAAGTTGGTAATTGGTAACTATATCCAGGACAAAGGTTTCTTACACTATTATTTGGTTTGTTTTTATAGAATTGTTACCTATGTTAAAATGTTAATTTTTGTAATAAATATTTTAAAAGTACACTCAGTAATTTTCATGAATTGAGACAGAACATTAAATTAAACTCAGATATGATTTAGTCCAAAAAGATACAATGCAGACAGTAATATTCAGATCAAACACTGCTAATAAAAATACAGTTCTTAATTTCTGCTACAATCAACCAAGAGAGGGGAAAAAAAAAGCCAATAGACTAATAGGCTTGAGGCTACCTCTCCCAGATTGTTACATTCTGTCAAAACGTAACACAACCAACAAAAAAGAAGACCACTTTGAAAACTATACATACAGAACATAGGACAAAACCATGCAATGCAAATCTAGGCACGGCTCAAAAAAGGTAAGATTTTGAAGGTTGAAATTAAGGACTCTGAATATATACATAGCAATAATAATAAACAAATTAATTAAGGTCACTTGGACCTGAAAAAGAAAATACTAAGCTCTTGACCAATGCTTCCTTCCGGGTCAATCAAATGAAAAGATTCAGAATTGGAGGAGCCACGAACCCTCTGAAAGTTGGCTCTAAGGTACATAAGCTCGTCCTCTTGATGCTGCAGTTCCTTGCAACTGTTTATAACACCAGTCCCTACAGCAACAGAACTCATCAAACTCAGTGCTTCAAAGTCACCATTTGAAGGCCTACGCTTAACAGCATACCCCACTTTCCTCCCATTGCAGTACATGCTCCAAAGAGGTGTGGAAAAAAGATTATTGTTGCTGGTGTTGTTACATGAACTCTCTAGCACAATTCTGAGAGTACCCCCTCTCATTTCCTTAGCCAAAACGCTTGTTGGAACTGCCAACTCCAGCAGCAGAATTGGGTTGCTGGAGTTGGAATTAGCCTGGATGCAAAAACTGACCTTTCCTTTGCGGTATCCAAAGATAGTGCCAGTGATTGTGGCACAAGTCATGAGTTGTTGTGGATACTTCTGCTGGGGACACTTTTGTGATTGGTCTTGTTCTTGGAGGAAGAAGGTGCAGTTGCAAGTGGGGATTAGAAGCTCCATGATGGAACGTAGTAGCCTCCATGATCTTACTTGTTTCTGGCAATCCACTGTGGTGACGGTGCTGGCACCAACAGTGGTGGCGATGTAGGCCATATATGTGTGTGTGTGCTGCCTTAAACTGGTTTGGTTGCACTTTGCACCTCTTGTGTTGTGTGTGGTTCAGGACTTGCTTAAATAACAAAAGTGCATGTGTGTAGCTAGATGATAATTCATAATTCTAGTCACTTTTCTCTTTTTCCTTTGCATGTTCTACAGTTGACCTCATGCTCCTCATCAGCACTAGTTCTACAGGAATCTAGTGTTTGATTGGTTTGAAGCAGTGCGTGCTTATATATTTTTGTCAGCAACTGAAATGTTTTATCCAAGAAAAGGTGTATTAGTATATATATGTGTCTCATATATTTTTTATACATGTAATGGAGACAGATTAGGAAAAAAAATGTGAGATAAGATAATTAATGCGATGAGATATACAAATGATATAACTAATGTGGATTAATGCAATAATGTCTCTTTTTGTCCTGCTTACTGATTTTTTAAAATTTTCCTTTCACTTTTGCCATGGCATATGAATATTCCTTCTATCTTTCATGGGTTTATTTTTCTTTGTCCACGCAAATACTTGACCACTATGTGTCAACCATAGCTGAAATCTTATATACAGGAGAATAATTGAGGTGTCCCAGCTTTCATTTATGGCTTATTAATTGATTAACTTTTCTGTATGATTGAAGAGGAAATTTGGGGATGGAGATTTCCGTACCACCATAACAACAATATTCGATATCCAATCATTCGTGTGATAGATTTGAAAAATTATGAGGCTTGTACTCTATCTCTTTTGATGGGTGACGAATAATTTACACACATAATCATGATATGTAATCAGTTTTAAAACTGATTACATGATTTCAAAATGATTTATTTATAATTAAATGTAAAATTAAGGATACAGATTTTGATCATAGAAGTATAAACATACAACTATATAGAAGTATTTATCTTCCTGCACAGCAAATATATATACCAGTATTTGTATATATCCTTGCTTCTTTACTGATATGGATTCGTGCCATGTCAGGTGTCACTCTTAATTTTAGTCCATTTAAAATGTTTTTCCCATTTCTAAAGGAGATAGTGGACGGTGGAAATGGATCCACGTGATTGTAAAGTTGTTTGGCAAAAAAGTTTTAATTTTTAAAATTTTTTCTAATTCTTTTTGAAATGTTCAAATAAGATCCTAATTCAGTCTTAATTCTGATTACTACCCAATAGAAAGGTCAACACTGAGAACAACCAAGAAAAAGAAAAGTAATTGGCTTCAATAATGTTACAATGCAAATGGGAAGAAACGCACATTAGGAATCATTAAGACGTCTCACTGGGAATCATAGCAAATTCCAGTACTTACAAATTGGTCAACACACATGTTTCACACACAATAAGGACCAGGACAAATTCAGCACGGATAGTTTGAGTCTTTTTCATTCTAAATGCTACATTCTAGACTGAAAGGGAAATTATGATTTCGGAGTCCTCATATAAAATTTTAAGTAAATTAAATCAACATTTAACAAAATATAAAACTAGTTATAATCACGTTCCTTATCAACGTATATCAAGTATTTTTTTCAGTTAAATAAAAAAAAGTTTATAAATTAGATTATAATTGTTTTTGTATGGACAGGGTATGCTCTCTTATCTGCAAGTCTTTGGTAATTGATCTTTCATTAAGAAAGTCTTTTATCTTTGATTGATCTATTTTGGTCAAGTGAGAAAAAGATACTTGTAAAAGATATTTTAATACTTAAGTCAATATATATTTTTTTAAACTTCTCACATTATAAATTAAAATCAAAAGGTACAACTTTGCTGTGCATAAATATATCTTTAGTCCTTGATCTTCAATTAAGGAAGTCCTTGATTTTTTTTTTCAAGAGAATCCTTACTATTTGATCAAGTGATAGTAAAAAGAACTATGATGCCTAAGTCACTACTTGATTGTTCCATTTTTATGAGAATGAATCTAAAAAATATATATTTTTTTAGATTTCTCACATTATTTATAAAAGTCAAATAATACGATCTTGATATCATCGAACAATTTCTTATCCTTTTCATATGTTCTTAAGGGAATTAAACAAAAATATATTAAGATAAATGAATAATGTTATATATATGTATGCATGGATAAGTGATATATATATATTCAACACTTAGAACCTTGCTTATAATAATTATAACACAACACTTTAAATATAAAGATGTGAAATAGATTCAATCGATCAATTCGAAAAATTTATGAATTATTGGTACAAACTAAAAAGGTTTTGATTTTATTTTCCGTCTATTCCATTCAATATAAGATCCAAATAAACCTAATTCATATTTCAACAATAACTATATTTAAAAAATATTATTATTAAAAATATAAATATTATAATTTATATATCAAATCATTGTATCTTATAATTAATTTCATTTATTATAGTACTTTACTTTATCCATCAAGTTGTAACTTTTACCCCTTACGAATGAGTACATGGATATGGATTATAGAACATTGATTCTAGCAAAATCACATTCAACAACAATAATAAATGTAAATGTATATTGTAAGAATTTTTGTTCATCCATGGCAGAAGTAGAGTAGATTACTACAGGTAGCTTTTTTGTTGTGAATCATAAAGAAGGTCCTACATCTCCCAAAGAAACAGTGCTTTGTGTGGGATAGTTGAGCCACCACAAGACGGCACTACATCTTATGTCTCTGTCCTGTTTTCACAAAACCATGTGGGAGGAGCTTTGTGGCCAAGCGCGTGGCATGTCCAAACCCTAAATCAATTTCATTGCTCTTTGCTTTTTAGCCACTCTTGTTCTCCCTTTACCCCTCCATGCGTCCCCTCTTAAAAAAAACACAATCACCATAAATTCTTCTTTTCTCCTTCTTTTTGAACCAAGGGACCCATTCTTTTTCTACAATGTTCCCCATTCAAAATCCTCATCTCTACAGCAAAACAATAACTCCTTTAACTCATTCTTCACTCCATTTACAAAAACATATAATAACACTTTTTGCACTCCTACCATACAAATTCACACCCATTAAACCAATTCTTAAGTTACTAAACATTGTATTATTTGTTTTTGTTTTTAACATAACCAAACAATTTTAAAGATTCGGCAGATTTAAACAAATCAAAGTGACGTGTGTGTGAGCCAGGGAAGAAGAAAGAGAATTCAAATTGCAATTATAAGAAATTGGTGTGGACCTTGTACGTTTTTTGCCTTTTGGTTGTGTAATAGACACCAAACTTTGGCAGTTTGTGGAATTAGTGTAAAGTTTGGATGGTGTGTTTGGCACGTGTAGGAGACAAAAGAAGGTGTGAGGAGTGAGTTTATGCGCGTGTGTGTAATATTGTGTTGATGATTGCAAGTGGAAACTTAAGTGTCATTTATTTGACGACAAAAATGTTTTTGTTAATGATAGCTAACGTTGTGATTGTGTGAGGACAATTACAGTAACGCAGAGAGGGTGAATCATAAGCGACATGAGACAGGACAGCCTAGAAGATTAGACAAAAGTGTTGTGAATCGTAACAAACTCTCTCTTCTCATTGCGAGCTGTCCTCAACATCTTTCCATCTTCATACTTGTCACCATTCCATTCTAAAGAATCTTCTTCGATACTTTCATAAACCTAATTTTTCTTAATCACTTTCCATTCATTTTAGAATCACTTCAATCCATATGCAAGTTCACCCATTGGATTTATGGCTGTTCAATTTTTGGTGTGCTTTGAGGTTTTTGAGTTGGGCCCTTGGCCCAATTGGTGTATCTCGGCCCATTTGGATTTTCGTGACGTGGAAAGAAAGAATAAGAAGTGATATTACAACAAATGATGTGATGTTGCATAAAGATAAATAAAGAAAAAGAAAGATATTGAATGATAGTAATAAAATGAATTGAAAAAATATATCACTTTAAATTAGACTGAATAGAATTTAAATATTCAACTGATTAGATTGTAAATTAATAAAATTAAAGTAATTTCATTGGACATTTCTTCAAACTAATGTCCATTTTAAGTTCCCATCGAATTTGCACTTCTTCCGCCACTACTTTTTTTTTATGAAGCTCTAAGTTGAGTTATTCAGATCTTTTTAACATGGTTGTTTGTAAAATTTGTCTAAACACCGTTTCTTAAAAAAAAGTACAGTTATGATATACGACTTGACATTGATTATATAAATAACGTTATCGCTGATCAAATAAACAAATAACGTAATCTTGGTACAGTGAATGCTGTTTCTTTCATCATCTACTTTTTTTTCAATATATTATATTAAAAAACAATAAAGTAGAAAAAATATTTATTAGCATAAAATAATTTTGGAAAATCATTGTATATATATTTTTTTTCAATTGTAGGACGAGAAAGAAAAAAGATTTAAAAAGGAAAAGAGAAGAACCGGAAATATAATAAACAAATTAGTTTGATAAGAAAAAATGAGGTGGAAAATAAATAAAAATATTGTATAAGTCGATGAATAATTGAAATCATTGCTAAACTAATTGTGAGTAACATGTACCACTGTTTTTGAAATAACACACTTGAAGATATGATGCATGTTCCAAAAGGTTTATTTAAATAACAAGACTATCATTTTACATAAACGATCAACATGTGTATTCTTGTATTAAAGATATATATGTCTTAGAAATTTAAAATAAATAAAGCAGTAAGATATTTATAGTAACTTATAATGCCTCTCGGATAATGTAATAGTTATGTATTAGAGTGAAAGCTAAAAATTGTTTAAATAAATTTTTTTCTCTTAATCTTTTAATATGTTTTTTTAAGAATAAAATCATATAGAGCTTCAAATTTTAAAGGGGACAATACTTTAGATACAATCATTTATCCACTATGTCATATTAAAAAATTTAAAATCATAACATTGACACAATTTATAAGAACTTTGCTCCCTTAATTTTCAACTGTAAGAATTATTCTGATACACCTAGTTGTCCTATATGGATTAAGAATTGAGACTAAAAAATATTTAAATATTTCTTCCTTCCTATTTAAATATACCTTCCTTCATTTCTTAATTCTCAAATACACCAAACTTCAAATCAAATAATACCATAGACTTAAAGTCACAATAATAATTATAAGAAAAATGATGCAATGAAAAAAAACAACTTCATGATAATCGAGTCGATCAATTAGTGGAAATTGGTGAGGCATAAATGATAATCTCAAGTTCAAATTATAAATATATAATTGGGTTAAATATTTTTTAAAAAATTAGTATGCATAGTTAATCTATTCTATTTGAACATAATTATTGTGATATGAAATTGAAAAGATAAAATAGAAAATTTTATATATTTTTTTCAAAGTGAAAAAAAATATTATATATCTTTATTTAAAAAGAAACCTTTAAACCGGAGGAAAATGTAATAAAAGAAGAGAGAGATAAAATCATAAAGGATATTAAATGAGGTGTTTAAACGGTTGGAATATTCGAACAAGAAATAGAATGAAAACTGTCACAATGAATGGAGAGAGAGACAATTGAAGAGTTAGATTAGATCAAACCTTACTCGGTTTGTGAAATAGATGAGTTTACATTAAATAAATGTGACCTATGACTTTGTCTTATTGTTCTTCAATTAATTGCTTGAGTTTTTTTCATTAGTTTCTTTCAGTACTTTTATATTAGATAACTGCTAAAACCTTACTCTTTTAATTTTTTATTTATTTATTATAAATTATAATTATTTATAAATATTCTTATTTAATAAGTACTTTTATTGATTCAGGATATTTTGATACTTTAACTAATAGTAGAGCAAGTATTAGAAACAGACATGTTAGAGAACATAATATTAACTTTTACTCCCAAATTACTCCTTTGAAACTTTTGAATTTAAGTATAAGAAAATTAATTAATATTTTTGAATTCTAGATAAAAATATATATAAATTTGTTGAAGAATGTTGTAGAATTGAACCCATCAAACATTTTTTTTTTATTATATAATTGAATCTTCAAGGAAAATTCACTCCAGTCCTTAATATAACATGGAACAGAGTTCATTAAATTTCCCTACTTAAGAATAAGTCTGGTTAATTAATTTTCATTAAGAAAGGTTCCAATTATGATTCAGCATAAGTTTGAATTTCTTTAGATATTTTTTCCTAAACTATATATTATAAATGAACAGCAAAAGGCAAGGCATGGCAATCAAACAGAAATTAATTATCTATTTAATTGTAATTAGCAGAAACCAAGGTTCTGGAAGTTATACTAAGATATTTTGATGATGTTTTGCAAAGTTTAGAGCATTTATGAGCTTACCTTCTTCTCCTCGTGTGACTTCCTTATGCTTCTTCCATTCCACCGTCACATCTCACTTCCTCTCTATTTATTAACAAGTTACCACTAAGCACAAACTCTTTCGTCACCTTTCACCATCTGCGTGCATTCTGCACACGCCTTGAGGGTTCATTCTGTTCATCATGGAGGTGTCCGTACAGCACGTGCTGATTCTGGTGCTGTCTCTTTCGCATTCCTCAGCGTGCGTGAATGCTCAGTGGAATCCAATGGACCCTTCCACCTACGAGGAGATGAGGCGTGGTGACAACTTGAAGGCCTCAATGAGTCTCTCCTTCTCCTGTCTCGCCATTGGCTTCCTCTTGTACGCGTTCTTTAAAATCCGCGAACGCTTTTTCCCCCTCCCGACAAGAATCGCCCAAGCGATCGAACGGTGTCCCACCTTCGGTTTCTCCCAGATGAAGGAACTGAGAGTGGGGAATGAGGCGGAGGAGTGCGCGGTGTGCTTGGTGGAGTTCGAAGACTCCGACACCGTGAGGATGCTGCCATTATGCCAACATGTTTTCCACCAGCATTGCGTCGATCAATGGCTAGCCTCTCGCTTGACGTGTCCCATTTGTCGCCAGAAGCTGATATGGCATGATACTACAGTCAACGTTAACGATGTCCCATCGGAACAAGAACAACATGGTACAGAGTTTACTGAGGTGGCAGTAACAGCAGCAACGGAAGAACCTGAACGTGAAACTGAAGCTGGTGGTGGTGCCGTGGGAGAGGT
>Ga0123340_1002971_pt1 | contig 15658 bp, 9 predicted proteins | sample SirMexnodulemix_FD_89961 | JGI IMG/M metagenome (GOLD analysis project Ga0123340, IMG submission 89961) | Root nodule microbial communities of legume samples collected from Mexico - Siratro Mexico nodule mix | ecosystem: Host-associated > Plants > Roots > Nodule | place: Mexico: Nepantla... | reverse complement strand
TATATATATATATATATATATATATATATATATATATATATATAATAAAAAATAACAAAATCATAAAATAAAATAAAGATGTGACATGTTTGGCGCATTTTGTTATTCTTAATTTAATTTTCATTTTTTTTCTCTCTGGGTGGTTTTTTTAAAAGGGTGTTAAATGATATAGGAATTGATATTTGATAGTTTACTTGGAGCTTTGTTCGATGTATAGTAGGTTTGACAAAAAGAAGTTTTAGCTAGTAAGTATGTTACCTTAAAGTCAGGAAAATTAATATTTACATTTAATAATAAAATGATTGTTTAAATGTGTGAAGTATATAATAATTATGTTATTATGTATATAGAAGTTGAAATATACATATTTTTACTTATGTGTTTAGATGTAATAAGAAGTATTTATGATATTGGTAATTTTTTTGGATATGAATATCAATATTGTTGATGCATTGAATGAATTCAAGTATAGTTTGGATGTTATTCAAGTTGTTATTTTTTTATTATATAAAATATGATTCTTTCATGTTAAATATCACACTTAGAATTCAAACATATCCAAATGATTTGTAATGATTATCTTTATTATAAGAGTGAAAATGTTAACTAAATGCTTGTAACTTGAATAAGTGACATACTGAGACAACTTTCTCTTTATTAAAAATGATGACATTTGAGTTATATGTTAGTTGTTGGTATTACAAAAATTTAAAAATTTTAAAGATCATACAACTACACTAGGATGCTTAAATGTTAGTCAACCAATGAGTTTTGTGTTTCTAAAACTTGTTTGAAGTGATTTAATATACATATTTTTTAAGTAATATATGTTCAAACGAGAACGTGAGGCGATTGAGCGAGGAAGAGATATAACATAATTCTTATCTCATATTGCTTAAGCATCATGAGATCACTTAAGCAAAGAAATCTTTACTTCAATATAAAAGATCAAGTTATTTAAGTAAGAGGAGTTCGCTCAAGTGAAACTTATCTATGTTGATAAATCACTATGTTATGAGACATGTTTGATAAAATGTATATAAATATAAATGATTTGATAAATTATGTGTGTAATATATATATTACTATCTATGTCATATATAACTTTTTTATTGATGTTTTACTCTTTTATGAATGTATATGATGAGATATATCTAAAATTATATTAGATGTATAAGGTTTAAATATTAAATATGTGTATTTACTAAATAAAAGAGATATTATAACTTTATTATTACTTATGTGATATGTAAATTAAGATATTAGATAGTGAAAAAATTAAAAAATATCTTACATCTAATTAACATAATAAATTAAAATCGATTTTTACTAAAGATGTTTCAAAAAGTCACATTTCAATCTCAAATGAGATGTGTTGAATTTCATACTTGTATTTTAGATTGAAAATATAAATATCTTAATTTATTTATTGAGATCGTAAAGTAGTATTTCTTATATCTGTATATTATAATGTATGTATAAAAACTTATGTAGTAAATCGAGGTGTTATAAAAAAGTATTTGTAATGTATACAATAAATGAGACGTGACACTTGAAATCTTAGGATACAAGATCATGGCTCCAAAATTTTGGGTAAATAAACTTGTAAAAGAACGTAAGTTTGGATGTAGGTTTTATTTTATTTCAAACAATTGATTAAATCAACCAAAAAGTGAAGATTTAGAAAATCATTTATGAAAACATTTCACATTCTTTTACGAAAAATGATTTTTTTTATCGGCATTGATAACAGATTAAAATTAAAATATTTTCTCAATCCAGAAAACCCTATTTATTTTGTCGCTTCCTACGATAACCTTGAAAAGCAAATTCCATTAAAGCAAATATTTTCTTTAAATTGAGTTCAGATTTTGTACTTTTAAAATAAATATTAGATTGTCAATTAAATAAAAAATACGAACTTTTAAAACTATACTGTATAAAAAAAAAAAAAAAACTAACCGTACAATCTGATTAAACGACCGGTGGTGGTGCTCAACGAGTGCTACTAATTACAATGGCTGAACAGGAATTGGCACCCACGACTCTAACAACTAAAGGTGTAACAAATATCTTTACATGCAAAAGCATTGAAACCACCTTGTTCCACCACAATTCAGGTTGTACGTTTACCCTAGCATGACTTTCAATTCCACCATTAGATTTTCCTGCTACTTTCAACAGCATACAAGCAAAAAGACTAGACATTGGACGTAAGCTCAACTTTTCTTTCAACTGGAAGGACGGGGGCAAGTGATCTACAACAATAATAATAATAATAATAATATCATGAAAACCATATATTAATGCCATCATGGTTACATCAATTTCCCTAAAACTAATAGGTGGAAAAAAAAATACAAAATATTCAACCAAAAGGATTTTTCTGCACAAAACGTCAGAGGTTACGTCACACCTAAGGAGTCATCAATACTTAAAATTGACTGATCCATCCTGTGATTCTATGGAAAGCTGCCTTAATGAATACCTCCCAAATGAGTACTATCATATCCTAAATTAGCAACTGCGTAATCTGACACTAACCCGATAGACAGGGCAGTATCCCAACTAGCCAAACCTCTGAAACCAGGAACCAGTCCCAACATGATACATTGGGAAAGCAGGAAAACAAGATTTTAGAGAGGAAAATGCTGCATGTGTTCGCAAACCGTCCGGTATTTGATTGAATCAAGGCGCCTGTGACACAAGTCAGAAAGCCCGGTGTGATGTGTTAACTTCCGTATTTTAGATAACCTACTACGAGTCAACCATTTCATCTTGCAACTCGCTCGGGGCAACAAGTCCTGGAATAGAAAGCATTCTTTGTCGTTCCCTCTGTCTCTGAGCTGCAGCCTCTTCAGCATAAAGATCTTTGTTATCCTGCGGTAGAGGGAGACAATTAACAAACCTTAGTAGTTGCACAAATACACTAGAAACATAAGTCTAACACATAAAGATACACTTGTAGCGTCAAATAATCTAAGGGATGCAAACCAAAATAACAACCACCCACATTAAGAAATTAGAAGTTACGGAATCAATGAAGTTACGTATTGAAAAGACTGGGATTTTTTTAGGTCATTTACCAAACAGATGCTTTTAACGAGAGAAGAGAATAATTATTTTAAACAAAATAGTTTTCTTTCAGCTGTTTTTTCAGCTGGTATAAGGTTTAAAAGGTGAAAAGTTTGATTTCAAGAAATTTAAAAAGGAAAATGCGCAAAAGCTTGCAGAAATTTAAACAACTATCACCTGTACCAGCTTAGTTTAGCAAAAAAATGATGCAGTAGTCAATATTCTATTGGCACAAGTTCAAACTTCCCAATTGTGGTGCTGGTGAAATTAGGTAAAACAAACAGTACTACATATAAAGCATTACCTGAGCTGAAAATTCTTTTGACTGTACAAGAAAATCTCGAATGTGAGTTTTAAATATGCCAATGTCATTTGTCGACTCAAAAAGTCCATTAACAAATTGAGTAACCTGCAAATTTATTGTAATTAGTCTTCTATTCGGGCAAAGGGTTTATAATATTAGTTGTTTCTCCTCAATTACCTCTGAAGCAGTCATGTTCGGAAATGAAGTGCTTAAAAGTTTTATTGTGATCTCACGTACAAAAGCTGCATTACTTGGGTAAGGATAAGGATTTGTAGCAACATCCCAAAGAGGCTCGGTTAGGGAACCAGAGTCAGCCTGATAAATGTCAAACTGTTATAGCAAATTTTCACTGACTAATGAAACAAAAATCAAAGTTCGATTTTGAAACTGTACCAGACAGAACAAATGCTGAAGCACCAAGACATGTAACTTGAACCCAGGCTTATGAAAAGTGTCTGTCAAGACAGCAAATATCTCTTGCTCAATTGTCAAAAAGTACGTCCTATAAAACTGATTACAGAACTCTGATACCTGTTTAATATATGCAAACAAACATTAAACATAAAAATCTCTTAGAAAAATGAGGATAAAGTTGAGAGAGGATCAGAATCATCCAGAACAGGAAAGTGAGGGACAATAACAAACAAGAAAAAATATGAAAAATAAAAGGCCAGTTTGTTTGAAAAGTGTTTTTTTTTTTTTTAATAAAATATGTAAATTTCTACTTCTTTATGTCTAATTTGTTTATTTCATAAGCAGTTTTCAGGTTTTTTTAAGGAAACTTGGGACAGTTTGTTTAGCTTAAAATAAGTGTTCTAGAAATAAGCACTTTTAAAAATAATCACTTATTTTAAAAGTAGATAGGATTTGCTTATTATTAAAACAAGCAGGTCAGACAAGCACAAAATGAGCAGAATTGCGTATTTTATTCAACAGGAACTTCTTAGAAAAAAAAAAGCACAAAAAACACAGTCCTTCATCTGCTACTGAAATAAGTTATTTTTCTTAAAATTGCTTATTTTAGAAACATGTATTTTAAGTATGAACAAATTGTTTCACAGCTTTGGAAATGAAGTGAGATATGGATTAAATAATATACAAAGACCACACCTGAAACTTCTTTAGCATCTCAAACAAGAGGTTTAGCCCAGTCTCAGCAATATTCCTTTCTGTATGCCGAAATGCCCATATTATTGAATCCATAACAAGCTTCAGTTGCTGAAACAGATTACAAACAATCAGACTACAAAAAATAAATTTGGAAGAACAGTCACTGTCAACTTTAAACAAGATTAAATAAACTGCCGCACAATTGTTTTAGCATAGGCAGAGTACTAGGAAAGAAACACCACCTGACTAGACAAGCAGATCAAAGCAGGGAAACAATGAGTAGCTATGGCACGCAGTAATGAGAAGAACTTTAGCCGATGCTCTGGGTAGTCTTCAAAATTCTTTGTAATCATCTGTGTAACAGAATAAAAGAATAATTACAAATCAGTTGATATTTAGGTGCAGATATCCAATAATTATACACCATCAAAATTGATAGAATATAACTGATAATGAATCAAAAACAAAACTTCTAAACCATGTCAAACAGTTTCTGTAAAATTAAGCATAGACTAACAAAAACCAGACCAGAAAAAAGCTTATTCAACTAGGGAATATAAATGTGGGTTGCCATGCTGGAAGTCAACGTAAGGGAATTATGATCATCTATGGCCTTCACATCCTAGACAATTACCTCCAGTGTGCACTGAAAAACAGCTTCAAATATGCGTGGGACATCTTCAACCATCGCAGCTTTATATCTGCAGAGTATATGAGAGAGAGAGATCTGAGTAATACATACAGCTTGTAATTAAAATAGCAAACATTTAGCATTCTCTTCCCACAAGCTTATTTTGGCTGAGGGTGGACATTAGATACTAAAGAATAATATAATGTAGAATCTCGAGTGTTAAAGCTCAATAAATCAACTAACAAAAAAAGATAAAAACTGACGTACTTGTTTATAATTGTGGCAAAAAGTGTCAAGACCTCTGATTCTCTTGCATCAGGCACATTCCTAGCATAATCTCCAAGAACAGGATCCATCATTGGTGACACAAAATGTTTAGCAATTTGTGGTTGATCCTCAGCCTTGTCCAAGAATGTATCAACAAGTTTAAGTGTTTCTCTCTTAACCGAACTGCATAAATAACAACACTCAAGGTTAACAGTAATCTTGTTAGTACAAACTCAATGTAATATCAATCAAACCCACCGTAGAAGTTTCACATAGGATGTTTTAGAAGCAAAAGGTCCACCCTCAGCAATACTTTTCGATATAAGCTCACTATACATTCTGTTGCAGGTAAAACATATTATTCATTATTAATGGGAGAATAAAAGAATCTAATGTATATATTTGTTGCAAAAAACAAGAATCCATGCCAAAATAATATAAAGACGTTTCAGTCAACAGAATATACCGGTACACGTTCAACATGTCCAAAAAAATCAATGTGATCTGTGGCAGGAAATATGTTCCTAGAGAAGATGCAACACTTGTATTTGTCTGCAATATAGAAGAAACTCAAATCACGAGGGGAAAACCAAACAAAAGCCATACACTATGGACTTGACAGAGATATTAAGGGTTAGATAATGTAATACATAACTATGAAAGTGTTTTTGCCTAACAGGTTGAGCCATTTGGAATAATAGGTTCGTGATACGATATTGGAAGGAAACCTACATTACGTTAGCAAGTGGTCAAGAGTTCATTCCTTGCTTCCCCATTCTTGTAGTAAAAAATTGAATTTTAACAAAAGGTAAGAAAGCTAGCGCATTGTTCATGATCATAATAAGACCAAAAGGCTTATGCTTTCATGCAGGGACATGCATGTTAGAGAAGTAATATAAACCATTAATGTGTATCCACCAAACAGCTTATACTTTCAAAATAATTGTTATATTTCTAATAATTTCACATCAATGCATGGTAGAAACTTAATAAAAGAAAAGGTGTTCAAATACTGCGTAATTATCAAAGAACTAGCAAGGTACAACATTCTAGTATAATGATTCCTATTGTAATGCTCGGTACCAAAGTAATTTGATGTATTTTTTTATGCAAATTTAGCTTATTGAGAAGGTTGCCCTATTTCAAGGTAAGGTTAATCCACAAGTTTCACCAAAGGCTTATGGCTGTACTTATAATAAGCTACTCATGAAGGTCAAACACCAGTAGCAGGAATTAAACCAAAAAATATACACAACTGCCAATAATGCACACATGAAGAGTAGAGAATACAATATTTCTATTATGTTCATTTACTAATAATGGAATGAACAAAATGTAAGATACGAAGAAACAATTCATCCCTTGATAAAGGGCAAAGACGTGTGTAGGAAATTTTAAATTTGGAAATAAAACATTAAAAACAAATTAATCAAAGAACTTATTTACAGATGACAAGAAAGAACAAATTAATTTCCACTTCAAAAGCCTTCCAAGCATGCAAAGTGGAATTTTAAAAAAATATACCGTAGAATCACAAAAATTACTATAAAGTTATACCTGTAATATATTAAGAACATTTCGGATCACATCTTGATCCTTCAGAAAATCAACATTTTGATGTGCCTTCCCAATAATTTCGATCCATCTCTGCAGAAGAATGGAGCAGGATGAGAATTCATGCATGTAAATAACATAAACAGATAAAGGAAATAATGTGGCTTCTTAATCAAGCTGATAACCTGATTCGGTAGCACCATTAACTTTTGAAGATATTCATCTCTCTTCTGGACATCAGACTCTGCTTGAATCATGTGACCAACCTACAATATTATAATAACACTTAAAAATATGCACACGCAAATATAAGCATATAACATAAGACTATCAATGAACTTAAAGAGAAAAATGGATACAGATTCATAGAACGAGTGTATTTGATGCGGTTCAAGATCTGCAATTGTATTTGGAAGTGTAGTAAGAAGTTCAGAAACAAATGGCCCATTTTCACCAACCTAACATAATAACGAACATCATGATTATTATGTATACGGAAACGGAATATACTTGCTTTTGGGAGGATGGAAAAGGAATGAAATGTTACCTGGGTGATTACAAATTTACGCTTGCACTTCTGAACTATTTTCAAAAATGTATCGCAGGCCATATCCTAAAATAAGTTAAACATGAACAAAATTATGCAAAAATGAATTCGGAACAGCAAAAATATTCTACATGTAAACAAATGTCTTGATCATTGAAGAATGAAATACTAGTTAAAAAGAAAAATGAAATAAGCTAGATGAAGGGCAAAACACAAAACAAGGTATATGAGGATCAGAATATCAAATTGCACATTGAGTTAAATACACTATAATCAAATTTTAAGAGAAAAAAGAGAATAGGAACTAAAGTGGAATATTAAAACTAAAGAATCTAATACTGGTTTTTTAAGAAAATATAAAATTTATTCTTAGATGGTTTATATAGGTTACTGACAGTAGTGTTGAAAGTTTATGATATAATTTTAGGCACATCATATTAAATTATTAAATATGTTTGTAATGGGGTTTAAGACTCTGGACAGCAAATTCTGTTTTATTGTGTTCTGTGAGATTTAATATTTCTCTTCTCCAGACTCCAATATATATTGATGTTGTATAAATTTCAACTTTAAGTCATTTGAGATAAACAAAACTTCTAACATGAGAAAGACACGCATAGCCTAGGTTTATTCCAAACAAGTCATGCAAATATCATCAGAGATGACTAACATCTGACAGAAAACATAAAAAACGAAAATCAAAACCTGAACTCCAGGATGTGTCTCGTGCATAAACTCAAACAACTTATTCACAACAGTTTTGAGAAACTTCCAATGAGCTCTTAAAAACCGTGGATACTGCCCCACAACATACCTGTCAGAAGAAGAAACTGCACATTATTCAACACAGAAAACGCATCATTAGAAACAAAGAGCAAATGAATTCACAAGGATCACTTACATGATATTACTTGCAATAACAGCTTTATTATCCTTTCCTTTTGTGATTTCACATAGGTTTAATAAATCACGAATGACCATAACCAAAAATCTGTTTTCCTGCCACAGAACCAAGATGTGAGTTTTAATTTATTTTTCTCGAAATAACACAGCCAATAAAAGAATCCACAAGAAAACAAAAAGATATTTGCTAGGATACATATGTAATCTAGCCCATTGGGCCTGCGCACTGTAATGGTCAGAGTACCTGCGCAGGAGTAATGGTCAGAGTACCTGCGCAGGAGTCAATTCTCCTAGACTAGAAAATCCAGCTGGCTGCTAGCTTAATCAGCTAGATACAGCTATTAGGACTCAGTTGAGTTTTAGTTAGCTGTCACATCTGTTTGCAACTGTACTGTAAAAATATCAATATCTGTAATTTTCTAATTTCATATCAGAATAAAAACAATAATTTAGGAATTATTTCTCAGTCAAATTATTCACACTATGAATACAACTAACATTACGCAGTAGGAAAATTGTTATACGTGCATCAATTCAAGAAAAAGAACAGAATAAAGCAACATTGAGGATGCAAATATATTTACATTTAGGATATAGCAGTTTAGACTCCACATTACAAAGCCAAAATTGATGCTGATATGTACCAAAAAGTATGTTATACAAGCATCAATTCAATAAAAGGGACAGAGTAAAGCAACATTGAGGATGCAAATATAATTATATTTAGGATATAGCAGTTTAGACTCCATATTACAAAGCCAAAATTCATGTTGATATATACCTTGGGATATATTCTAAGAGAAAATGGGTTTATATGGCTCTAGTCCTGTTACAATGTTTGTCAAACTCATAAACTCGAGTGAAGAAGCATCAACAAGTTGAAATCAACTGTGATTTTTTTGCCTCCAATGACCTTGTTATGACAATGATTTACCACGACTCACATGATTTGAAGAAATTAACTCCTTTTTAAAATGTTTTAACTTTAATAACTTATGTTTTTATGAGTCACTTTTGCCGTATGTTTAATTATTGTGATTTGCTATTTTACTACATTATTTGAATTACTGTTGTGTAAATAGTATCGTCTTAAGCCAATATGCCATTAATAAGCTTTTAAATAATATTCTTTTTCCATTATGCAAGTAAACTCCCAAGAGTTTCCGGGCGAATTCCACTAGACAAATTTAGGGAAGCTACGCAAGTTTGTGTAAACGCTATAGGATTGTAGCTATCAATATTGACTTGGGGCTCTGCCTTGCATCTCTTCCAGCATTGTATTTCACCCAGAACCCTTTCTCCCAGACCCACATCTCTGTTACTTCTCAATGAAGAGCGGTTCTTGTCTCATTTTGTGCCCTATGTTATTTTATATTCCCTAATATTAATGAGTTGGATTCTATTAGTCTATTCGAGATATCTTCCCCACTGGGTGTTCTATTATACTCTTTGGTTTTTATGTTATATTCACTGTTATTTTTTCATGCTTACAAACAAACATTTAAAATTGGAACTGAATTTTTATTATATTAATAGTTATTTATAGTATCATTTATCATACTATGAATTAAAAAAGTATTTTTGGTAGGACCGTAAACTTTGGATCTTTCAACCTTCAGCCACTCTTGTAGGATTACGTTTTAACAACAATAATGGATATTGGGTTGTTCACAATACCTGCTCTTCCATCATGGAACCAGATATAGATCCTATCGCCCAGCACAGTGTGTTCAAATTGTTCCACGTCCAGTCCTCACCACTAAGTTGTTTACTTAACTTTCTCAGCATCTGCACGTTACAATATAAAAGTCCACTGCTTCAAATTCTGATATTTATATAGGGACAAAAATGCATCAATTTCTTGATTGCAAGTCAGTATATGAAAATAGCATATCCATACAGCATTGCTAAATCCTTGGGTTAATGAAGCACAGTTTTTTTTTGCGCATGTACAATAGCATCATTGAAGTTTAAACCTAACACCTCGTGCAAACTGCCCACACCCCCAACCACTTGGCCAACCTTAATCGGTTTTAAAGTTGAACTTCTTATTATCTGTGAACAAACACCAAATATAAATAGCCATCCTAGTTTTACCCCTGGATGAAAAGAAAACCAGTTCATATTTGAAAAAAATAAAAAAAATACAAACTTCCTCATAATATAAATTTGAGATAGATAAGCCCAGGATTAATGTTTTATCTCACTTCAAAACAAAAGAGATCCACGATTTCTAATTCACATACCTGCTTTTCAGTATCATCATGGTCAAGATGTGACAAGTAAATAAGAGTCTCCCTCATAATCTGTATAATTGATCAAACTTTGACTAATCAGAATATGATGACAGAAATCTCTCAAATTTATTCTTTAATCATCCAATAAAGTACAATCTTCAGAGGTGAACGGCTTCAAACATTTTCAATATTTTACCTTGTATTGGACAAGAACAGCATTGTCTTTCATTGTTTCGCGCACTATATTCCCATTTTCATCTTCAACTATGAGAACCTCCTCCGGTTTCGCCATACGACAGATCATAAGCATTCTCAACTTTGACATGGGACCAGCATAAAGTTGCCGGCGCTGAAGAAGTTGTGAACCAACCCCATCAACCATACCAGGCACCTGCTTGCCATTTAGAAAAATATAATCATCACCTTAACCGTTCTTAGAAAGATGAAAACAGTATATAAGGATCACGTGAGGCAAATGGAAAATAATGGAAATTTAAAGTTGAATAAAAATACACATTTGAAACTGTTATAAATATTGAAAACATAATATTATTAATTTAAAATCATTTCAGACAATGTATATTCTAAAATAATGATTTTTGGGCAACGGATCCAAACTATATCTTGTAAATAAATATGTTAGAACTCAAAACACGGACTGTAATAGGAATACCCTATGTTAGTGCACTAAAGGGAAAAAAAAAAAATAACTGAAGAAAGAAGAGGAAGAAAAGGAGGAAATTTTTCATAGTTATTCATTACACCTAAGTTTACCAGATTTAATTTTATTCATTAGATTCCAATTACAGCATCATACTTTTATTAGTTCATTAACAACTATACAATATATATAGATTTATTGGGAAGATGGTATTCACAAAAGGAATAGTACAAAAAATAGAAATGGTTCTCTTAATTGCTTCATAGTAGGGGAAATTATTAAGACTACGAAGACAATTATGGGTAAAGGACGTAAGAAATCCTCTTTAGAAAGAGATAAGTATGGAAACAAGGAATGGAAGATATTAATGTAGTGAACAACGTCCAAAATAAGTACCAGACACACAACAAACAATGTTACAGCTAACAATACCAATATCAATTCTTAATCTTCAACACATAAAACTATACCAAACACATAAAAATGACAGGAACATATTTTAACAATGCCAGCTATTCATTTTAACAATCAAGATCAAGGTATGAGGAAACATAAAAAGAGACAGCACCTGAAGTCCCATCATGCTTGCTGCTGCTGCTGCAGGGTTCTCCAAACTACGGTGTGGCTCAAACAGTTCTGCAACCAAGACATTCCAGTAGTCCAGACAGACCTGATATTTTTCAGAAAACAAGTACACATAATTGTACATTTCAGAACACTAAGTTAGGACACTTCCAGGGGTGGGGAGGAAAAGAGGTCTATCAGGAAAACTTGAGAATGAAAAACAATTTTGAGCAATCACAACTTAAGTATGCAAAGGGTAGACATATATGTCATCGTCATACCTTAAAAACCTCAGTATCATCCACATATGAGATGTTGATGAGATATTCAAGACCTAATAGCAAAGTAGATATATTCTCTTGAGTGGATTCCAGAATTCGAATATGAACCTGCATAAGCAGAAGGGTATCACCACACAACTATTCTTGTTAATAAAAACTTGAACACTCATCAAACAAACAGAAAATCAATACATGCAATATAAAGAAAAAAAGAAATAAGAGGAAGAGCTGCTGCACAGATGCAAAAAGAAAAACAAAGGAAACTTAGTCACAACGGTTCATGATATGGTAGATTCTTTCACCGGGTCTCATTACATTTCATAAATATTAACCTTCCTAGTAATCACAGATAACATAAAACTGAAAAATAAACCTGCCTTGAAAAATGATGTGAAGAACAGCGCCACATTTTGTATAAATGCCTAAACAGGGAGAAAAACAGTCAGAGAGATGCATAACAAGTAATTTAGTAGTAAATCAGGCTAGCTTATAGCCAAATTACATAGACGTACTTGTTCCTCACTTGAACCATGTGCATATGCCTCAGGTATATTAGTAGTGAGCGGAATTATGCTCTGCATTAAACATAACATTATCCCAGAATCAACCAAATAAATTATCACATAATCAAAGTAGAACAAAATATATATACGAATACGATGAGGCAAATAGGCAAATACAATGTGGAACAGAAAGGTATTATTAAAACACACCTGCAACTGAACCATGAATATGTTATACATCTTAACATGGGCATCATAGTAATTCCGAAATTGAAGGACTGCAACCTGTGAACATTAAAAGATAATGATATTCATCTTGAAAGTTTCAGGTAAAATCATAAGCACATAGAGGATGGAGCATACCTCAGTTAAACATTGCAACGTCAGGTTTTGATATGCAGGAATTGGGAAAAATTTTAGCAGTGTCTCGAGCTGTAATGAACAAACAACCAAAAGATTTCAGAATTCCTCAATTGCAGTGTTACTTGAGCAGAAAACTGAACCTACCAATGGTGATTCAAATATATAGCCCAAAGGAATCCATGATAAGAAGGCATGCAATGTAGACAGTGTTGCACATATGAGCTCAGTTCTTTGGGACACCGATAACACATATAAGCACAACTCATGTATGAGCTGAAATTCACTGCAAACAGTCACGTATAATTCTTAGCAATTTGTAAGCGCTGCACTTCTTAATAACTAAAATGAACCACTAGAGCCAGAAAATCCGGAGCATAAAAAAATAGATAATTGATATCCAGCATTGAGAAATCAGTTCCACCTATAAACTAACACAAAAGAGAATGCCATCCCTTGTAAGAGAGAGATATACCTTTCCTGATAAATGTATTTGTGCAATTCCTTTATACATAGTTTAGCTCTCAGTATGTCAGTTATAACTGTCACTGTCAGACAATTATAACTGACAACTCTATCATGTGAGCTTCAGCTCTATAAATATATATTCGGCAACAGAAGCTTATCTTTCTACACATTTCAACAAAAATTTCAGTTTATTTTGTTTTTACTAGAGATTCAATTTAGAATTCTCTCTTTTAATTAATTTATTACCTCCTTCTGTTTGTCAGGGCTACCATAATGGTATGTCCTTCCTTGAACCAGAAAATATGCCATATCACCAAAAGTAAAAGCAAGAGAAATGTAATAGAATCCAAAAGAACATCATGTTGTAATTGTAAGATTTTCTATAAACAAAGTCATTCACTATTACCTATTTAATGATTGTTTAAGCTCTTTTATCTTCTGCTGAGTCATCTCTCCTCTTGAAAAATCAAAAACCTCTTCACTCAAGAGCTGAAAGAACATTTTGTAATGTTACAATTTGATTAAAGGAACAATTTTTTTATGGAACAAACGATGAACATACCTTCAATATTGCCATACAATTCTCACAAATTGTTTCACTTGTTTTAGCTGCTGAAACAAGGTCAGGAATGAAGCTTCTCCATCTCACCGGCCATTCATGCTTCAAAATCTGTGCATGCAGGATTTATTTGAGCAAAAATTCATATGCAGTTAATCAAACAGAAAAGAATGTAATCAAGGATTGCAACAGAATTATTAAGTGAAAAGTAAAAGAAACCAACACATCCATTAGAAAAACAGAGGAAAACTATAGAAAATGTATAAATTTTATCCAGAAAAAAAAATGTACACAGTATAACAGGATGAGAATGACATAAATAGTCAATTGAACAATATAACATAAGCATACCTGAACTAATATAATATTGAGTTTGTTGACATACAACCGCTCTGTTCGAAATGATACTTCATTGCGAGATAGCTAAACAAAAAATGATCAGTAAAGAAGAGAAAAAGTTACAGAAAGACTCTAAGCATACAAATCAACACAACAAGTGTCACTAGCTATGGTCTCTGCATTCTACAGATGTCGCTGATACCTGTACAATAACATCAGAGATGAAATTTTTCATTCCGTCTCGCTGCTCAGCAGGTAACGCATTCCATCTATATTTAATTACACCTTCTAGAACCTGTATATACAATAGAATTGTAATGACAAAGTGGAGAACTAGTTTGATACCTAATAATGTTGCTTCCATGGGCACTTAACTCTATAAATCAGTTGAATGCAGAAATCAAGGCAAAAAACAGTGTAAACATACACACATAATACACAAGAAGTAGAAGAGTCAAAAATTACATCAACAAAATAACACCAAAATTGTATAGGCGTTAAGATTTTAGCAAATATAGTAATTAGGCCTCTGGGAAAGTAATTTTGGCTTGAAATACTTCCACTCAAATATTAATTAGCTACAGCTGAAACAAATAATTATGTCCTTTAAAATAAGCATACTTCCAACTTCGATTATCACTAATAAAGCCTCAATATAGCGCATACACCTTGATCCATACGAAAACAATTATCTTCCATACGCACTATAATTGATGGTAAATTGCTTTTTTTTTTTTAAATGCTGAAATTATCATAGTTATAGGTTAGATGTATAATTGATAGTGGTAGTTATCTAGCACAGATTACATTTGAAGCTAGAGCTATAATCCCAAAGGGTGGAATGGAAGGGCTAACCCAAAAGTGCCCGTGCACCAAAAATTATAGGGAGATATACATAATTTCTATATTATTTATGGATAAACGTTAAAAAAAGCCCAAAATTAAAGATATATTAAGAACCCACAGTCATAAATCATAATACACAAACAATCACCGTAAATCTAAGGAATTACTAACTAGTCAACAGCAATAGAAGTCAAAGAACTTGAGGGGGGTTAACATTCTGCCACATAAGTTGATGGAGCAATTGAAAAATAAAAGGGGAAGATGATGCCATTACAAGAGAAGAAAACAGAGGACAGTGAATTTTGAAAAGCACAAGAAAAGGGACAAAAAAGGGTAATGAGAGCTGCAGATTGTGAAGGTATGCGTGCAAACTACACCAAAAAAAAAAAAAAAAAAAAAGAAAAGAGCCCCCTCCCGCCCACACAAAACCACAAGCAAGGGGAGATATG
>Ga0123340_1002967_pt1 | contig 15666 bp, 12 predicted proteins | sample SirMexnodulemix_FD_89961 | JGI IMG/M metagenome (GOLD analysis project Ga0123340, IMG submission 89961) | Root nodule microbial communities of legume samples collected from Mexico - Siratro Mexico nodule mix | ecosystem: Host-associated > Plants > Roots > Nodule | place: Mexico: Nepantla... | reverse complement strand
ATATATATATATATATATATATAATTTAAAAAAATATATAAAGATAACTCTTTCTAACATCATTAAAGCATACACCAAAAGATAGTGTTTACAACACTAGATATTCTAAGTAGAGCGTCTAATCTTTTAGCATTGAGATTATTGCTATCGTGTAGACATTTCTGTTCAAAAGTGGGAAATATGGTTCATATGTCTTCTTTGTATGTCTAGGTACATTTTATGAAAGTTAGTTGTGCTATATAAATAAGAACATGTAACGAAAATTGTAACTTATTGAGAATTGAAAGTTCAACTAATACTTTGTATAAAGTAGGAGTTCATTAAGAAAGAAACTCTGAGTTGTAAGTTGTAATATTTCGTTCGTAGTGAATTTTGTCATGAATGTAAATTGAAGTTCATTTATATTTCAATTGAATCACATTACTTTGGTGCGTTATATTCTTTCTTGGTTACTCCTTCATTTTCCTTTTATTGATCTTTTGCAGCTTCTTCTCTATTATCAGATTTGTGTTTGTGTTATTAGATGGTCTTGTAGTGGATTTATTCAATCATTTTACTACACAAATTGGTGCGATGAACATGGAATTCAATCATCATAACTTTAGCAAAGTATGATGTTGAGAAATTCACTAGTATAAATTTCTAATTAGGGCGATTAAATATGTGTGCTCTTTTGGTTCAACAAAGCCCCACTGAAGTGTTGGAATGTGACTTTGAGTTTGACATAGCCATGACAGAAAAGGACAAGAAAACATTGTTGGAGAAGACTCACATTCCTATTGTTCTTAGCCTTGATGACAAGGTGTTGAGACAAGTATGAAAGGAGAAAACCACAATGGGATTATTACCGAAACTTGAGAGCTTATGCAAATCTCTAGTAAATTGTTTGTATCTAAAGCAACCATGGTACTTATACAAGATAAGTAGTGGCAAGACAATTAGCGAACAACTGCATGAATTCAATTAGTTGATTCTTAATCAAGAGAACATAAATAATCATATTGATGATGAGGATTAGATGTTGTTATATTTGTTTCCTAAAACACATGATAGTTTCAAAGAAACCTTTTTGTGTGGAAGAGAAACTCTCTCTCTTGAGAGTTTCATATGGCTTCGAGGTCAAAGGAGTTAAATGAAAATTTTGATGTTAAGCCATTTAGTAGTGGAGACGACCTTGTAGTAAAGGAAAAATATGTACTAGTGATAGTAAAGGTGGTAGAAAGAGGTCAAAGTCTACATCTCCTAATGGTGGAGGTGCACCGAATATCAAATGTTTCCATCACAAGAAGGAAAGTCACATTAGAAAGTTTTGTCTTAAAAGACAAAAGAAGGGTAAGAACTTTCACAAATCATTTGGATCTAATAGATTGTCTAATATTGATAATTCATCTATATTTAAGAAAACATTTGTAGTTAAAGATAGTTATGAATCATTAGAGGTCCTTACGATGTCAAGCAACACTAAAAAAATTGAGTGGATAATGGATTTTGGTTGCACATTCCACATGACAAATAATCGTCTACGGTTCTAGAGGTTTACAAAACATGAAAGAAGTTCAGTCCTCCTTAGCAATAACAAGTCTTGTAATATAACCATTAAGTTTTGTTTAGACACTGGAATTAAGAGAGTGCTTGAAGAAGTTATGTTTGTACCTAGCTTGAAACGTAATATGATATCCTTTGGTGAACTTGAGAATAATGGATATATGTTTAAAGGTGAGCAGGGGATGTTGAAGGTGATGAGATGATCCACCATAATGATGAAAGGTGTGAGAAAGAATGACTTGTATGTCTTGCAAGGTGTTGTAGTATTTTGCTCAACATTTGCTATTGAGAAGACTTCTTGTTTAAGACTAAGATATGACATAGAATATTAGGTCATATCAGCGAGAAATACTTAGTTGAGAAGAAGCAAGACTTGTTTGGAAGTGACAAAGTTGAGAGGTTGAAATTCTTTTATCATTATGTCTGAAGGAAAATTTGTAGGGTTCATTTCAATGTAGGAAAATAAAGAATGAAGGAACTCTACAACTACATCACACTTTGATGTTATATGCTTCTTGTCGACTATAGATAGCTACTTGAAGAAGTTATGTGTCTATCCTTAGAAGACAAAGGGAAACCCCTTTGAGGATTTTAAGAGGTGGAAGAGTCTAGTGGAGAACTAAACCGATAGGACGGTGAAGCGATTCATAATTGATAATGGTTGTTAAACTATAGGGAAGAGAGAAACATTAAGTTGAATTGTGTGTTTCTGATACAAAAAGGTGTTTTTATTTATATTGAGAAAAAGGAATCTATGCAATAAATAGAGAAGATTTTTTATCCTTTGATAACAAATATATAATATGGGAATAAATAAAAATATTCTAAATAATATTTGTATATATGTAATCTATATATTCTTGATTATATATGATCATCTCTTTATTTTGATAATTATAATAATATTTCTTGTTATATAAGATCAAGTCCTTATTTCTATAGTTATATTACACCGCCTCTTGCTGAAACATGTTGGTCGTATGTGCCCTACTTGCTACAAACATAATTGATCCTCAGTCTTCTTAGACACTCGGTGCATATGTCATCCAACTGTTCACTAGAATTGACAAATCTAATGGTGATGTCTTTAGACTCTAGTTTTTTTTTTTTTTTTTTATGAAACTAGAATCTACCTCAATATGTCTAGTCGTCTCATGAAAGTCAGGATTAGAGAAAATGTGTAATGTTGCCTAGTTGTCGCATAGAAGATGCATTTGGAAACTTTCTTCAAATTTAAGCTCTTTGAGGAGTTGTTTTAGCCACATGGACTCATAAGTGAATAACGTGACTGTCTTGTATTTTGCTTTTGCTTTTGACCTTTTCATAACATTTTTTCTTACTTTTTTTCATGATATTAAATTACTTCCAACAAGAACACAATACACTGAAGTGTTTATCGCTTAGCAAGCCTACCTGGTAAAAGTCAAAATACTAAACAATTTGAGTATTTATCTTATCTTCATAAATGAGTCATTTTTTAGTAGTCTTTTTAATATACTTTAGGATTCGTACAACTATTACCCAATGGGTTTGACAAGAAGGTTCTAAAAATTGACTTATTACACTCATGACAAAAACAATTTCAGGACAAGTCATAGTGAGGTAATTTAGCTTACCAATCATCCTTTTAGATCTCCGGAGGATCAAAATAAGGTTTTCACAGTCAAGTACAAGTTTGACACTTGGATCCATTTATGTCTCTATAAGTTTAACATATATCATCCATGTTTCTTTTAGAATGTCGATAAAATATTGCTTTTTAAATATGACCAAATCATCCTTAAATTATGCCACTTCTATATCTGGGAAATACCTCAAGGATCTAAGATATTTTGTTTGAAACTTTTAAGTAAGATATTATTTTAATTATACAATACTGTCTTTATAACTAAATGCGATAATAATATCATTCATATATACATCCTTGGTGAGGATGACGTTAGAATATGACGATAGAATAGAAAATGTTCAACAACACTGTTTCATTCCAAATTGCTAAATGATAGTTTGAAAACACTCAAACTATGCATGAAATGATTACTTGAGGCCATATAGGAGTCTGCATAGGTAACATACAATATTAGAGAACTCCTTATGAGCAAATAAATCCAGGAGGATACTTATTGTAGAGTTCTTTATCAAGTTCATGATGTGGACCACTAAAAAAGGATTCATTTAAAATGTATGTTAATATATTTTAAAGTTTCTCCTATCTTAGAAACTTCCTTTTATATAATACATAAAATTATAAAACTGTATTAGATTATAAATTGTTTAAAATTATAAAATATATGTTTACATGTTATAAAATTATAAATTTATCTAATTTAAGCAATACAATTATTTAAATATACTACTTGTATAACAGGTTTTGCTCATTATGAAGAGGAGTAGCGTCTTAAACAACTACAAAGATTATCATTTTTTTAAACTGTTAGATGAAAAAAAAATGGTTTTTAGATTGTTGAATGAAAAAAATTGGTTTTACAAAATTTTGGGACACAAGATTTTGAGCACAAAATTATTTTTTTTAAGTTTTTTTTATATTATTAAACATATGTTTTTCTACTGTTTGAAAGATACATTTACATAGAGTAAAGAAGGAAGATTTGTTACAGTTTAAAAGATACATTTTCTAACTATTAAGCAGTTTCAGTTTCAGCTTAAAAAAATTATCTTTTAAGTTTGATAACGTGGAATTGAAAATTTGTATTAAATACCCTTCATACATGTATTAAAATGACTCTTCTTTAAATATTATGATCTTGATAACTGATCTTACTTATCAAATTAAAATGACTCTTCTTTAAATATCATGATCTTGATAACTAATCTTACTTACCAAACCTAAATGAGAGCTTTCACTCAAAAATTGAGTAAAGGATGAACTTTACATGATTAATAGTTTTTAAAGTTACATAAAGAGTTGTTGATACATAACAGTTTTAACTCATACTTTAAGAGATTAATTGTTTATGTTGACAAGGGCTTTCCATAATTATCTTAGGAAACGTAGAATGAAAGCATATTTTACAACACGAAATAAAGATGTGAAATAACTTATGAGGTACAATACTACCTTAAGATTATGGATTTATCATCTAAACAAAACTTCACTTACTATATATGGTATATATAAAAATCTTTTGTTTTACATATAAAACATATTTATATTTTATTTTTTATTGTTTAATAATAATTAATCAAATAAACGAACTTAAATAAATAAATTTTACTCTAACATCAACAAACTTTACTAAAATATAAATATAGACCTACATTTTGAATGTAGTCAAATAAAATAGTTGAACAAATATCGAAAACCATAAAAGTATAGGAAGAATTAACTTTTCTATCTAGATTAGATTTAATGAAATTGAAAGTAACATAAATGAAGTTGGTACGAATAGAAATGCAACAAAAACATATTAAGTTAATTAATGTTTCTAATTTTTTGTTCAGATCTCAAATGATACTCAAAATCTTCTAGGTTGTTAAGACATAATTAGTTTTTCATATATAAAAATTATATATGTTAGACAGTTGTAAAGTTTATGTTAGACAGCTGTAAAATTTGCCAGTGTAGACACGCGTATGGCTCTTATGGCCTATGTAACAAATTTTGTTACTGAGTGGGTGTATAAAATATCCCACTATACAAAACTGTGCATTGAATGAAATCTGTGGAAAAACATTATCAGTATTACTTTTTTCTAACTTGGTATCAAGAGCGAGAAAAAAAATGTCAATCTCAGGTAACGTTTCTGCAGTGTCTTCTTCCTTTTCGATGAAGACGTATTTGTTGTTCAATGCATCAAGCCAAATCGCTTCAATCAAGCTAGATTGAAGCAACTATTTGGTGTGGGAATCAATGGTTCTTCCTTTTATCGGAGGAAATCTACTTGTGTCGCACATTGACGACACAGGAGCAGCACCTTCTCCCGCATTGCTGAAGGCACGATGACAATCTCAAATTCAGCATTCGAAGAATGGTTTGCAATCAATGGATTACTCGTAGGCTGGTTGCGAAACACAATGACGGTAAAAGTTAGCGCACAACTTCTTCACTGCAAAACAACACAAGAGTTATGGATGAGCGCTAAGGAACTTATTTGTGCGTCGATGAAGTCTAGAGTCATGGTGATTCAGGCGGATCTCCATCAGACTCGCAAAGGGAATTTGAAGATGGAGGAATATCTCGCTAAAATGAAAGGGATTTCTAATTCAAATGCTTGAGTTCCATTGGCGGTGTCTATATTTCAAGACATGTAATTTTTTATGCTTTTAGTTTTCCTTGTGTTGCAGGTTTTCTTGATAGAAAAGCATCATCTTCTGGAAATGAATGTATTATACCATTTATTGCTCATGACTCATAATACAAACTAAGAAATGGACAAAGTGAGGAAGCCACAAGAACTCAAATGGATAGTCAAATGGACAGTCCTCTGCGTACATCCAACTTACACACATGTGATTCAGTTTCAAAATCATGAGGAAACAATATCAACAGCTCCAGTGTGTTGAGCTCAACACATAATCAAACAGGCCAAGTCATCATAGCCAAATCCAACAGCCAGATTGTGAGAACTCAAAAGACTCTCTTTCCCTTGAAGCAGAGAATTCAATACAACAACCAGTACAACATCAAATGATAACTAGATCTCGTGCTGGATTTTACAAACCCAAGTTCCCTACATTGGTTCTATTGGCCAAAGTCTACGAAACAACAACTTAGAACCCAAAACAACTAAAGAAGCCCTTTCTACTCCTTGTTGGAAGCAAGCAATGTTAGAAGAGTTCTCTGCTCTATAACGCAGCAAAACATGGGTTTTAGTACCTTGTGAAGGCAACCAAAAATTAGTAGATTGTAAATGGGTTTACAAGACAAAATTCAAAGCTGGTGGATCTATTCTTAAACACAAAGCACGACTTGTTGCTAAGAGCTTCCAACAAGTTGAAGGTGTGGATTATACTGATGCTTTCAGTCTAGTTGTTAAGCCAACCAGCATTCGCATCATCCTTAGTATTGCAATTACTTTCAATTGGGATGTGAAGCAACTAGATGTGAATAATGCATTCTTAAATGGCTATCTTAAGGAAGATGTTTTAATGAAGCAATCTGAAAGGTTCATTGATCAAAAACGTCCAAAACATGTGTGTAAACTTGTGAAAGTTATCTATGGACTCAAACAGGCCCCACGTGCATGGTTTGCTCGTCTACGACTCACTTTACAGGAATGGGGTTTTTAGAACACTGTGAGTGACATCTCATTATTTTATCTTCATAATTCCAAGCTCACTATGTTCATACTTGTTTATGTTGATGATATCTTGGTGACAAGCAATGACTCAAATTTTCTCAAGGAATTTACTAGTAAACTAAACTCGGTGTTTGCCTTGAAAGACTTAGGCTCATTATACTACTTTTTGAGAATCGAAGTTCGGAGGGATAGCTCAGGTTTTTATCTTAATCAAGGCATATATATTTTAAATGTGTTGAAGAGGTTTGGCATGATAAATTGTGGTGCTGCAGCAACTCCTATGGTTACAGGTAGTAAATTTTCAACTAATGACGGTGAAAAGATGGTTGATCCCACTTTATATCGCAGAGTCATAGGCTCATTACAGTACCTTCTTAATACTCGGCCAGATATTGCCTTCTCTATAAACAAACTTAGTCAATTTTTGTTGCAACCTAGAGGGAAACATTTTCAGGGAGTGAAACGAATTTTCAGGTAACTCAAAGGGACACTTCAACTTAGTCTACATTTCAAGCCAATAAAACACATGAGACTTGTGGCTTTCACAAATGCATATTGGGCTACAAATTTAGATGATCGGAAGTCAATAGGAGGAGTTTGTGTTTATCTTGATGATAATTTGATATCCTGGTCTTTACGAAAACAAAGAGTTGTCTCTCGTTCAAGTGCAGAATCCGAATATAGGGTCCTAGCTGATGGTGCTTCAGAGATTAAGTGGCTAAATTCATTGTTAATTGAACTTGGATTGAGATTAAAGCAACCATCGATGATTTGGTGTGATAATCTCAGTGCAAAGGCATTAGCTTCTAATCTAATTCAGCATGTCAGGAGTAAACACATAGAAATTGATATTCATTTTATAAGAGATATGATTTTAAAGAGAGAAGTGGATGTTCATCATGTGCCTTCAAGAATTCAAGTAGCTGACTGTTTGACCAGGCGTTAACTCAAGATCAATTTGAGAAGAATCGAAACAAACTTAGACTTTGCTATGTGTCTCAAGTTTGAGGGGGAATATTAAGACATAATTAGTTTTTCAGATATAAAATTTATATATATTAGACAATTGTAAAGTTTGCCCGTATAGACACGCGTATGGCTCTTGTAGCCTATGTAACTAATTCTGTTATTGAGTGGGTGTATAAAATATCCCATTATGCAAAACTGTGCATTGAATGAAATCTGTGAAAAAACATTATCAGTATTACATTTTTCTAACTTAGGATTATTGTGTCATCTTGTAACTAGGATGATCAATGACAATTTGCAACATTCCAAACAGACTTCATAGATATTGAGTAATGTCTTAATAAAGACGTCATTTAGATAAATATTAGAACTCGCTTCCCAGTCTCATTAAGTCGTTCCAACAAATAATTATCCAAGAAAACAAATTCATGGATGAAATTGTAAATAATTGTTAAGATAACTCAACAAATTTCCCCACAGTCATATTCATACTAATATAACAATAGACTAACTTAGCATGTCATTAAAGACTATTTAATAGGGATTATAGTGATAATAATAAAGTATAAATTCAATAATCATCTATGATAAGTTACAAATAATCATCTATCAATTAAAAAGAGAGATAATGAGAAAAACTATTAGTATTTTTAAATACATGTTTAAAAAGAAAGATAATGAGAGAAAGAAAAGAGAAACTAATACTATAAATAAAAAACTACTACTATTTTGTTTTTTACTAGAACAATTATTTTTACAACACTTATAAAAGGACACCTACATTATATCAACATCTCTCTATTTATTATTTATTATTGATGTAAGAAAAGTGTTCATAAAGACAGTTTTTATTTTATTTTAAAGTACAACAAACTCCAAACTCAATTTTTTTTCTTATGTTAACTCTTTCTTTTTCTTCATAATTTCATAAGACAAATGAGTCGTTTTATCTCATTTTGATTCTTCTATTATTTTTCAGACTTCTAAAATTAACTTTTCTCTATTGATAATATTTTATTAATAAATCTTCTTAATAAATCAACCGCTTATTCACTCTTATATTCATATTATTTTAAAATGGATTATTACTCATTTTATAAATCTCATCGAATTTATTTTCATGAATAATAATACTAAATCCTTGTCCTGCTATTCTTTTATGAACTATTACTAAGTGAAAACAAAAAATCGCATGCCAAAAACATAAAACAGTTTCGAAAATCGCATGCCAAAATCTCTTTTTTTGCATATTGATACAAAAAAAAGCAAAATTTATAGACACCAAACTTCTAAAAATAATAACAAATAACTATACAGTTTAACGAATATTAGCAAAATAAGTTCAAATTCTTTAATAGAATTTTTTTAAATGATAAGTATAGTCTTATAAAATATTACTATAATTATTTTGAATGTATAGTATCAGTCATAATTATTTATTTAAGCAGTACATACTTCATTTTTAAAAAAATTTTGTGTGTAGCGAAAATGCTAATTAATTAAAGCAGTTGTACCTAATTACCTTTAGTAAATGATACACTCTTTTCCTATATTTTAAAGAAATTTAGGTAAGGAGATGTCATGTCTGTCACCTTACTTTAAAGTGGTAAAAAAACATCCATGCTAAAAAAATTGACCTCTTTTAAGTATTTATATTACCTTGTAGGGGAGGAGTGAGCACTTAAATGATTTGGGTAAGAATTTTTAAATGACACAATGTACTAAATTAAACTAGTTAAAATTGACTAATCAAAATATAATATTATAACCAAACAAATAGTTAAGATCCACAAAGAATATGTAACTCTCTCTACCAACAATTGCTCCTGTACATAATCATTCAAATTAAAATAACTATACAGTTGAAAACTCAAGCAATTCAAAATAATAATAATAATAATAATCGGCTAAACTTAACTTTATTTTGTTTTCAATTTTTTAGATTTATTTTCTTTGAACAGACCGATTTAATTTGAATGTCAGACTGAAAATAAAAATCAACAAACTGAATTAAACTACTTATTATATTAAAATATAATATTGTACATTTAGTATTAATTAACAACAAATATAATTAAGGTTTAATTATATTATACTCACAAAATACGTTTATAAATATTAAGACATAACAGCTGATTTGTATTATAACTTTAAGGGTAAAACTATATATAATTGATTTATGTACATTAGAGAATTGAAATTATAAATATAACAATAATTATTAAAAAAAATCGTAACATCTTTTTATTTGGTAAAATCTTTACGTTGTACGTGTAATAGTTACCCTATCTGATAAGGTTGAGTTGATAAGAGGATGAATTGAAATCCAATTCCTGGTTGATTCCATATGTCTTTTTAGCTTTGTAATTATCTAAATATTTATATATTTATAAATTTTTTCATTGCCGATAAAAGAATTGATTTGATTTAATTTGAATTTTTATATTAAATTGAAAAAATCAACTATATTTTACTTTTTTTTTTAATAGTTCATCTGGTAACTTTCCAGTAAAGTTCCAACCAAATAGAACTGTAAACCAAAACTCAGGCAACATGATACTAATGCATCGTTGTCGTTTCCTCCAAATTTAATTAAATCTCTTTGATTTGTAAATAATTTTAATTGTCATATTCATATTCTTCTTTTATGAAAATATAAAACATCTTCAAAATCCGTAACACAACATAGAAACATGATTTTATGAATTAATTTGATATTTATAAATATTTTGATATTGATTTTTTTTTATTGTAGTACTCCGTTCTAACAACAATTTTTTTATATATTTCTTATTATTACTATTATTTTAGTATTGGCATATAGATTGATATTATAAATTCATAAATATTTATATTTTTTTTCTAAGCATATATGTCTAATAATTAAAACTGGTAAAAGGAATTAATATATTAAAAGACGTTTTTTAGAGGTCAAAGAAATAAATAAAAAATAAATTTAAATCACGGACATATAATTTTTTATTTTTCGTTTGAGATGATTCCTTTCCATTTTCTTTATTGTTTAACATCTTAAGAAAATATTAAATTAAATTTTAAATATTAGTGTTGGTCAACTTATAAAATAAATTTTAATTTTTTATTAAATAAATACTTGTGTTAATATCAAATTAGTGTTAATTTAGTTGTCATTAATATAATATATTTAACATTGGACTAATGGAGTTGACTAAACTAACTCTAATGTCACACAAAAGAATTTTTAAGAAAAAAAGTTAAAAAGAACATAAAATTATATTTTATTTTTTAATAAATAAATATTTGTGTTCATGCTAAATTAGTGTTAGTTTAGGTGAGACTAATATAGTTCCCTTAATGTTTAACATTAATAGAGTCGGCTAAACTGATTTTAATGTGACACAATAATTATTTAAGAAAAAAAGTTTAAAAAGTAAAATTATTTATAAATTTTTTAATAAATATTTTTAATTTCATATTAACATCGACTTAAGTAACGTTAATAGAATTTATTTATTATTAAATATTATTAGAGTCGCCTTAGTCATCTCTATGATGATATTAATTACTTTTAATTTTTTTAATAATTAAAATTATTTATGTTTGTATCAGACTTAATGTTAACTATAATAAATATTAAAAGAAAATAAGGTTATTATTGACCTAGTTGACACTAATTTTATTTATTTTAATATTTATAAATGTTAATTTATATGTTATCAATTCGTGTTTCTTTGTGATAACTAATATGAATCATAAATTATTCTTAATCTAAAAGCTTAGATTTAAAGATGAAAATTTTTTTCATTAACAATTTTTTTTTTCATTTTTTTATAAATATTTTCACCCCATCTTTTTTATTCACATTCATATCTATCATCTACATTTATCTTTTATATACATATTCATCTCTTTCACCACACTCATCTCCTTCATCCACACACATCCTTCATCTATATTTTTTTTTTATTTATCTTCTTCATTTATGTCCATCTACTTCATACCCATTCATCTCCTTTTATCAATATTCATCTTATTCGCCCATCATAATTTTTTTCTTATACTTCATTTTGTTAAAAATATAAACATTTTACGATAAATTTCTTTTTAAATTACTCTCATTAACATCATGACAAATTAACACAATCTAAATGAATTTTATTTAGCATCCACAATAAATTTTAAAATAAAAATGCTAATTTAATTAAAGCACCAATTAAAAATTAATAGCTAATGTTACTTAGTGTTAGCATCCACAATAAATTTTAAAATAAAATTGCTAATTTAATTAAAGCACCAATTAAAAATTAATAGCTAATGTTACTTAGTGTCAGTCTAGTCTTCAGAAGTAAACACTAATCAATTGAATTGGCATTAATAGTTATAGAGTGGCACACATATTTAAGACAAATTCAATGTCATTGATTAATTAGTTTTAATTTTTTTCTTGTCTATGATAATTTTTAACTGACGCTAAATATCTATGCTGTTATAGTGTAATAAAGTTCTTCTAATTAAGCAACTCATTTTGAAGTTTTAAATCCATCTTATCTAAAATGTTTATAGTTTACTAGTGAAATATCTTTATACTTTACCATTGAAAAGAACCTTGTATTTGTTTAGTAGTATATACTGTTTAATACTCAATACATATAAGATGTTTGTATACAACTTTGTATAAATAGATTGGTGCAATCCAATAATACTCCTTCTGTATATAACTTTCACTATAAGAAAAAAGATTGTTTAGAGATCAATTTTTAGCTAGCAAATGAAATGGTTACTAATTGTGATCAAAATAGTCACCAAATTAGATTTTGGTTGCTAAATAACTACAAAATAGAAGTAATGATTGAATTTAGTGACCAATTAAGTCAAATAATTGGTATCTAACATTAGCTACTAAGGTTTTAATGACCTATACCATTAGATTCTAAATTATTCTCTAACTTAATTAGATACCAATTTAGAATCTAATGGTACAGGTCACTAAAATTTTGGTATCTAATGTTAGATACCAATTATTTGACTTAATTGGTCACTAAATTCAATCATTATTTTTATTTTGTAGTTATTTAGCAACCAAAATTTAATTTGGTGACTATTTTGGTCACAATTAGCAACCATTTTATTTGGTAGCTAAATATTGGTCTTTAAATAATATTTTTTTTGTAGTGTTTTTTTATAAAATAATCATAAAAAAATGTCTCATTTTCTTATCATATCACATTCGAATAACTTCTACATATTTTATTTCAATGTATATATAATTTTAGGAAATTCATATTTTTTATCTACATTTAATTTAATTTCATAATAAAAACATTATTATTTTTAATTATAAGTATAGTTTCTTATAGAAGAAACAAAAGTTCAATATAAAAAGACTTATCATACCGATTAGAATAGTTTCAAATGTTGATAGAAAAACGTAGTTCATTCTAATCAACTCACTTAACTTCATTGATAATACTGTTATGATTACATGGAACACTAAATTTATAAATGATGTTGAGTATGAACAACTTTTGATTTTTTTACTCTTTTTGTAAAATAATTGCTTATATGTTATTTACTTGGAGACATTACATTCAAAGTGAAATAGGTGATCAACAAGTGAAGTCTAAACAATGTTATGTTCCTAAATACAACTTGGAAACAAAGGAGGGCAATGTTAATCTGCATACTAAGGTGGTTAATGTTGCTAATATTATTGTTGGTAATGACTCTAAACCATCTTCTTTAGGAGCCAATGTTGTTGCTCCTAATAATAACTATGATAAGGAAGATAGTTTAAAAAGGATGTCAAGTCTTATTGATGATTCTTAGCAGGTCTCCTTAGTTTCGAATGTTGTGCAGATACAATATGCTTCTCCTAAGAGTGACTTCGCTCACTGGTTTGGTTTGTCTCTTTCGAATTCTTTTTCTAAATTGTATTGATGAAAACTTGTCCCAGGATAAATATGAAAATGTGAATATTGTGGATATTGTGGATTCTTATCCCTCTTGGTTGTTCTGGTTGTTGTTGTTCCAAGGACAAAATAATAATAATTCTAAACTTGTTGCTTTTGAAGAGAATTTCTTATAGGGTGCTGGTATTTAGAGTTTTGTATTCTAAGACGTGGGTTGATATGTTGGAGGAGGAGCTTCTAAATCAAACTCTGATGGTCATGTTGATCTTGTCTAATCACTCCACAGGTCTAGTAGACCAATAGTAATGCTTTTATAGCTGCTGAAAAAACTATTGAAATAACTTCTCATGGTTCGGCTAGGGTTAGGCTTGTTGTCATGATGGCTGCTGGTTTAGAAGTCCAAGGGTATCACTTCAACTCTTCTAGTTTACACTTAACTACTGCTGATTTATGTCTTATATAGGAGTATAAGTTGATTTCTAAATACTGGGTCAATCGGGTGAAGCAGGGGTCTCTATTGATTCTAATTAGTTGGAAAGGTGTTATCATATTTCTAGGAACGTTGGAGGGTCGAGAAATCATGCTTCCAAGACTGTTAAAAATATGTTAGAATGTGTACTACAAAGAAGAAATGATGAAGGAATTTGTACACTTTAATTTTGATTTTCTTTCTTTTGTTATGTTTTGTTTTTTAACCTAAGAGATAAACTTAACTCTTGTGTTGTTTTCTCTTCTTAATTTTGTTCTTTTACTTTTTTATGTTATCTTATGGGTTAGTTTGATTATTTGCTGTATTTCTTTCTTTTTCACGGGTTGAGTCTAATCTTTCATAGTCTTTTTTTTTTTTCTTTTTAATAAAGGATAGATAATATTTGTTAGAATTTGTTAAAAACTACAAAATCATCTAATTTTCTATATATTCAAATAGCTAGGAGAATGTTTGTTGTTAACATTTTTCATTGTAGTTCTCAATATTAAATACTGATTAATAGTTAAAATTGTGTTAAGAAGTATATTCCTTGTATTCTTCTCAAATTTTGACAACCTTTTGCAATACATTTGGATAGGACATTTGGATAGGAGGAAAAAACATAAAAGAAAAATCCCTTTGAAATTTAAAATTTTTCCTTACTTTTTATTGTTCCCGAAAGATATCTCTCTTTTAGTAAAGCAAGAAATCAAACATTATAAAAAAAAAAAGTATAATTTTTAAATTTGTTTATCTCCCTTGCTTTGTTTCCCATATCCAAATTAATAAAGGGTCATCGTGTCCGTGACAACCCATTAAGCTAGTGAAATGAATACTTCTAGGGTGAGTAAATTAACAATATTTTCAGCACCAAGTATCCACAATTTCTGTGGATTTTTCTGGTCTTCCACAACATCATATATGACGATGAGTGTGGAATCATATGTACTTGACAATTTATAAACACTGTAATGTTGTTAATGCAAAAGGGTTTCAAAACATCAAGATTTTTCGCATTGTTCAGTGTATCAGTGACCTGGAAAAAGTTTTCGTCAACTACTAGCAATAGTTTAATGATCCGTATGCAATTGGCTTCCTATCTTTTCAATTTCAACATAGATGCAACTACTCAGGATTTAGATATTGCCCCTCGCAATTCCACAAGTGATCAGAGACCACAATTTAATATTATGGTTACTCGCCTGCAAAACCCTAATTTTGGTTTTATATGCTCACTCAGAGGCGACAAACACAAATTGAATATTCTTCATAATTACTCTGAAGATATGTGTACAAATTTCTCTTCTCCATGAACACTTAATAGGGCAAAAAGAAAATGGTTTCTTTTATACATCAAAATTAGTTAATGTATAAACCAATTTATAAGAAAATTCTTACAGTTTCTCGACTTTCTTATTTTTTTAACTGTACATAAGTGAATTTTCTCTCCTAAAATTATTCATGAAATTTTTTGTTCAAGTATAGCTATATATATATATATATATATATATATATATATATATATTATATATAT